>Ga0233412_10000642_pt1 | contig 19901 bp, 15 predicted proteins | sample Na_anoxic_4_MG_FD_180667 | JGI IMG/M metagenome (GOLD analysis project Ga0233412, IMG submission 180667) | Seawater microbial communities from Saanich Inlet, British Columbia, Canada - Na_anoxic_4_MG | ecosystem: Environmental > Aquatic > Marine > Inlet | place: Canada: British Columbia...
CATCACAGGCATCTATTTGTGTAAGACCGCTATTTGGATTAGACGAAAACCCTGTCAACTCTACAGGACAGGCAACACCAATATCAAATATGGTATCCCCACAAGGACCTATCATTGTCAGATTTATAATAGTAGGTGAAGGATTAGGTTTTGGTATTACCATAACACAATTACCTGGAGCATTAGCGGTAAGCTGAGAGTCCCCTGCTGCTATTGTAATACTCTGTTGATTTCCTGTGGCTACAAAATCATTTGTGCTACCTCCTACATAATTAAATTCATTAAGACTAGGGTATGTTCCTACTAGTGTGTTGCCTGAACAAAAAGACTGAGAGGAAGTTCTTCCTATAAATGTAGGGCTGCCAGGATTAGTACTTTGTAATAACCCGTATGTAGGAGAACTAAGCTTATTATATACAGTACCATTAAAAACTGCTTTCACACCGTCAGGTATACTTCTAGGATCAAACGTTACTATAATCGCACCAACATCAGTTGCAGTACCACCTGTGTCTAAATCAAGAAGGTAAACCCCTTGGTCACCGCTCCCGTTAATTGACTCACCACAAGGTTCTGCACAAGTACCACAAGTACTAGCGGGTAATAGATAGCAATTTCCACCACTTACAACTTGTTGTCTTGATGTAACACCATCAGAATAAAATCCTGCAGGTGCACAAATGGTTAAATCAGCATCTGTAAAACAAGCCGTGGCATTGTTTAAGGTAGATCCGTCTATATATATTGTTGCCATATTATTTAATTTTATTTAAAAGGGACATTCACCACCTTGAAATAGTGACATTCCATTTGCGTTAACCGTTCCTTCTAGAGCACAAAATGAATCTTGATCAGTACCGCTTGCTCCTCCAAGACTACCCCCTGATTCTACACCATCACAATCTGTATATGAATAAGGAATACCCGAACCTGATGTAGTTGAAATAGTATACTCATAACAAGTAGATCCTGGTGGCGGTGGTGGCGGTGGTGGTACTGATGAACAATCACAACACGCTACCAACCCTGACTCAGCAGAAAAACACAAGTCTAATTCTGTTGGTGTTCTATAGTCATATATAATATATAAATAGTCTCCACTAACACCTGCAGGCATTTGAAAAGTTCCTGAATAATAACTAGGTGCTGATGTTATATTAGTATTTATAGCAGTTGATGCTTGTAATAAATTAGAAACCGCACTAGGTGTATTCGGATAATTTGTAGATGATCTTAAATATCTAAACTTGTTTAGATTTTCATTAAATACTACATCATCATTTCCAAACTTGTTAAATGCTAAGGTTACGTTAGAACCATTTGTCGGTATACTACCCACTCCCTGAACACCTGCTACTATTCTATAGGTTGATATAACGGGGTTTGTAGTTCCTGCCGAAAACTCAACTTGATTTGATGTTAGTGCAGAGACATATGTTCCGTCAATATATCTGTGTTCGTTATGGATGAATAGACCTGAATCATTTGCATTTGTAACACAAACCTCAATCAATGTAAGATCCTGTGCTGCAGGACAAGCCCCGTTTAACACACAAGTAACTGACCCTGCCGAAGCAGCAGTAAACTTTATAGTGTAGTCATTAACATTTACAAGGTTTTTATTAAAACTTAAATCCCCTGAAGTCGTCTGATTGAGAGCGGTATAGGTAGTTCCATTATAAGTTAGTTCAACATTAAATGGGACAGGTGAAGGACTAGATAAAGTCCAACCTACTTTAACGGCTCCAACCTGGTTACCTGCATTAACACATATTTGATATGGTGATCCTGATACGAATGTAATCTCTTGATCTATACCACAATTCTCGCAAGTTACTTCTATCGGCAACTCTTTTGTGTTGGATGTCAATACATACTCATCCATATAAGGATCAAATCCCCCTAGTTTTTGAGTAGTAAATGCAGGTCCATTAAATAAATCTCTAAACCAGGTTCTCATACCTTGTCTTGATATATCAGCTAGAGCATCACTTTGATAAGACGATCCTTTTAATTGAATTACAACTCCACGTTTAGCATCAGTAAAATATCTATCAGCACCGTACACTACAAAGCTTTCAGGATTATTACTAATACCATATTCTTCTACCCTTGCAACCTGAGTACCTAATACTTCAGGTACGCTAAGTAAAGTGCTTCCCCCACCTGCATCGGTTAGTATGTTTTTCCCTGCTAATACATATGATATTTTATCTTCTTGCAAACAAAGAATATCTGTTTCTCTAGCCCATAATTTATTAACAGGACCAAATGATTCTTCTAGTGGTTTAAAGTTTAATAACCCACCATTAAATTCATTTAATCTATTGACGTTTGATTCGTCATTATAAATACCACTATAGGTTAAATCTGCTGATCTACGCACTTCCTCGTAATCTAAATCTGATGTAGACGTTACTCTGTTACCAAGATTAAAATCCTTTCCTAATAAACTATCTCTGACCTTATAGCTTTCAGTTCCGTTTCCAAAAGAAAAACAATTAGAAAAATCTAAACTAACAACTCCTTGTTGACCTGTCGCTAAGACTTGATTCTGAACATTTGCCAGGTGAGATCCCCTCTCAAGAGGTAATGATGTAAGTTGTACGTTTAAAGGATCTACAGGAGGTGTTGAAGACGATACCACTACAGTACCACACTCAGCAATAACATCTACAGAGCCATCAACAGAAGCCGTGTCAGGCTCTACGATTACCTGAGCAACTTGACCTGAAGGTGTTCTGTAGTTAAAAGCTAAAGCATTAGGCTCTGCTGCCGCTACATTTATATTTACCTGGCAGGTTGTATCGTTTGTAACTATACCAAAGTTCTGAGAACCTTCATACCAAATATCAGGTGCTGCATCTAAAGGCTCGCTCTCAAATATTATAGTATTCTCTGCTCTAAATACGGTTATATCAACTTTAAGTTTAGACCTTCTGTTTTTTCTCCAAGATGCCGTTTCACACGCTCTAGTACCTCTAGTTAGCAACATCAGTTCATTTGTAGTAGTGTTTCTATAGAATCTGTAATAGTTGGTACATAGGTTTTGAGGTATATCGCTTTGTGATGCTGCAAGAGTATTAATGTATTCATTCTCAATATCACATCCGTCACCCCCAACGCTTGCTACACCGCTATCTAGTTGCGAAGAGACGTTGTCTCCGTTCCACCAATCCATAAAGTTGTCATAGTCCTGAGAGGCAGTTAGCGTTAATTCTAACTTATACGTTCTTTTCTCACAACTATTATTTCCATCGCCACCACCTTGTCTTTCGAAATCAAACTCCATTATTATTCTTGATCCCGCAGGTACTGTATAATCAACATAAGTGTATCCTGGATTATTAGGATCTGTTCCCGCAAGATTGAGGGGATATCTAACTAAAGGATAATGATCCGCTCTATCTGCAGTTGTGCTTCTTCGTCCTGGTTGTACAATTGCATTTTCAGTTTGTTCTGCTGAAAAGTTATTTGCTTTTAACCTCATATAAGTTCCCGCAGGAATTGGGACAAAATCATCTTCCGCACCACTATCGCTTGGAAGTTCAAAAAAGTCAGCAGCTTCTGCGTTTTTCCCTAGTACTGTGGTAAAAATACATCTACGAGCAGGACCATCAGAATCAGCCTTCACAATAAGCCTTTGACCGTCAGTAATTTTTTGTGAATTCTCACCCTCTAATAAAAAGAATGTCATCCCTGTCTCAGGGTTTGTAAAATATACATTAGCGTATATTGTTTCGTATGACTCTTTATCAGGTTTTATTGCAAACTTATAATTAGTAGCCCATACAGGTGCTATCTGTGTTGTGGGTATATTGACGTTAATACTGTTCTTTGTAGAACAAGAACTACATCCAAAAAATTCTGTGTTATACTGACTAACCAATGCAGGTGTTGCACGATTAAATTCATCCATATAAACTATACCAACTTCATATCCTCTATTACTATGAAGACTTACTCCACTTCCTACCTTTTGATAGGATACATCTGTAAAGCTTATTTTAAAATATTCAGTTACTTTCTTTGTTGGTACATCAATATCATCTGCGTACTGAACTGCAGGGAACTGAAATGAAATCTCTGAACTACCAGGAGTTGAGATTATATTTATTGGCTGACCACCTAAACTAATACCACTATCATATTTGGTATAAGCATCAATAGTCTGTAATGGTTGACAGTTATAAATATCTGTCATTGTTGTTCCATCACAAGATGTCTCTACTCCAACGCCACCTGAAACAGGCTTTATAGTTGTTGTGCTACCAATTAAATTAACAAAGAAATCGCTTGTTGCAAATTCATAAACAGAAGCATAATCTGACGGTAATGTTACCGCAAAGTCAACTGAAAATGTTGGGTTGTCTGCAGTAGGCAATGGAGTATCTCCATTCCAACTAACGTGCTCAAAAGAAAAAGAAAACGCCAATGATGATCCTTGAACTAAATCAAGTCCTGCTAAGTTTAAATCAACTACTGAGTCACCAATTGTTTGTGCTCCTTGAATACTATACTGACCACTAGAGAAAGTATCTTCAACTTCTTCTTCCCCAAAATCTACTTGAACTTTTTCTGTTCTATAGTCAAATCGTACAGGGTTGTTATTGTAGTCTATTAAATTATAACCTTCAACATAATTTCCATAGATCAGTCTGTTGCCCATTAGGGTTTCAGCCCTTGCAAATCTAGGGACATTATCATATAGTCTTAATATTTCTGATTCAGGAAGTATTGTAAATATTTTACTATTACTAAATGAATATGTAACTTCTTGGTTATTAGAATATCCTTGATCTGTTTTTACAAGTTTCTCAATAACTTTTATAATAGGAGAATTTGCATCTTTAAATAACAAATCAATCCCTAATACCAAAGGTCCACCTGTATTAAACGTAACCTCTGCCGTATTAAAAGCGTTAACCATTCCTTCATTCAGATATGAATCAGGAGAAAACAAGAATGGCTTAGGGATAAAGGCAACCTCAGACCATTGTGACGTTGCTGAATATTCATCATCATCATATTTATACCTATAAGCAAAACATATAAATCTTTCTTCTAGGTAGTTATCTTCATTACCTGTTTTTATTAATTTAATTTCAGGTGATGATATAGGAGGTTGTTTAATTACTAATATATCATTATAAGCAAATCCATCTATAAAAGATGCAGTTGGAGAAGGATAGTTTTTTGTAACATTTATTTTTCTAGGAGGATTGTAGTTGTCTGTGAAAAACAACAGGTTCTCAATCTTATCTATACCTGTAAATAAAAACTCAGGATTAAAGTTTAAAGTTGTTTTTAAATTTCCCCCATCATTTACGCTAATAACGTGATAAGTAACGATTAATGTTTTCACATCATATGATACTATCATATCTACAATACCTGTAGCGGGAGATCCTGGGCTTTCAAAACCTGGATCGTGGACCATCCAATAAATAGTTTCATCAGCACCGTCTTCAAACGCACCAAGGCATCTTGCCTGTGAAGATAAAGAATAGCCATTGTAAGTTAACCCCGTAAGCTTTGTATTACCTTTTGAGTTTGAGACAACACCTATCTCTGAGTTCTCTGTAGAACCCATTCGAATATTCAATGCATCGAGGTATTCACCTTGCGGTAAAATACGCTCATCAACAGACTTATTCATTTTACCTTTGGTAAAGTTTCTCGTTAGATTTGCCATAGTATTATTTAAGCCACTTATCTTGTCCTCTTAAATTCATTAACAATCTGCCAGGATGAATGTTACTAATTCTAATTTTTGCATTTCTAAGTAATGCTGATTTGTTTTTCCTTGCTCTTGCCACTACATATTCTTGAACTCCAACTTTAGAATTTAAAATTTCGTGTTCTATATAAGCGTATATAAATTTTTCGAATAACTTATTTACTGTAACTTTTGAATTATCTCCATTTTCCATTCCGTCAGAAACGTATTCCAAAACACACAACTCACCTGACATACCTGAACTAAAGTTTATTACACCACCTTTGGGGTCAATTTTAAACGTAGGATTTGCATTAGCAGTTTCCGTATTTAATCCAAACTCAGTTCCAAAATACCAATAACCATCAATATTCCAACCTGATCTTCCGTTAAACATTTCGTTTTGATCATTAAGATATATTGATTGAGCAGTACCGTTAATTCTATCCCAATCTACATTAGAAAATTCAGGCTTTAATGCTGCTCCGTTTTCATCAAATAATACCCTACAATTGTTGTCTTGTAAATAAGCAGATGACCAATTGGTTTGAATATTTTCGCTAAGTGGGTATAACAATCCTTCTCTATATTGAGAGATCCTAACCCAATTAACATAGTCAGAAGGAAGTATATATCTTAAACTATCACACACACTTAGTTCTAGAATTTTTATTTCTTTAAACGCATCGTAATTCAACTCTTGAATCGCACGTTTTGCGTGAAATAATATTTTATATCTAGGCTCGTTGTTTATTAAACTATGATTGCCATAGTACATTAACATAAAGTTATTTACTATGTCTTCTAGCGAAACGTATTGATATGAACCCCAATTTTCATTTTCGGGGTTTGTTCCTCCATTTTCGTAATACTGATATTGCGTTATATAACTCATAATTTATTTTTCTTCTTGATCAGCTTTTGCTTCTCCTTGTTGAGCAAATTGAACCGCAGCTATTTCTCTAATAGACATACCTGCGTATTGTAAAATCTTCATAATCAATGGAACCTCATCATCAACTGCCAACTCAAAGTCCTGGTAATCAGGTTGCCCCGCATCAAATGCAGGTTCTCCATTTGTTAATGTAATAAAAGTCCACTTAGGTACATAAGGATATCTAAAGTATTGTGCTACAACCTGTCCAATATTATTAATTGATTCAGGGTAAGCATCTAGTGTTGCTAATTCTTGTGTATATGCGGGGTATCCCAACGTTGGAGCAGTTAACAAAGAATTATTTAACATAGTTATTTTACTATGTCTAACCTTTTCTGCTTCTTGAATATCTGATTTTGAGTATATGGTATAAGTTTTACCGATTGCATCCCAAACAAGTGCAGAGGTTGGTCTAGTAAGTAACTCAGTACCGTTTGGGTCTACACTAGTAATAATTGTGTTATATGTAATACCATTAGTTACGGTAGATGCGATATCACCTACACGAACACCACTTGCTACAAAATCCTGAGACGTATCTACTACTTTAGTTGCACCCCCATTAGTACCTGTTGTGGACCCATTGATAACCAGGGGCTTAGTATAAATTAATACTTTATTGATTAAAGCATAGTCATCATTTGTTGTTGTCTGAGACGGCAAAAAATAATAAGGAAGGTTTAATCCGTCTTGAAGCAAAGGTTTTGTAACAGAAAACCAATCTAAAACCTCTTCAATACCTTTGGTGATATCAGCAAGACCCGATCCTGATTGTCGGGCATTTTCTTTTAATAATTGATAATTGTAAGAATAAAAATAATTTTCAAATAAATCTAACTGTGCTTGTTTAGCATATAAGTTAAAATCAGACGGAGAGATATATCCATAATTATTTTTATTCAGTACGGACATTACCGTTTGTCTAACTGAGTTTATCATCTGTAATACTTTTGTACAAAGATAAGTAAAAAAAAAAGACCTCTTCGTTTTGAAGAGGTCCTCTAATTAATCTTAAAAATTGTTTATCTAACTATCTAGTAGTGTTTCCAAATGCTTTAGAGGTTCTAGACCATCGTCACTTTGTAGAAACTGAACAGTTATGTTTAAGCCTTCTGAACCAAATGGGACATTAAGCATTTTTGTTTTATTTGTTGGTGTACTATACCATACTTCTGCTCCCTTTTTTCTGTAGCTTAAAAGTCCTGCATCAAAGAATCTTTGAACAGTTCCCATAATCTTCAATTCAGGGTCATTAACCACTTCTAAGAAGTCTTGAGGATTGTTTCGTGCATATACTAGTATATCACGTTTTAGTTCAGCAGTAGAGACCCTAGACGTATCTGTGTTGAATAACACCCTGGATACGTTTTCAAGTTGGTCTAGGCTTAACGATTTTGCTTCAACCATAGCATCTGCTTCAACCATTAAAATAGCTACTTCTGCTTCTGCATCTTTAGCCTCATCTACCTCTACGAATTTCTTACCGTAATAAGGGTGGTAGTGTAGAAAGGATTGTAAAATTTGGTTTTCCTTTGGTACATATAAAAATCCGTCCTCAAAGATAACAGGCTCTACAATAGCATTGCCATCTTGCTCATCTTCAAATGGAGATTTTTGATTTCTTGCATAACGAAGTGAACGGTTTACACCCGTGGTTTCATCGAAATACATTAAAGGAGATCTTTTGTTGTTTCTTGTTGGTAGCATAAAGGAAAGTGGTGCTACGGCTTTTGTTAACTTATATTGTTTGTCAACAAACTTTGATTTTACTTTTTTCATTATAATAAAAATTAGATTAGATTTAAAAAAAAGGGGGAAGGAATTAACCTTCCCCCATAAATTTTCTGCTTATTGTTGGAATAAGAAGAAGTTGTTTGCACCTAGAGTACATACTGCTCTTTCAGATAAGAAGTGAACCTCCATAGCATCTAAGCTAGAAGTCTCTGCTCCACCTGCTGAACCTGTAATCCAAGTCTTGTAACGTCTGTCTTCTGTTTCAGAAGCACGGTAACGAACGTGCAAGAATGGTCTCTTAGCATTTTTACCTAAGATTTGGTCATATACTGAAGTAGAACCTGCAGGAACTAAAAGTCCATTAACTCTACCTGATCCTGCACCTGTTGGTAAACCACCACGCATTGTTGGATCATTCAAATATTTCCAATCAGACTTATAGAAATCGTAACCTCTACGGAATCCTGTGAATCCTAAGTTCAAAGCCATATCTTTCTCATTGTCAAAAAGACCGTAAGAAACACCACCTGCTGCATTAGAAGATTGCTTAGACAACATATCGTCAATGTCGAAAGAGAAATCTCTATCTACAAATACTACGTTCTCTTCAATTGCACCTTGCTTATCTAAACGAGAAATGATTGTATCCCACTCTGCAAGAGTTGTTGGGTTACCACCACCATAAATGTTTCCTCTGTTCTCTACAACGTAGAAGATACCATCAGAACCTTTGTTACCTACATTAGCATCTACAACTTGTGTAGCTGCTCCTGATGCTGCACCTGCAGGTACTGCTTCAATCATTGCAGTCTCAAGATAATCGTCAAAACGCAATCTTGTTTCGTGCTCAGATTTCAAGTACCATAGGTATCCTGATGCTCCGTTTTCAGTAGTTACTTCTACCCATCCGATTTGTGCCATATCAGAACCTGATACTGCATACTTATCTTTGATGATGATAGGAGAGTTCTCGAAGATGAAATCATCAGCTTCTAAAGACTGAGCCATTCCTTCTGTTCCTTTTCTGAATTCAGAACCGTAAATAAATACAGTAAATTTAAGACCTGCTCCCGCTACAGGGATACCTCCGTTGTCGTAAAATGCAACATCAAAAGTTTTTAGAGCGTAGTCTACTGCAGTTACGATTGCCTTAGCAGAACCACCGCCTGCATTATCAGAAATCATTACAGTTTGTCCTACTCTAATTGCAATTGAATTAGATGCCGTGAAAGCAGGTACACCTGCATCACCTACTGTAAAAGTAGCTTCATTAGCATTAATTACTGCAGGAGTTGAGCAGTCTGTGTATTTAGTGTGTAGTCTTCCTTGTTCAGCCCATTTGATAAGGTCAGAATTAGAAGGCATTTCAGCACCTACCATTCTTAGGAAAGATGCGATTGTTCTATTACCGTAACGTTCGAATTCCTTTTCGTAAGTATCAGGTAGATACTGATTCAAGAAATCAAAGTTAGTAATGTAGTTTGACTTTAGAGGCACTCTCTGTGCACTCGGTTGTAAGTCAAAACCTGGGGTTGGGTTTACTGATCCAGCCATAATTTTTAAATTTTTTTGTTAATGTTAAATTATCTTCGTTTTTTAATCTTTAAACCTCGACCGTGGTCGTTGTCTAGAGATCGGATTTGCGTACCTGATTTTGTTGAACCTACTTCAGGAGCAGAACGAGTTGAAGACATATTAATGTTTTTCAACTTTTTCATTTGATCATCTGTTGCAACAGATTTTCCTTGCTCATAGAAGAACTTTGCAAACTTATCAGGATGCATTGCCATCGCTAGTGACTTGTGATATCCAACTGCATCTTCAACACTTCCGTCTTCACCTAAAAACCTTTTTATAAAGTTTCCTGGATCTGATTGAAGAGACTTCAATTCGTTGGCATCACCTGGCGAAAAATAAACTTTGTTGTCATCTAACGTAAACTCAAAACCTTTGAACTCACTAAACACCTTGTCTGTTCTTTCTGAAAAAACTTGCCTCATACGAGAACTCATTTCCTCTTGTGTCTTAGCTGCTGCTATATATTGCTTATACTCCTCCAACTCTTCTGCGTTCTCAGTAGGAATATTGTCCCTTCTCGACTCAAGAGGGATTTTATATTTTTCCTGCTGATTGGCAAAATACTCTTTAGCTTTTGCAATAGTTTTCTTCTTTGCTAATTTAGTCTTTCTAATATGAACATCATCATCAAGATCTTCGTCATAGATATAGTCTTGTAACAAGTCTTCTATATCGTCCGCATCCAATCCTTTTTCAGTTGCCGTTAGATAGTCTTTTAGCAAATCATCAGGAGACATTTCATCATAGTCTTTTTGTAGTTCTACAAAATCTTTGATTCCACGCCCTGTTTCTTTTTTATAATTAAAATAGGCAGCTACATCTTCGGGAAGTTTTTCTGTTTCTTCCCTAGCTTGAGATAAATCATCTAATGAGTTTATCTCCCTGCCATATCTGTTTCCAATAAATTTAAGAACGTCTTCTTCAGTTAACTCTTTTGGAGTCTCCTCGATAATATCTTTTGTTTCGACAGGGGTTTCAATCCCTGGTTCGATTTTTTCTGTTTCTTCACTAACATTGTTTAAACTCTGTTCGTGTTTTTCTAGTAATTCTTGCTCAACTTGTTGTACAGACTTCTCTCCTACAGAGTCGTCAGCCAACTTTACTTCTTTAAATTCCATATTGTATTTAGATTAGATTTATATTTTATACAAAGTTACACTAAAAATGTTAATGTTTTAGACAACTACCTTGGGTTAAACTCTGCAAAATCAAAGCCATCTAAGCTATCTTCATTTGACTCAAAGTTAATTGGAGGTAAGTTGTTTTTTCTTTGTTGTATTAGTTTTGATTGCTGAGTGTTTTGAATACCTATTCTCTCAGCTTTAGCATCTTCCTTCTGCTTATCTACTTTAGTTTTTGCTTCAACGTCAACTCCTCTAAGTTGCATATTAAGGTTAAACTCTTCCTGCATCAACTGAGACTTATACATTGCCTCGTTCTTCATCTTCTCAATTTCAAACATAACATCTGCCTGGCGATATTCAATTTTCGCCTTAGTCTCCATTTGAATTTTTTGTACTGCCATTTGAGCAGCCATTTCTTGAGACTGTTGTTGAGCCTGAGCCTGTGCTTGTTGTTGAGCCATTGCTTGTTTTTGCTCCTGTTCTTGTTTAGAAATTCTCTTCATTTTAAGAAGTTGATTTGCTAATTTCAAGTTTCTAATTTCTCTAATGTCAATAGCATCTTCAAGATTAATATCTCCTTTAGATAGAGCCATCTGAATATTCTGTTCAAGCATTGCTTTCTGCTCTTCATCAGGAGACAACTCAATGAATATACCAAAGTCATAAATATATAGATCAGCAATGTCTCCTAAAATAGAAACATTATACTTACCTATTTGATTTATAAACTGTTCTTTAAACTCAGAATACTGCAGAATATCTGCAACTCTATATGTTATTGCTTCAGCAAGAGTTCTGTATATGTATAAACCACCGTCAAGAATATGTCTAGTGGCAACGTTTGAGTTTAAGGCTGCAAGCTTTTGAAGTCCAACTAATGAGTTGGCATCAGGCATACTAGCATCTCTTGCTTCATTAAGACCCGTTACTTGTCTTATTTGATTTAAGTAATGATTATAATTACCTAAAAGCATTTGTGTTTTAGAAGCCCCTGAACTTGACTGCAGTTCCTTTATAGGCATTCTTCCCTGGTTGTAGTCCCCGTCCTGAGTATAACTTCTTCCGATTACACTACCTGTTTGGAAATATAGTCTTAGAGCATCTTCAGGATTATAAGCATTACCTGTACCAAGGTCTACTTCATTTAAACCATCTGCATCAATAAACACCCCATCAGGTACTACTCTAGATATAACCTGTTGTAGTTTTAAGTGAGTGATCTGAATTAAATCAGCAAACGGAATCATTCTTCTAACTAAAGACTCAATAGCCCCTTTGTACATTCTAGGTGCTACGGCAACATAGTTTGGTATTGCGTACTGAGATGCTGACTGAGGTCTTACCATATTCTCCATCAACTTCCATTGAAGGATAATACTTGTACCCATTACCATAACCCCTTCATACCATACATCAATTGTCTTAGAAACCTTTTCAAATTTTCCTTCGTCTTGCATTGCTTCAGGGGGATTGAAGGAATCGTCCTTTTCAATCATACTGATGCTTCCGCTATCTTTTACTTTTTTCTTATAGACAACTTCTTTTGTTGTCTTATAATTGAAGTACATTAATGTAGCGGTATCTTTGTAAAATATATCGTTCTGAAAGTATTGAGCGGTATTGTAATAGTCATACCAACTTTGTGCGTAATTAGATATTTCTTCTAAGTCTTCTTTTGTTAGAGATTGATCTATCTTATACAGTTCTATAATTGGAACTGTTTTAATTTCGCCCCAATAAAAACAATCTTTAAAGTGTGGATCATCTGTATAGCTATATACTACATTAGCAGGGTCAACATAACTAATCTTCACACCATCTCCTTCCAGGAATTCGTGCTTTGCACAACTAATACCTATAACCGTTTGATCGTAATCTAATTGTTTTCTTATGTCGTTATACTTGTTTGCTTCAAACAAAGTACTTATTGCTTCTTCTTCGGCTATCTCAATAGCAGGCTTATAATTAAGCTGCATATATAATGATAGTTCTTCGTCTGTTGCGGGTAGTTCTTCAGGGTCTACAGAGAAAGGATCAAATCCTGTCTTTGCTTGTACGTTTTGTAGTAAGGGTTTTGCCAACATTTGACCTTCGATCATTTGTTGGTATTTGCTTCTTTTTGATTGAGACATTGCATCTTGAGCAAAAGCTTTAGGTACAAACTCTCTTTCCTGTAGTCCGTTAACAACGATGTCTACGAACTTAGGTAGAATAGGAACGGGTGTCCAATCCAGGTTTAGATATGACAAGTCACCATCAACGGCTAGTTCATTTTTATACTTAGCAACTGATTGCTCTCCTCTTGCGTATAAACGCAGCCTATGGAAGTCTCTCCATTGGTCATAATATCTACATCCGTTCCCATCTTTCTTAAACCACTCGTATTGAATAGCCTGTCCGATCTGTAATCCGAATTCATCTGTTGCTTTCTCAGCATCAGATACAAACTGACTTGGAAACCCTGCAGATGATATGTCAATTTTTACGTCTCTCATCTAATAATTTCGCTTATTGTACCCTTGTTACTATACCTTGCAAAGTTAATCTTTATTTTTGAAACATTTTGCTTAGGTACATACAGGTGTCTTTGTGTTGCCATTATAGCTAACCCTGATGAAATAGTTGCATCAAAGTTAGTTCTGTTACTAATATCAAACTTTGCCCAATCCTCTAGAGTTCTAGTAAATATACACTCTCCCATCTCTTCTGCAGATTTCATACCTATATGATTATCGATATAAGACTCTATAGCAGAAGCGTGTGATTGTTTTACATCTTCACTTGAGTTAGGAATACCCCCTAATTCTTTTTCAGTTTTAGACAATTTATTGTAATGCTTATCAGGTCTGTTCATACAGAAACCTCTATATCCTCTATTCTTAAAATGATACAATAATCTTGGCTTATTATTTTCTATTAAAATTGGCATACCATAAAACACACAAGCCATTAAAACATCTTCAAAAAATATCTCTGCCGTTTGTGGTCTTGCTATGTATTCTAAAAAGAATGTATTCGTAGGTGCGTTGTCCATATGAAACATAGTCTTGCCGTGGAGTGCACCGTTAGATCCACCTCCCCCAACTACTCCTGATATATCATAACTATCACAACCAAATGCACCTATATGATCGTTGCCAGGAAACTTGACTCCATTTTTTACTAATACTCTATTCTGTAATGCTTTTTCAGGAGTCCATCCTATATAAAACCTTCCTCTATCGTTAGGAGTAAAAATAACTTCACTATCCTTTATACCATTCTTCCAGGACATACTTCCTCTTGTGAGGTGGTGTGCCATTATAAGAGAATCATTATAGTCTATTTGCTGATATATCTTTGTAAGATTAAATATAGACTGCTTACTTTCATCTCTAAATGCGTGAGACTCAGTTCTTGGAAATTGACGGTAATATTCATTTAAAGCATCGGCATCATTCTTTAAAGAATCTACTTCGTTTTGCCAATAGTTTAGTGCACCCTGTTCAATCATTTCCCCATCAATACCCAATACGGGTAATTCAGGTGTTTCAAAAACAGGCATTCCATAACGATCAATGAATCCTTCCATATTCCATTCCATAGGAACGAAAAGTGAATATAGTCCGCTTTTAGTTTGACCATTTGAGTTTCTTTCAATTACATTAGAGTCGCTATATAAGTTTTTAAAATTACCACCCCCCTTGCTTAATGCATTTGAAGTTGATCCCATCATACATTTTCCTATAATCTTACTACCTAATCGCAAACAAGTTTTAGTAACACGCCAATTGTTTAAAATATTATTAGGCTTGATCCATTTTCCACTTTCATCGTGAACTAAAAGTAGTAGCTTTTCACCATCATAACTGTTGTCGTCTGTGTTCTTCCAATCTATTGTGGTATCTAGTCCATATAACTCATCGTCATTGGAATCAAACATATTTTTTTTTGTAATCTTAGATGCAGGAATCCTAAAAGCTAATTCAGTTTTAGGTTTATCCATACCATCCATAATGGGCTTAAAGAAAAAAGGTAGTCTACTATTAATAGGAACTACTTTATCTGTAAACATTTTCTTAGCATCACTACCTGTCTTTGATAAGATACCAACCCTGGAATCTTTAGCTAAAGTACCTGTGTTAACACATTCAGATGATGACATAAAAGAAAAACCTGAACGTCTGATCTTTAGGTAAATCATTCCAAAGCTTCTTTTATCCGCCTTACAGGCTTCCCAAAAAATAAATAACAAACGATTAGCTTCCCTGAAGTCGGGATATCCAACATCAATACTAGTCCATTGAAGATACATATAATGAGATCCTGTTATATATGTAGGTTTTCCGTTAGACATAAACCAATGCCCATCATCTCTTCTATCAAATTCAGTTTCAACATAGTCCACCCAACGCTGCTTAAATTCTGTAGCCATTTCATTCCATTTGAATATAGACTGAATTTTATCTAAAGCTTTAGGTATTTCTTGACGTTCCCAATATTGTTCTGTTGCCTTCTTGTGTCTTTGAACACAATGTTTTGGTGCTAAGGGTAAAGCAATACGAAGCCCTTGAATTATTATAACCTCACCTATCTCACCTGTTTTAGATATAACAATAAAGTCGTACTTAGAGTCGTAGCCATATGCCCAGGTCTTAGCCTTATTCTTGTTAGTTAAGACTGACTTGGGTACAACATCTTTTAGTGTTGTAAATAAACTACTGTGCTCTACGTTCTGCAAATCCTTGTTTTGTATCTGTTTTACTTGGACCATTGTCCAAACTATTTATAGCTTCTCTTTCTGATTCTATTCTGCTTAGTATTTCAAACGCATCGAATATCGCTAACTTCTTAGTAGCAGCAGCATTCTTTAATCTGTCTGCAGAGATGTCATCTTCGGGATCGTGTTTAATAATCTGCTCCTTCGCTACCTTGATCAGTTGCCTGACCGCCTCGTGACCTGCCTTGATTATTTCTAATTTTATTTCTTTTGTGTTCATTCTTAATACGTTTTACTTTTTTTATTGGATAGTTCTCTTCATTTAACTCATCCATAAAATCCCATTCACGACTATTCATCACTTATATTTTTTTTTAAAAAAACAACTTGAATCAATCTAGCATTAGTGTGGTGTCCGTAATTATCATATATATTTCTTGAATGGTATAAGTTTGAATTAAAAACAATAAGCCTATTAAACTTAGCTTTTAATATACAACTCTTATCACCTTCATAATAAAGTGTAGTTCCATCCTCTTCAGGAGGTTTTTCATTTAGAAACAATATGGCAGTTAAGTCACCCATCATTTCATCCGTATGAATAAAATTAGGTTCTTCTTGAAGCCAAGGTGAACATCTAACAAAGTTTAAGTCGGGTGTATAGTTAGGATACTTTTCAAATAAAAACTCTACTAACTCGTCTACACCCCTAGCCTTTACATTTTGGAATAAATCTTCACCAATTAAAATATCTTCAAAACCTTCTTTTAAGATATCTTCTTTATAGGACTTTACATCTACAATAACATTTTCATATAATCCTATATTCATAGCTTTATAGTTATTTGATGATCAAACATTCTATATATTTTTTCGCCATCTACTTCAAACTCATATTCACTACCAGGTTTAAAGGTAATCTTATCACCCGCTCTTACGCCTTTTGAAGTTAGGAAATCATTTGGATACTTCATTATACCAACTAATGGCTCTTCGCTAATTGGTTTATAAATATAAGAATCCTCTACATCTACAGGCAATACAAAACAATACCTGTCGTGTGAGTTCCATCCGTTTTTATTTTTATACAAATAAAATTGATCGTCCTCAACAAAAAACAAGTCGTCCTTAAAAAAGCTTTTACCGCTCCTTTGCTTACCTTTTATGTCGTTGTAATATTTGAAAACATTGTGGTGTACTAGAAGCGTATCACCAATACCAATGGGACCTTTGTAGTCTATTGGAAGTTGTATAACCTCAGCCTCTCTATTTGAGAACCTAAAGTCTTCTTGCGAGGTGCTAATAATTAAATCAATTCCTGCAACTTTTTTTGTGTTGTTATATCGCCTCCCCTTTAATGGTTTAACAATAAAACAGAATGGTGATTTCATAATTTAATTTACGAGCCACAACCAATACAGTCAATAGATGAGTCTGTAGGTTTTACTCCATTTAATTTCATTTGAATATTATGAATTTCATCAGCAATTGTCATTTGCTCTATGAAATCATCAGTATTTTTTTTATTCTGCTCAAGCAATATAATCTTCTCATTAAGAGTACTTCTTTCTCCTTCAGACATTTTTTAAAAATTTATGTTGTACTCTATAGAGATTGGCATTGTTGCGGTAAATTCTTTCCACAATAATATTTCATTACTTTTCTCAATATAAATAAGTACTGAGTTTCTTTCGTAATCGTGTTTTATTAAATGTATAATGTAACTACCACCCAAGATCTCTTGTCCTACAAGATAATGCATTGCACTTGACTTATAGTCAGGACCTATCGAAATCTTTCTGATATCCATAGTTATGCTTTAGTCCATATTTTTATTGAGAACATCCCATCGTCTATATCTGAAGATGAATCTGCACCCGTAGCTATATCAACAGTAGACAGTACTATTTTGTTAGCATTGTCAAATGATTCATAGAAGACTTGTGTTTTTGCACCTTTATCTCCACCGTTACCATTACAAAATATTAAAACGTCAGGAACTCCTATACTTGGGGTCATTGATATATCTATGGTTCCATTAACAACATCTCTTTGCCAAGAGAAGTTTCTTCCTGTAGTGTTTTCTAATACGTTTACATTTACAGTATTTGATATTGTTGAATATCTAGCCTCATAAAATGTGTAATTAATAGCACTTCCTGAACTAGGTAGCGTTACTGTTTTAACATTTACTGAAGTTGGATGCCCCGTTGCATCTTGCGTAACAGAATCTACTACTGTAAAAGTGCCACCTGCTGCAGGTGATACTGCAGAAACGGTATCTAATCTTACTGTGTTGTCGTGATTAATATCTAATTGTATGTCAGTTCCAACAAGTGCTACGCTTGTACTTATCTTATCTAGACCTCTAAACTGAACTTCTACTCCGTCTGTTACAGGTTCAATACCTGTACCATCACCAATTGTCCAACTAGACATTCCTAGGCTTGGGAAAAAAGTTAATACTCCTAAACCATTTATATACTGACCTGCTACTCCTTGAAAGTCTAATTCTAATCTAGGGGTAGTAGTAGAGTCAAATACTCTAAGAGATATTGCATCAGTAATTCCACCATTAACTACGGCTGAAAAGTCAGTAACTGTACCTCCTCCTCCTGGAATAGTAGCCCAGGAGTTATCGCCTCTTAAATATGTGGTAGCACTTGGCGTTCCTATAGCATTTAATGAAAAACTCAAGTCCCCTGTTGTGGTTATTGGGCTAGTCCCTGTTGCTGAAATAAATGATGTATTTGAAGAAGTTATTTCTTCCACAGTACCTGATGTAGTTGCGGGAAATGCTAGAAGAGTTCCATCTCCTCTTACATATTGTGACTTATCTCCTGTGAATGCAAAATTTAAAACCCCATTTGAGGTAATAGGTCCACCTGTGATTGTAATAGCATCACCGTTTATACCTGCATTTACGCTTGTTACACTTCCACCACCACCTACTGCGTAGTTTGGTATGTTTAATACACCACCCGTTAATGTGGCAGCACCTTGATTACCTGTTGTTGTTAGTGAGTTTACTGAACCCCCAACTCCTGCGACATCAAGAAAAATTGAATTCCCAACTTCAGTAACAACCAATCCTCCTTTGCCTTGCAAATCAACAGAGCCTGTTACACTATTTACATCAGAAACACCACTTACGCCACCTGCATAATTAGGAATATTTAATACCCCACCTGTTAATGTGGCAGCACCTGAAGATCCTACAGTAGTTAATGAGTTAAAGTTTCCTGAGTTAGTTGTATCAAGAAAAATTGTACCTCCAATTTCAGTAACAACCAATCCTCCTTTGCCTTGTAAGTCAACAGAGCCTGTTATACTATTTATATCAGTAACCCCTGAACTTCCAACCGTGGAAGTATCTAAGAAAATATTGTTTCCAACTTGTGTAACAACAAGACCCCCTGTACCTGAAAGGGTAATAGCGGGTCCTGTTGCGGTATTAATAGAAGAAATCCCAACACCACCGCCACCAGGAACCAACGAAATAATATCGCCAATAGTATAGTTCATTGTAACATCTACGTTATCAACGTCTGTACCAATTAGTTTATCATTTACCGTAGGAGTCCCATCGATTGCGTATGTTGAAATTCTGCTCATTTATTCTGTTTTTTCTTCTTTGTCAATCTTTACAATACTACCCGTAGCAAGATCTATTTGAGAGTCATCTCCGTATTTTTCACTTAACTCTTTTTCAACTGCCTGATAGTCAGCTTTGACTTTATTGATTTGATCAATAATAGAACCTTTAGAAAGTTCAAGATCACCAAGCTGCATCTTTAATTGATTAAAAGCATTTAGCATAGATTGAATTGACTTCAATTCGTTCTCTGTAATTTTAGGGTTTTCCACTTCTGTGTTTTTTACTTTTTTCATTTTGATAAAATATTAGATTAAATTATATTGTTTAGCAAAGATAAACAAATCTTTTTGATACTAGCCGAAGCAAGGTCCTAATGAAGTCCAAGCTGATCCACTCCATATTCCCCAACTCTGATCGTTTGCATAAGCACCTGCGGGTGCGGCTTTTACACATTCTGATCCTATTTGATAAATAGAACTACTAAATGGATTTTTAGAATTACCTGCTACTTG
>Ga0233412_10000648_pt1 | contig 19773 bp, 22 predicted proteins | sample Na_anoxic_4_MG_FD_180667 | JGI IMG/M metagenome (GOLD analysis project Ga0233412, IMG submission 180667) | Seawater microbial communities from Saanich Inlet, British Columbia, Canada - Na_anoxic_4_MG | ecosystem: Environmental > Aquatic > Marine > Inlet | place: Canada: British Columbia...
ATTGAATCAGGTAAAAAATTCCGGTAACTTCTTCTTTCTTTAATAGCCTCAAAAACATCCATAGCTCTACTCCTTATTATTAAAGTGAACTTTTAAAACTAACCATACACCATCTTATAACACTTTAAAATCCCTATACTTATCCTAACTTTGCAGGATCTGGGCGATTTCATCCACAAGTAGCTTAGAACCCACATAGAGGGCTGTACGTTGGTGCTGGTTCCCTGGCTGAATGTCGAGAATCGGGGTACCTGTTTCATCAACAGCATCACCACCGGCCTCACGGCACATGAATGCCACAACGGCTGCCTCATACATAATGCGCAATTTCCCCTGCGGGCGATTCTTTTCCGGCTTTGGATGATTAACAATGGCAGGATACATAAACATACCACCATTGGAAAGAATCCTGTGGAAATCTCCAGCCAGGGCGCCAAGGTATCTGAAGGCGTATTTTCTTTCCTTTTCTGCAATCCAGTCTTGAACCCTCTCAGAAAAGGTGTGTCGGTTTGCCTCATTAAATGACAGCTCCCAGTTCTTGCTATTCTCCGGAAGCATCATACGAAAGGGTTTGACAAAGCTCATGGTCTCATCCATGTGGAACCGCCAGGTGCCGGATTCCCTGAGCGCAAGGGTGAACGTGCCGGTGGGGATCACAAACATGCCGGCCGCTATATAGTCCTTCCCTGCCCGCAAATGGCCATCCTCAGGTCCATCCAGGTTTCGCTTGGCAATACCGAATAAAAAACCGACCGGCAGTCCATGAGACACATTTGATGAGCCATCAAGGGGATCGAAATACACAAAATAGCGCCCGCCTTTAGTGTCCATCTCAATGATTTCTTCCGCTTCTTCACTGACTGCATGTATTACTCGTCCGGAACTCCTCAAATAATGAATCGTAATCTCATGGGCAATCTGATCCATGCGCATGACATCCTCGCCTTGCACATTTACTCCGCCAGCGAACCCCAAATTCCCTTTTAAGGCACCCGTCAGATAATAGTATTGGATATGCTTGGCCGCACTGATTAAAGCATCCATCAAAATCAAAAAATGATAGGTACGATTATGCCTCTCCTGATGATGGAGTATAAAGTTCATGAAGGACTCTTCAAAATGCATGTTTTTCCCCTTGAAGTATAAGTTATTTTATAATTGCTCAGGTATCTTGCCACCAAGACACTAAGATTATAAAATTATTCTTTATAATAACCTTTTTAATCCCGATTTATCGGGATCAAAATGAATAAAAAGCCTCCGTTATTCAATTTATATTCATCTTCCCCGCCTGCCGTCCGGCGGGCAGGTCTTTGGGTCTTTGTGCCTTAGTGGCTGAATAGAGCGCCAGTTACCAATATTTTACAGAGTATTAGCATCTGCTCAATAAATCGGGGGAACCCCCTCACCCTAACCCTCTCCCGCCAGGAGAGAGGGGAGTAATTGAACGAAATCATTTAAAAAACTCCCTCCCCCTTGATGGGGGAGGGTTGGGGTGGGGGTGAAAAGCCACGGCTTATTGAGCTATTGCGAGTATTATTCAAAAAACATTCTATAAATCTCTCAAACAGAGTGACCCGTTATAGACCACATATAATCCGTTAAGATTAATCACTAATCTTCTGGTTCAACCCACACAATATTGTTTTTGTTAACAAAGAGAACCTTCTCTGCAATGTCTTTATGTTCCACATCAAATAAAACAATAAACGGATTGTCTGCTTCACTGAATACGTCAGATACTCTATCCTTTATGCCGATATTTACTTTTCCTAATATGGTGGAGCCATCTATGGTTCTAATAGTAATTTTTCTATATTCCCTTTTGTAAGCATCTTGGCTTCCTTCCATACTGGTAACCTCTTTTTTAAGGTTAAGCGGCCTCCCATAGACAGTAATGTTCCATACTCATATTCCACAGGCTGTCCATTTTCTGTTCATATTTTCTTAAAGATCCTACCTCTCAATTTCAGAAACAGGATTTAAAGGTACTTTAAGTCCATCATTTATCGTTACCTACAACATTAAAATCGGACATTCTTGCGTCGTAGTCAACATGTAAATTGATGATTTAGGGCATGGAAAGCAAATCTTTAAGGAATTACAAGAAAAAGGATTTCTCCTGAAAAGAAGATTTTAAAATGACAGGCTTCCTCTTCTGGGCAGAGAGGACAAAAATCTTCCTGATTGGGTGCTAAATTATAAGGGGTATCATGTTTTATCTAAACAAGATTCCCCTTATAACCGCAGTTTAGTAAACTAAAGCCTTTTGACGTTCTTGGCCTTAGGTCCTCGGTCTGTCTCTTCCACCTCAAAGCTCACTCGCTCACCTTCAGCGAGTGTCTTGAATCCAGATGAGTCGATTGAGGAATAGTGTACGAATAAGTCATTGCCGTCTTCCTGCTCGATGAAGCCAAATCCCTTCTTATCACTAAACCACTTTACCGTTCCTTCTGCCATAGTGCTAACCTCCTTTCAAAAAACTTTCTTCCATGGTCCCAAACCTCAGGTCGCCACTCTGGCAAAGGAAACTGTTCCTCAGAGCAAAGCCAACCCGCAAATAGAGCCGGGCCATTAAGATGCAAAACCATAATGCATAATTTATTTATATGTCAAGCGAAAAGAGCATTTTAGCTGCACCTGGTGTGAAAATTGTTAATAAGAACTAATCTTTTAATAATTTTTGACCATTTTGAATTATTCGTTATATTGCATAGATTGTTAGAAGAAATATTTTAATGCGCCTTAGGAGCATTAAGGAGATTGTGACACCATGCCTATTTTTGAATACCATTGCACGGAATGTGAGGGTTATGCAATCACACTTAATGGCTGAGAAGAATATGTGGAAAAGCTACTTATCCATCATAATAATGCTGCTGTAATGAGCAATAACCCCTTCATTCGTCTGATCAGTATCTGTAAGAACCATAATCCCTATAAGAGCAGGGGGAGAGCTTCTAAAGAATTCCTGGAAGTCTTCAACGAGATTGTGCTTTTCCCATACCCAGTGGTTTGCCCTTTTGTTTCCACTTTCAACACCCACCATCTTGTGATTCTTTGAACCTGGATAGTCAATAACATCACCCTCGGGAAGATTGTTTCCCCAGATATAATCAATCTTAAAACCACGCGGCTCTTTGCCTCCTGGCTGAATCCCAAAGGATTTGAAAAACTTTAAAATCTCTGGCGGTTTTTTTAAAGCTTTTGGTGCCGCCTTCCCAAAAATGACCCTAATTCTGGCGGCAGCATCGTTTCTGTCCTTGCGGGTTTCAATTGCCATTCCTACTGCCCTATTTATCTTCCAGTGCCATACAAGAACTGGAAACTTTTTAAGATCAATTTCAACTCTCTTTAAAACACCAGATGCGCTTCCTATACTCTTCACCCTGAGAACAGTCCGTTTTCCCTCCTTACTCAGAGACAGCTTATTCTTGGCCGTTCGAAAATAGGGGATAACCTCCCATCCCTCAGGCACTTTCTCTGTCTTCTTCTCCTTCTTAAAGCCAAGGAACTTTGTCTTGGCCTCTCCCTGAGATGGGCTCAAAAAGAACAACAGAATCCCTAACACAATTATCCAGATCCAAAACCTTACAATTCCTCTCTCTAACTGCATCTTATGTCTCCCCTACCCTGTTAATTATTTTCCTTCTAATTTTAATGTCAAGTCAAGTCAAGTCAATTCATCTTCCAATCTTTGGCTCAATGTTATTAACTTAAAGAAATGTCTCAACCGCAGATTTACGCAAACCAATAGTTCCGATGATAGGCAGGCTTTTAATCACAGCCTATGGATGATTCGAGAATGCGTTTTTCGCAAAGCGATTGCATTTTTTGTCTCCGCTCAAGCGGAGACAAAATGTCTGTGTCAATCTGCGTGGGTCAGTGGTTAATATAATTCAACATTGACATAATCGTTAACTCCAGATAATATTTAAGACCTTACTTGTTTAATCGGAGCTAAAATATGGAAATCAATCCTGACTATTTAGCACCTTGTGGTCTTTACTGCGGGGTATGTGGTATCCTCTATGCAACCCTTGAAAATAATTGGAAGTTTAAAGAAAAACTGCTTGGTGTGTATAAAGACAGACTTCCTGCAAGTGAAAATCTATCCGTTGAAGATATCCATTGTAAAGGCTGTTTGTCTGACGAGCCATTTTATTTTTGCAGGGAATGCGCTATTAAAGATTGCGTAACAAAAAAGGGGTACGCAGGGTGTCATGAATGTACGGATTTTCCTTGCAACTTAATAGAAGAATTTCCCCTACCTCTTGGAAAGAAGGTTATCCTGCGGTCTATCCCCTATTGGCAAAAAGTTGGAACAGAAAAATGGGTTAGAGATGAGGAGGCTCGTTATATCTGCCCGGAATGCGGTCAAAAGCTCTTCAGAGGTGCTAAGAGGTGCAACAAGTGCAAAACACCTATTGATTTGGACTAAAGGGAAATATAACCGCCCACTCGTCCCGCTTTATGGGACTCATTCGAGGCACAGAGAACGCAGAGTAAGATTTCCTATGCCTGATTCCATGCTCTTCTCTGATTACTCTGCGTCTCAAGTGAGAAAAACGAACGGGCGGTTAATAATCAACAATCTTTAAGACCAAAATTAGGAGAAAGATTATGCAGTTAACAGCAATGATAATGAATCTTATCTATTCTATCATAGGTGGGATTTTAACATTACTATTTATGTACTTCGGCTACAAATGGTTTGACAAATTCACCAAATTTGATACCTCCAATGAGCTTGCTAAAGACAACAAAGCAGTTGGATTGGTTGTGATGGGGATTTTTATTGGTGTTGGAGTTGCTGTAGGTCTGGTTATCGGTTTAGGCCTTAATTGAAAGACTTATAGGTTAAGAAATTTCCAATACAATCAGAGCACCTAAATGTAAGTTCCATCTCAATGTTTGGGAAACTGTTAGTTTATGATAGAGATAGCCTCTGAGTGCTATTTCAAAAATTCATTCACACTGGGCAAGGGGATGATTTTTTTAAGAATACAGATTTGATCCCAAGATTCATTTATTTTGTCATAAGGCAAGGGCCGACCCCCAATTTCATACAGATTATCTTCATTTACTCTTAAGCCTTAATCTTTGATGTGGGAACCCGAACTTATTGAGAAGCTACCTTTTTCTCGACACATAAGGCCATTTGATCCTATATTTTACCGTTCAAAAAAGGTGTTTTTTGTCGGCCTTCATTTTGCCACTAAGTTATCTAAATGCATTAATTAACCAATACAAGGCCAAAACTTTTAACCATGTTCGTGCTATAATTCGTACAAAACACTACAGCCTGCGAACAGAAGAGGCCTATATTCAGTGGATTAAGCGATTTATTATCTTTCATAATAAACGCCATCCGAATGAGATGAGCGAAGTAGAGATAAATAAATCTTTATCTCATTTGGCTGTAAAAAAGAATATAGCTGCTTCTACCCAGAACCAGGCTCTATGTGCTATTGTGTTTTTATACAAGCATGTGTTGAACAAAGAGGCCATGGCAGTGAAAAGCCCTGCGGATAGACTATAAAATGAAGATAACCAAAAAAATGATTCCTGGACAGCCAGGCACAAAAAAAGGCTTGAAAAATACGGAGACGCACTTATTTGCGTTCGATATAGAGATGATCATCAATCGCAGAGACGATTGAAAACAATAGAACTGGTTGTTGAATCAATGCCTTTGAAAATAAATAAAAATACTATACCTATGAATAAAATCATGTATCTACAAATAGGATACCATGAAAAACACTTACAAAACATTGTCAAAGGAGCAGCTGGAAGATGGAATAGACAGAAGCAAGCTTGGGAACTTGCATATAAAGAAGTTCGCTTAGTAGGCCTAGAAAATCTAATTACCTGACAAATGGCTAATAATAGGAATATTAAAAGTAGATCTACTCCATAAAAAAGGTCTATTATTAGAAATTTTGTCTAAGAAGGTCTAAATGTATAATAAATGTTCGGCTCCACCAAATAGGAGGCAAAAATGAAAGTACACTGGAAGGAATATATAGTAAGCACGCCTGATGTGATTCGTGGCAAACCTCGCATCAAAGGAACAAGAATACCGGTAAGTCTTGTTCTTGGATATTTCGCTGCAGGAAATACTACTGAAGAAATTATTGACGAATTTCCAGATCTTAATAAAGATCATATTGCAGCATGTTTAGATTATGCCCGTGAATTGGCAGAGTTTGAGGTTGCAGCTTAATGACTCTCAGATTTTTCGCAGATCACTGTGTTTCCAATTCCATGATCGAAACGCTTCGTGATGCAGGTCATGAGGTATTGCGTCTTAAAGACCATATACCGACAGATTCCCCGGATTCGGTGGTCATTTCTAAGGCACAAAAGCTTGATGCTATTCTTATTTCTCTAAATGGCGATTTTGCTGATATAGTGACGTATCCCCCGGTGAAATATAGAGGGATTATCGCCCTTCAAGTAAGAAATCATCCAGAGATTATCGCACAAATCATGGTCAAATTAACTGATTTCCTATCTTCTCATTCTGATATGGACTACTATGCGAGAAAATTATTCTTGGTAGAGGCGCATAGAATTAGGATTCGTGGATAATGGATGGATACTTCTGATGGCCGCAAACGCCTTGAACACGGACTGAAAAGTCTGCTGCGTTCCATTGCAACCGCTTAGCCGCAGCGAACCCCGTAAAAAAAGGGGTATAGCCATGAAACGAATAATTACTCTTGCCATATTTTCAGTCTTGATGGCAGTATTGATGTTTGGAGGCATTTTTCAATCATATGCTGCTGATTTGCAGATGTTCTCCCATGCGAGATTGATGAATAATCTAGCAAATGATGGGGATAGCTTTCTTGTGGAAGCTAATGGAAAATCTTTCTGCGTGAGACTTTATTTTATTGATTGTCCTGAAACTTCGGCTGGCTCTAAAAGTGTTGCGCGGCGTGTACGAGAACAAACACGTTATTTTGGATTGTCCGACGCAGCACGTACTATCCATTTCGGTAATGAAGCAAAAACACTTGTTGAGCATGTCCTTGTTAAAGCCTTTACTGTTCATACAGCATTTGCAAGTGCGTTGGGAAGGTCATCCAAAGGCCGAGTATATGGATTTATCACTACCGCTGACGGAAATGATTTAGCAAGTTTACTCATTAAAAATGGTTTTGCCCGTACATATGGAATGGGCAGGAAAACGCCCAATGGGGTATCGCGTAATGAGATGATCGAAAGACTTCGTGATCTGGAGATTTCAGCTATGTTGAAACGCATCGGCATTTGGTCAGAGAGTGATCCTGATCGAATTGCAGAGCTCCGTGCCAAACAACGCAGCGAAGAGCATGAATTGCAGGAATTACAGAACCGGGTGAAAAAAGCCAAACCCCCACAAGGCTTAGTCGATCTAAACACTGCCACTGGAAAAGAACTTCAGTCTATTAAAAGAATCGGCCCTATTCTTGCTGAAAGAATTATAGCTGGCCGCACCTATAAAACTGTAGATGATTTAATCAAAGTGAAAGGAATTGGTCCAAAAAAACTTGAGAAAATTCGTCCTTACTTCATCGTAGGTAAAAAATAGAGAATAGCATTGGCCTAATTTGGTAACCTGGGGGTTTCTCTCCCCCAGACCCCACACCACCCCCGATAAATCACTATTCCCGCTAAAGAGCGGGATTCACAAAGGTTATCCGGTCCCGCTTTAGCGGGAATAGTGAACCAGCCAGAGGCAGGCAAGTGTTCACCCACAATTTCTTGATAGAGACCAAACCTTGTTTCTCAAGCCACAGGTTCGTCATGCCAGTTTGTGTAGCCAGTGTACGAGAAAGTCGCCAGTATCTTTTCCGGCTTAATCACACCACTATTGCGGCATTAAGTGAGGTACTGAGTTTAAGCAGCTCCCGGACTTTTGTACGCGTCTTGTGGCGCTGTTTAAAGAAGCACATACGCACACGTCGCCTTAGCCAATTGCCCTTTCACGCGCAAACGATCACTTATCTGATCAAGCAGCTTTCAAGAGGGCTTATGGCCATGTTTATTGACATTAATTTGGTCTTTCTGCATAATAAAAACCATACATTACAGAGGCGTGATTTCACTTAATATTAAGATAAATAGAATATAATCGTGAATATAGAATAATATTCTAACTACTAATTGTTGGGACGCCCAGATAAGATATCATATTAATTGACTGAAAAGGTCTCTTTTGTTATCTTTTATAAATTGGAGGCTGTTATTATGAAAGAAGAACAATTGCTTGAACGAATCGTACTGAACCCAAAAGTCATGGTAGGTAAGCCTGTCATACGAGGAACTCGTTTAACTGTCGATTTCATTCTTAATCTCTTGGCGCACGGGGCTACAGAGAATGAGATTTTGAATGAATACAAAGGCCTCACCATTGAAGACATACATGCTTGTTTCCTTTTCGCCACCAAGTCCCTCAAGAACACTGAATTTATGCCGCTGATGGCGGAGCATTCCTAATGCGATTCCTCGTGGATGAATGTACAGGCCCAGCCGTTGCAGAGTGGCTGCGCAATCAAAAGCACGAAGTATTTTCGGTGTTTGAAGAGGCAAGAGGAATGGATGATGATGACATAATCTTGAAGGCACTTGAAGAAAATTGGATTTTGATCACAAACGATAAGGATTTCGGAGAAAAAGCATATCGAGATGGCCGACTTCACAGGGGTGTCATCTTACTTCGCCTTGAAGATGAACGTTCTCCATCAAAAATTCAGGTACTATCCCGCCTTCTCAGTACATACCCAGATCGACTATCAAACACATTTGTCGTAGTCACGGAAAAGCAGATTCGTTTTGCCCGAAGGTAGATTAAAAGGAGACATCCCAACCCAGTCAGTGCACCAGACCGGAAAAGCCTTTCCGTTTTTTACATTAACGTCATTTTGTGTAAAACATCGAATTTTTGAACTTCCTTATAGCTTTTCCGGCTGGTGATTTTCACTTTCGGCGTAAAAACTTGACATTATATGCATAAAATATTATTTTAATGCATAAGGAGGTTAATTATGAGAACGACACTTGATATACCAGAAGACTTAATGAATGAGGCTATGAAAGCTACTCATATTAATACAAAAACCAAGGTAATTGTTACCGCTTTAGAGGGATTGATCAGGAAATCCAAGATTTCCGATTTGAAAAAATTTAAGGGAAAGGTGGATTTGGACATTGATCTGGACGTCATTAGGGAGCGTCAATGTCGGTAATAGTCGATACATCTGTATGGATTGATTATTTCAGGAGTGGCAATAATTCTGCAAAACTTGATTTTCTAATTGATGAAGAGCTCATTGTTATTAATGATTTTATACTTGCAGAATTAGTCCCATTTTTAAAAGTTCAAAACCAAAGGAATATTATAAAATTATTGTTTACTATTAAAAAGCTAGATCTCACTCTCAACTGGGATCAAATTATTGAGTTCCAATTCAATTGTTTGAGAAATGGTTTAAATGGAATCGGCATTCCTGATTTAATAGTTGCCCAAAACGCAAAACAAAATCACTGTGAAATTTATTCTTTTGATAACCACTTTAGACTCATGAAAGACATTCTTGAACTCCAACTGGTAGATTAAAAATTGACTTCGCCGAATTGGGTAGCCGGAGGTTTCTCTCCCCCAGCCCCCACACCACCCCCGATAAATCGGGATCTTCGACATGCCGGGCGTACACAAGGCTCTTCCAGCCGACCGCTGAACGCGGCGGCTGAAGCGCGTCGAGCCTTTTTTCGAGAACGATGTTTATGAAAATTAATATAATGAAAATAGATGGCGAATGGGAGTCTGGGTTGGTATTAGATTGGCATGTTGATCATAGTGAATTCGTAATAGCTCAATAAGCTGTGGCTTTTCACCCCCACCCCAACCCTCCCCCATCAAGGGGGAGGGAGTTTTCTGAATGATGTCAGTCGCTTAATCCCCTCTCCCCTGGCGGGAGAGGGTTAGGGTGAGGGGGTTCCCCCGATTTATTGAGCAGATACGTGAATTCCTTGGACACAATCAGTATGGTCATCCCGAATACAATACTGTTAGAACAGAAGTTGGTGAGTCCTTATATCAGTTAAAATATCGTTCGGATTTAACACAAATTGACTCTTTGGCAAAAACAATGGCTGATGCCATAATGCAAACATTTCCATCTGTTTCATTTGTTGTTCCAATGCCCCCATCAAAATCAAGGGCGACTCAACCTCTCACAATCTTGGCTCAAAAAGTTGCTGAATTACTCAAAATTCCTTTCTTTGAGAATATTTTGTTGAAAAATGGTACAACTCCCCAAATGAAGGATATTGAGTTAAGGAAAGAAAAAATTGAGGCTTTAATGGGTTGCTTCCATATTAATGAGACAATTACCAACAAAGAATCATGGGATGTTCTCATTATTGACGACTTATATTCATCAGGAGCTTCATTATCTGCGGCTACACAAACGATGAGAACCTATGACAAAGTTAGGAATATTTACGTAGCAGCTTTCACAAGGACTAAATAGCCATGAAACAAATATTTATCTCTGGTTCAATGCGCATCAAAAATATTAACAAGTTGGTAATTGATCGTATAGAAAATATCATTCGTGAAAAATTCACAATCCTTGTAGGTGATGCTGATGGAGTTGACGCGTCAATTCAACAAATCTTAGCAAATAAAGATTACGAAAATGTTAAAGTTTATTGCACTGGCAACTATCATAGAAACAACATTGGAAAATGGGGAATAATAACTGTTTATACAGATCATAAACCCAAAACACGATTATATTTTACAGCCAAAGACATTGAAATGGCAAAGTATTGTGACTATGGGCTTATGGTTTGGGATTCAAAAAGTACTGGAACGCTAAGTAATGTTTATGAATTACTTAAAAACAAAAAAACATCAGTTGTATTTGTTAATAAATTAACAAAGTTCTTTAATGTAAGCAATTTTTCAGATTTTGAAAATTTGGTATCCATCATGAGTGACAGCGCTTTTAATAAAGCTGATAAAAAAATAAAACTAAAAGAAAAAATAATCAGCAATAAACACAAGCAATTATACCTATTCCCTGAGGCTAACAAATCACTCAACCCGACCCGCAAGCACGCGCGTTTTCTTGATGTAGATTCAAGTGGTTAGGCCGCTCAAAGTTGAGTGCAAAATCCACGGTGGGCAGGCTAGCTCTGGGTTATGCGCATATGAATAAGTCTTGAAATAAACAACTCCGCCGCAAGCGGACGGGTATTAACAATCATAATGAACAAAACACCCGAACAAAAGGCAAGGGACAACATAGACAAAATGCTTGAACAGTCCGGCTGGGCGGTTGTTGACAAGAATGCAATCAACTGGAGCCTCGGCCCTGGGGTTGCTGTTCGGGAATATCAGACCGATGTCGGTCCTGCCGATTATGTCCTGTTTGTTGATCGTGAGCCAATAGGTGTGATTGAAGCAAAAAAGGAAGAGGAAGGTCACCGGTTGTCCGTTCATGAACAGCAGGCGGAAGACTATGCCGAAAGCAAACTGAAATGGTTTGCCAATAGCCGACCGCTCCCTTTTGTTTATGAAAGCACCGGCATAGTAACACGGTATACGGATCTGCGGGATCCCAAACCCCGGGCAAGGCCTATTTTTTCATTCCACCATCCGAAAACATTAAAAGACAGGATAAGGCAGAAAACCAGCCTGCGGCAACGATTGCACCAGTTTCCCGACTTACCTGTTGAAGGGCTGTGGGATTGCCAGATCAGAGCGATCACAAACCTTGAAAAATCCTTCAGGGAAAACAGACCCCGTGCATTGATCCAAATGGCGACCGGCAGCGGGAAAACCTTCACCGCTATCACCTCTATTTACCGGCTGCTCAAATTCGCAGATGCCAAACGCGTGCTGTTTCTGGTCGATACGAAAAACCTGGGGGAGCAAGCCGAACAGGAGTTCATGGGGTACATGCCGAGTGACGACAACCGGAAATTTACAGAACTTTATAATGTCCGTCGGTTGAACTCGAGATATGTTCCGCCGGACAGCCAGGTGTGCATCAGCACCATCCAGCGGATGTATTCCATCCTCAAGGGGGAAGAACTCGATGAAACAGCCGAACAGATTAATCCCCATGAATACGTGGAGATAGGGCGGCCCCGGGAAGTTGAATACAATGAAAAAGTCCCGCCCGAATTTTTTGATTTCATCGTAATCGATGAGTGCCACCGGTCCATCTACAACCTGTGGAAGCAGGTACTGGATTATTTTGACGCCTTCTACATCGGTTTGACCGCAACCCCCGACAAACGGACATTCGGGTTCTTCAATGAAAACGTGGTAAGCGAATACCGGCATGAAGAAGCTGTGGCCGACGGGGTAAATGTCGGATTCGACACCTACCTGATTGAAACAAAGATTACCAAAGACGGCAGCAAGCTGGTTGCCGAGCAATGGGTGGATAAACGGGACCGCCTGACCCGCCAAAAGCGATGGGAACAACTCGATGAGGAAGTAATCTACAACGGAAACGATCTTGACCGGAATGTAGTCAACCCCAGCCAGATCAGAAATGTGATCAAAGCCTTTCGGGATAAGCTGCCTGAAATGTTTCCCGGTCGTGATGAAATTCCCAAAACGCTCATTTTTGCAAAGACCGACAGCCATGCCGACGATATCATCAACATCGTGCGCGAAGAATTTGCCGAAGAAAACGCATTTTGCAAAAAAATTACCTACAAGACAGATGAAGACCCCAAATCCGTGCTGGCATCTTTCCGCAATGATTATTACCCCAGGATTGCTGTCACCGTTGACATGATCGCCACCGGCACGGATGTCAAGCCCCTGGAATGTCTGGTCTTCATGCGGGATGTCAGGTCCAGGAATTACTTTGAGCAGATGAAAGGCAGGGGAACCCGCACCCTGGGATATGACGATCTGAAAAAAGTCACCCCCTCTGTTTACACCAATAAGACCGGGTTTGTTATCGTTGATGCGGTGGGGGTCAGCAGGTCCGTTAAAACCGACAGCCGGCCCCTTGAACAGAAAAAATCCGTTCCCTTAAAAGATCTCCTCCAGGCTGTGTTGATGGGGCAGACCGATGAAGACATCTATACGTCGCTGGCAGGCCGCCTGGGCCGGCTGGAAAAGCAGACCACAGAAGATGAACGGGGAAAATTCAAGCAATTGTCCGGCGGAAAGACCATTAATAAACTGGTTCATGAACTATTAGACGCCTACAATCCGGATAAAATAATTGAAACCACAACAGAAAAGTTCAACCTGCCGCCGTATACGGAGCCGGAAGAGGATCAAAAACAGGATGCCCAGAAAGAATTGATCAACCGCGCCAGGGACACCTTTACCGGTAAACTCAATGAATTTATCGAAAACGTCCGCAAATCCCATGAACAGATTATCGACGACATCAACCTCGACGAGGTGCAATACGCCGGATGGGACAAGCAGGCCAGGGTAAAGGCTGAAGATACCATAGAGGATTTCAAAACCTTTATGGAAGCAAATAAGGATGAGATCACGGCCCTTTCCATTTTCTACAACCAGCCGTATAACCGCAGAAATATCACCTATGAAATGATCAAAGAGGTGCTGGCCAACTTAAAGCAGAACAAACCCCGCCTTGCACCGGTGAAGGTCTGGCAGGCATACGAGCAGGTGGAAAAGGTCAACGGCAAATCCCCGAAAAACGAACTCACAGCGCTGGTGTCCCTGATCAGGCGGATAACCGGCATTGATGAGACCCTGACCTCTTTTGAGCAGACGGCCAACCGCAACTTTCAGAAATGGGTGTTTGAAAAACAGGCCGGACCGCTGAAATTTACCGAGGAACAAATGGCGTGGCTGCGCATGATCAAGGAGCACATCACCAGTTCCGTGCATATTGAAAAGGCCGATCTGGATTATGCCCCCTTTGACGGCAAGGGCGGCATCGGGAAGATGTATCAGTTGTTCGGCGATGAGATGGATCCAATTATTGATGAAATGAATGGGGCGCTGGCGGCGTAAAGAAAATGAATGTATCAAAGAAAAAAACACCCGTCCGGATAAAAGAATTGATAAAAACAGGGGAAGGCTATCACCTTGAGTTTAAGAAATCCCTTGATAAATCATTTGCAGAGGAGGTTTGTGCTTTTGCAAATGCCTCAGGCGGAAAAATTTTGCTCGGGATTGCAGATGACGGCAAGTCTTCAGGAATTAAAACGGATAATGTTCTCCTCTCGAGAATACAGGATTACATTAAACAAATTGAACCGCATCTCGAAATACAGATTTCCGTGATCGATAACATTGTTGTTGTTGACATACCTGAAGGCAAAGACAAACCTTATGGCTGTTCAAGAGGGTTTTTTCTACGAATCGGACCCAACAGTCAAAAGCTAACGAGGAATGAAATTGTCTCCTTTTTTAAGAAAGAAGGACGAATTCGTTTTGATGAGCTGGAAAACAGAAAAGCCGTTTTTTCAAGGGATTTTGACGTGGCCGCGTTCAGCAGCTTCCTCCAGCTTGCCTCGATCACACCATCCATTGACAAGGATTTTCTTCTTGCAAATCTTGATTGCCTTTCTGAAAACGGTCAAATGACCAATGCCGGAGTACTGTTTTTTAGTAAAACAACCGGGTTCCTGCTGTTGCAGGCAACAGTTACCTGCGTGCTTTACAAAGGGATTGAGAAGATGCACGTGCTGGATAGAAAGGATTTTTCCGGCAATATTATTGATAATGTCGAAAATGCCGTAATGTTTGTACTGCGGCATACCAACCTTGAGTATAAAATCGAAAAATTACGACGTGAAGAAATCCCTGAGATTCCGGAAGTCGCCTTGAGGGAAGCAGTTGTAAACTCCGTTTGCCATTGAGACTATTTTGAAAAAGGCGCCAATGTCATAATCGAGATTTTTGATGACAGGATAGAGATTTCAAACCCTGGCGGACTGCCCTCCGGGCTGACGCGAAGATCTTTTGGAACAAGGAGCGTTGTCAGGAACCCTGTAATTGCGTCATTATTGCATCGGGCCGGATACATTGAAAAAATCGGGACCGGAATTAAGCGCATAGAAAACGCCGTAAAAAAACATGGGAGAGGGAGTGTAATTTTTTCTTTTAATTCATTTTTTAACGTCTCTTTCAGTCGGGTGAAAGCCACAGAGAAAACTTCGGGAAAAACTGCTCCGGAAATTGAGAAGGCTACCCAAGAAACTACCCAAGAAATGATACTTGAATTGATAAAGACCAATCCAGCCATAACTCGCAAAGGACCGGCGGAAAACACTGGCCTTACACCGGATGGGGTAAAATACCATCTGGACAAACTACGTGAACAGCGTGTTATCAGGCATGTAGGGGCTACAAAGAAAGGCTATTGGGAAGTGATGGAGAATTACGAATGAAAATTGGTGACTTATTATGAATAGGTATGATCTGGATTATGCCCCCTTTGACGACAAGGGCGGCGTAGGATGATATAAAGCAATATGGAAATTAAATGAATTTCCGGATAGTTGGATAATATCAAAAGTTGATGACTTGGGAGAGTTAATTAGAGGTATCTCTTATAAGAAAGAAGATGCGAGCAAATCACCAAGCCAAGGCTGTAAACCCATTTTAAGAGCCAATAACATTAAAGGTCATCTAAATTTCGATGAATTAGTCTATGTGCCAGCAAAAATAATCAGAGAAGAACAATACATTAAAAAAGGCGACTTGATATTCGCCATGTCAAGTGGCAGCAAACACCTCGTTGGAAAATCTGCTCCAGCTTTGAATGATTATGATGGCAGTTATGGTGCTTTTTGTGCTTTATTAAGACCATCACAATATATTGATCAGTCTTATTTCGCCTACTTTTTTCAAGGTAATACTTTTCGAAAATTAGTCAGTGAAATAGCAAAAGGAACGAATATTAATAATCTAAAAAGGGAACATATTTTAAATATAGACTTTCTATTATCCCCACTCCCCGAACAACACCAAATCGTCGTCAAAATCGAGGAACTCTTTTCCGAACTCGACAACGGCATCGAAAACCTGAAAAAAGCCCGGGGACAACTGAAAACCTACCGTCAAGCCGTGCTGAAATATGCTTTTGAAGGCAAGCTGACCAAAGAATGGCGGGAAAAAAATAAAACTGCTATTTGGCAAGAACTAAAATTGGGAGATTTAATTAAGGTGAAAAGTGGAAATGGATTAACCAAAGGCCATCAAGTAAATACAGGTAATCATCTTGTTTATGGTGGTAATGGAATAATGGGTAAACATAATAAGTACATGTTTGAAGAGCCAAAATTGATAATTGGAAGAGTTGGGGTTCATTGTGGCAACGTCCATATAACCAAACCTACAAGTTGGGTCACTGATAATGCCTTTGTGACAAATTTTGATAATGATCAAGTGGAAATGAAATACTTACTTTATTTCATTAGCGATTTAAACTTAAAAAAATATTCAAGCAGCACAGCGCAGCCGGTAATATCAGGAGGAAAAATATATCCTATTGATGTAAAAATACCAGAAAAAGAAGAACAACAAGCCATCGTCTCCGAAATCGAATCCCGCCTGTCCGTCTGCGACAAAATTGAACAAACCATTGAAGACAGCATCAAAAAAGCAGAAGCCCTGCGGCAGAGCATCCTGAAAAAGGCATTTGCGGGGAAACTGACAAAAGACTGGCGTGAAAAGAACCCGGAGCTGGTTACCGGTGAAAACTCGGCGGAAAAACTGCTCGAAAAAATCAAGTCGGAAAAGGCCCTTGCCGTCGGGCGGGGGAAACCGCGATCAAAGAAAGCGAAAAAAAAATGAACAAAGCCGGAATACAAAAACTGATCCGTAAAGGGGAAGGCATTTCCATCGAATTCAAGGAATGCCGGAACAAACTGAACAAAACCGTTTTTGAAAGCATCTGCGCGTTCTTGAACCGCAACGGAGGGGACATAATCCTTGGGGTCAATGACCGCGGCAAGATAACCGGTATTGACCCCGAAGCGGTGGATCAGGTCAAAAAAGAGCTGGTGACCGCCCTGAACAATCCGCAAAAACTGAATCCGCCGTTTTATCTGATGCCCGAGGATTGGGTCACTGAAGGAAAACGGATTATCCGTCTCTTTGTCCATGAAAGCTCCCAGGTTCACCGCTGCAATGGTAAAATCTATGACCGCAATGAAGACGGGGACTTTGATATCACCAGCAACACCAATCTGGTCACCGCGCTTTATATTCGAAAGCAGACCGCCTATTCGGAAAATCGCATTTATCCTTATGTGACCATGAAAGATTTGCGACCGGATCTTGTTTCCAGGGCAAGAAAACTGGCGGTCAATCAAAGGCCCGGGCATCCCTGGGCGGGGATGTCAAATATGGAGCTGCTGCAAAGCGCCCAGCTTTTTCAAAGGGACTATCAAAGCGGCAAGGAAGGGTTTACCCTGGCCGCAGTCCTTCTCTTGGGAGATGATAATGTTATTTTGTCTGTGCTGCCCCATCATCGAACCGATGCATTGCTCCGGCGTGAGAACATAGACAGGTACGATGATCGCGATGACATCCGGACAAACCTGATTGAAAGTTATGACCGCTTGATGGCATTTGTCGCTAAACATCTGCCGGACAAATTTTTCCTGGAAAAGGACCAGCGGATTAGCCTGAGAGACCATATATTCAGGGAAGTGGCTGCAAACATGCTGATCCACCGTGAATTTCTAAATCCCTACCCGGCAAAATTTATTATTGAAAGCCACCGGTTGTTTGCTGAAAACAGCAATAAGCCCCATGGGCACGGTTTGATCAATCCCGCAAATTTTTCTCCCTTTCCCAAGAACCCGGTGATTGCTCTTTTTTTCAAGGAAATCGGACGCGCGGATGAGCTTGGTTCTGGGGTGAGAAATCTTTTTAAATACTGCCGGCATTATTCCGGTGGAAAAATTCCTGAACTGATAGAGGAAGATATTTTCAAGTGCATCGTCCCTCTTACCCCGCAAGTTACCGAGCAAGTCACCCCCCAAGCTACCCCCCAAGCTACCCCCCAAGCTGAAAGGGTCGAGCAAATATGTAAATTTTGTCAAACGCCTCGAAGCAGCAAGGAGATACAGGCCCATATAAAAATAAAGGATAATAAATATTTTAGAAAATTTCTTCTAAGACCTTTACTGGAAGAAAAGGCCCTAAAACCGACTATCCCAGATAAGCCCACAAGCCCAAACCAAAAATACTATGCAACCAAAGAGAAAAAATAAGATGAACAACACCGCAAGCATCGTTTCAAAAGTCTGGAGTTTCTGCCACACCCTGCGAGATGACGGCGTAAGTTACGGCGATTATCTGGAGCAGCTCACCTATCTGCTGTTTCTCAAGATGGCCGATGAATATAGCAAAACCTATAAAAAGGAAGTTGGCATCCCGGCTGAATACAATTGGGAGAGCTTAAAAACCCTAAAAGGGGCGGAACTCGAATCTCATTACATCAAACTGCTCAGGGCGCTGGGCCGGCAGAAAGGTATGATCGGCCAGATTTTTGTTAAATCACAGAACCAGATCCAGGACCCGGCCAAGCTTTATAAGATCATTCACATGATCGATGCGGAAAACTGGGTAATAATGGGAGCAGACGTCAAGGGGGATATCTACGAGGGCCTGCTTGAAAAAAATGCCGAAGACGTCAAAAGCGGCGCTGGACAGTATTTTACCCCAAGGTCGCTGATCAGGGCCATGGTGGAATGTGTCCAACCCGAACCTGACAAAACCATAGCCGACCCTGCCTGCGGCACCGGCGGGTTTTTTCTGGCGGCATATGATTTTTTGATCAACAATTACAACCTGGACAAGGGCCAGAAAATCTTTTTGAAGAATCAAACCTTTTTCGGAAACGAGATCGTGGCCAATGCCCGCCGCCTGGCATTGATGAACATGTTCCTGCATAATATCGGAGAGATTACCGGCGAATCCACCATTTCACCCAATGATTCCCTGATTGCCGATACCGGTGACCGGTACGACTATGTCCTGACCAATCCGCCTTTCGGTAAAAAAAGCAGCATCACGATCACCAATGGCGAGGGTAAACAGGAAAAGGGGGATCTGAGATACAACCGTCAGGATTTCTGGGCCACCACTTCGAACAAGCAGCTCAATTTTGTCCAGCACGTCCGCACCATGCTCAAAACCACCGGCCAGGCAGCCGTGGTCGCTCCGGACAATGTGCTGTTTGAAGGCGGGGCCGGTGAAACGGTTCGACGAAAACTCCTTCAAAATACCGATCTGCACACCATCCTGAGGCTGCCCACCGGCATATTTTATGCCCAGGGGGTTAAGGCGAACGTAATTTTTTTCGAAAACAAACCTGCCAGCAAATACCCGTGGACAAAAGATGTCTGGTTTTATGACTTCAGGACCAATATCCATTTCACGAAAAAGAAAAACCAGATGACCTATGACGATTTGAAGGATTTCATAACCTGCTACAAGCCTGAAAACCGGCACAAACGGAAGGAAACCTGGTCAGAAGACAGTCCCGACGGCAGATGGCGCAAATTTACCTATGAAGAGATCATCGCCCGTGACAAAACCAGCCTGGACATTTTCTGGATCAGAGACGAAAGCCTGGCAGATCTGGACAACCTCCCCGATCCGGACGTGCTGGCTGAAGAGATCATCGAAAACCTTGAGGCAGGTGTCGAGAGTTTTAAGCAAATCATGGAATCGATCAATGGGCAATAACGTACAGACATAACGAATAAGGTTAGATTGTGTGAGGAACGAACCACAATCTG
>Ga0233412_10000650_pt1 | contig 19747 bp, 7 predicted proteins | sample Na_anoxic_4_MG_FD_180667 | JGI IMG/M metagenome (GOLD analysis project Ga0233412, IMG submission 180667) | Seawater microbial communities from Saanich Inlet, British Columbia, Canada - Na_anoxic_4_MG | ecosystem: Environmental > Aquatic > Marine > Inlet | place: Canada: British Columbia...
GGAAACCATCCAGAAGTTGTCTCCACAAATTTATACAAAATTAAATGATTTGGTCCAAAATGGTGGAACCGGAACAAAGACCGAGAGTGGTTTAATCGCCCAAGAAATCTACTACAATGCGCCTGAATTACGCCATTTGGTTCATATAGAAGACGAATATGGAAACAAATTAACACCGCAGGAATACGATTTAAGTGGAAACGACATCCAAAACGACCCGGACTATACTGCGCTGGGATGGGGAAACAAATCTGCAATGGTGGATTATACTGGACTCATCCCGTATTTGATAAAATCCAACCAAGAACAAGACGCGTGTATACAAGAACGACAAGAATTAATCAATGACCAACAAACACTGATAGAAGATTTCCAAACAAGAATTGCTTCATTGGAATCAAAATAAATGGGAGGTCTAGAATGACGAGATAAGAAGGTTTATATACAAGAATAGCAATGTATATAAGCGAATAAAAGTGGTAAAGAGACATAAATAACTTAGTGGAGAAAGTAACTTAGATATTTTAGTAATTTCAATATATAATCTAATATATATACCTAGTAGATAGAATGTCTTGGTTAGCAGATGCAAGTGCGAATAAAATAGTAAAAAGCTACATACAAGATTTTGTGGATATAAGTGGAAATTTCAAGGTACGAAACACTGTTTCTGGAACGAGCATAGACACCATGGACGTAAGCGGTGGGATAGTGTCATTTATAGGTACCAGTGTAGAAAACTACACAACGACAAATACATACAGTTACAGCACATCACAATTAGGAAGTGATATAGTTGGCACAGAATCTGGGGAGTCTCGCGGTAAAGTGGTTGATATGAATGAAGACGGGACGGTGCTCATTGCTGGTTCATTTGGATTAAACAATACAAGTGGCACGGCCGGAGGAGCGGCATTTATATACAACTATCAAAGTGGGTCATGGGTTCAAAAGGGCAGTACCATAAAGCCATATTATAGCACCAATAGCGCAGCACAATTTGGTCAGTCAGTCGCGATTAACAACACTGGGGATATTGTAGTAGTCGGTTCCTATAACGGTTCTGGAACAATGGAGGTATATGAATACATCAATAGTGCTTGGAGTGTAAAGGGAAGTATCATAAATGGTAATTCATCAGGTCACAACTTTGGTGGACAGGGTGTTGCGATAAACGGAGAGGGAAACATAGTAGCGGGATATTCAATGACTGGTGGATATGTGAAGGTATATCAATATTCGGATGATACAAATGATTGGGTTCAAATCGGGAGTTCAATAAGTGAAACTACGTCAACGCATTATCTTACCGCAAGTCATAGACCCATCTCATTAAACAATGCTGGAACCAGATTGGCGATTGGTAATCACGACCACAATTCGGGTGCGGGTCGCGTAATTATATATGACTATAGTTCGGATAGTTGGTCTCAGGTAGGTAGTACAATAGAAGGGTCGAACTTCAATGGTAGCGGAAGTGAGTTTGGTCAGAATGTATCGTTAAGTAGTGATGGAACAATATTGGCGGTAGGTGCTCCAGACGGAGGGTCAGATGGGCAACTTAGGGGCACCGTAAACATATTCAAATATGATAGCGTAGGAAACACGTGGGACCAAATGGGCGACACGCTGGAAGAACTAGACTCCCAAACCCATAGTTATGGACAAGATTTAAAAATAAGCGGAGATGGAACGTTATTGATAACAAGTGATGGTGTAGCGCCCAATCTAAGTAGTGATTCTTCTTATAGGAAAGGAACGGTGTTTATCTATAAATATAGCGATGGAAGTTGGGCGAGGATCGTGAAAATAGTAAACAGCGATAACATTGATAAGTGGTGGGGAGAAAGTTGTGCGATGAGTAGGGATGGAACCAAATTCGTAGGAGCCTCTCGTGCGATGGATGTGGGAGCAACCAATACTGGTTTGTCTCGTATGTATGAATTGATCGCAACCGTGACCAGTAGCACTACCGTTTTTGACTCTTATTCATATGGCCAGACCATGAAGATAGAAGACGGAACCGTAGACATAAGTGGAACTACGTGGATAAACCAAGGACAAAGCGGAGCGAGCATCGCGACTAGCAACCAAGGAGCATTCATCGTAGAAAGTGCGGGAACCAGTTCGAGCAATTCAGTCGTCTATGTGGAAACCGCCGGACAAACCCAAGCATTTTCCATTCGTGAAAACGGAGACTTGTACAGTGCGAATGCGTTGCAGCATTCATCGGATGATCGCAGAAAGACAAACGAGCAATACATCACAAATGCGACGGAAACCATCCAGAAGTTGTCTCCACAAATTTATACAAAATTAAATGATTTGGTCCAAAATGGTGGAACCGGAACAAAGACCGAGAGTGGTTTAATCGCCCAAGAAATCTACTACAATGCGCCTGAACTGCGTCATCTGATTCACATAGAAGACGAATATGGAAACAAATTAACACCACAAGAATACGATTTAAGCGGAAACGACATCCAGAACGACCCGGACTATACGTCGTTGGGATGGGGAAACAAATCCGCAACGGTGGATTATACTGGGCTCATCCCGTATTTAATAAAATCCAACCAAGAAAAACAGACAAGACTTGAACAACAAGACGCGACGATTGATGAACAATTAGTAAAAATAGAAGATTTGAAAACGCGTGTAACGGCATTGGAAGCATAAAATACAAAAATAATAAATCACAGTAAACAAGATAAATGACAAAATTGAATAGGAAAATATATAATACATAATGGTAACGATTATTTATTATAGCAAAAAACAAAATCCAATATGTCGGAATACCAAAAGAAGATGGAAGAACAAATGCGCGAAAAAGAGAAGTTGAAAGAATTCAAAACCGCCATGAACAAGTTCATTATGACGAGTCGCTTTAACAATACCACGTGGGAAGAGAACGTCAACTACCGGGAACGATTGAATCACAAAGGCTGTATTTATTGTTGCCCAGTAGCAGTGACACAAAAAATCCCCTACGAATCCACCATGTTTGTATTGGAAATGAATAACGACACCAATGAAATCATCGGTATAGGAATGGTAAAAAATAGAGCAATTCGGGACAAATACAAGGTATATGATAACCGAAATTACAACCGCTATGTATTTGTTGGAAATTGTCGGATTGACCGCACCGATATGAATGACGACGAAGAAAGCGTGATGCAGTTGTTTGATAGACTATGTTTCAAAGGAAATAAACATATGAAGCGAGGTCAAGGTCTACGAAGTTTCCCGGTGGAACTCTTGTATGAACTTTCGAAGAAACTGGATTTGACCAAATTTATTGTAGACATGTTCAAAAAGCGAATGTCTGTGAAACAAGACAACAAAAACAAAAACGAAAAATAATAATATAGAAGGTTTATATACTGAAATATAACAACAATGAAATCCGATGAATACGATATAAGTAAATACAGCGAAGAAGAATTATTAACTATATTGGATTTGAATCACAATCCAAGTGACCGTGAATTAGAAGCCAAAATCATATTCAATATTAACAAATACAAAAACATTCCTGGAGAAAGTGGTACCCAATTGGCCATTTTTTTTGAAGACATATATACTCGTTTTTTTGATTTGGGAGAAGAAGACGACGAAGGCGAAGAAGAAAATCAAGAAATCCAAGAACCAAATGCGCCCGTGGAAGAAATAGATACAAACATCTCGCAAGAAGACAAAATAAAACAACGCGCAACAGACGAAGGATTTAACAACAATGCGCCGAAACCGACAACGTTGACTGAAACTCAACCAAGTCGAGAAAACGAAGCACCCGTTGGATATACACGCAACTTAGCTTATACAACGGGACAGTTGAATCCGTTGTTACAACAAACTATCAAACGAGTCATCAGTATTGATAGTCAATACCGCGACAACAAAGATGCGCTTTCTACGGAATTTACGTTTGACCTATCTGACCCATTGAAAGACGTGGTATCGCTCAAATTATATTCCGTACAAATTCCTTATACGTGGTACACCATCAACAACGATTTCGGAAGTAATTTTTTTGTGATTAAAGGAAACTCGGCAGGAATCGACAATGGCAATCATGATTATACAATTACGGTGTCGGCAGGTAATTACAGTCCTCAAGAATTAGTGGACGCCATCAATGAAAATATCAGTACGCTAGTAACAACAAGTACAGATGTCAGTTTCGGTAATACATCGATGTCTTTGAATCAACAAACATCGCGCGTGAAATTGAATTTAGGTTTTGAAAAACAATACAACGAAACAAGTTATTATTTGAATTTTCCGAATGGTACGTCTGCATTTGAACTGGAAGACGACTCGCCAGATGCATCGTTGAATTTGCGTCGAGCGACGATACCGAATTTCTTGGGGTTTAAAGACGGCTCTTATAACTTGTTCAATATGGAATCGACCCAAGATTTACCATTAGCAACAGACACCGCAAATGCGAATGAAAACAAAGCATTTTTATTGGACACCACGAACAATTTTTTCACAATATACAAATACATTGGTCCAAGTGAAGAAACCGGCGTTCCCAGCAATGTAGATTTGTCTTTCAATGTCACTTTGTCGCTAACAACGGGAGTAGATTATGTGCGTACGCAAATTGTGAATCAATTGATTATCGATTTATCCAATAACATACATTTATCGTCTGAATCGGCGATTACTCGCATTACAACGGATGCCGGAAACAACAGTTATTTTGAATTGCGTTTGAAACCTGATAGAAATACAACGAACAATGTTGCGAATTCCAAATTCAAAGTACTATTTCCTACACCAAGCACAGATATTTTCGTAGGAGCGAATTCTTGTTTCAGGTTTCAACAACACGACGTTGAATTAAACACGGTGGTTTCTGAATTCGGGAGTATTCAAGATGAAAGTACATCGTTTGACATTAGTCAAAACATTCCACGCGTGGTACTGAGTTGCAACAAACCGTTATTTGATTCGGCAACCAACGATATATCGTTTTCGATTCCCACGTCGACGACGAGTTATTCGCTCAACCAAGTCATCAATACATTAGACGACAACTTGAAGGAACAAGACTACATAATTGAAAACAATTCAGGGGTGACGTTAAATAGCGACGGTTATTTGGAGTTCGCTTTTGACGTATTGCGCGATTTCCAACAAAACGAATTCCAAGCAACCATTCCTGGAAGCGGATTTTTCAGCAGCTTAGGATACACTGATGGAACGGCGACTACACAAGGTACGGGTACAATAGGTGATACAACAGCGATTAGTATTGGTTTCCAAATTAACGACCAATCAGATTATGCGATTACCAATTACGATTTATTAACAGTGGACCCACATTCGAGCCTGAATAACCTATCGCCCGACCTATCGTATAACGTAGTGATACCTACCCAACCGAGTAATTTCATCTCCCAAGTCAATTTATCCAACGTGATTGAAAATACCTTCAATAGCGTATTTGCCGACATAGACAATGTGAATGTGCTGAGTGGGTCTACCTTCAAAGTTCAATCGAGTAATACGCCTGGAAGATTGGACTGTAGTTTGAATATTTTTATAAGTAAACAATTGTCGGAAGACGATTTCAATGTGCAATTCCAAGACATTTCGGGGTCAGATTTATTGGACTTGAGCAATAACATTTGGTATAACAGTCTACAAATTGATCGTACAATGATAGATACTTCATTCCAATTATTGAATAGTCCTTATGTATCAACCGATGTTCCGGGGGCGGATTTATCTTTCAATGTAACGAACGACATTGGTACAGTGATTGGACGAGGTGTGCGAAGCAATGGTGCGTTAACCGATGCCGGCCGTTTTATCGAAATTACATCAGATAACAATCAATTTCAATTGGTTCCGTTTGAAGACGGTGTCCAAGATGACCGTAATATTTTGTCGTTTACCATCACCGATGGAAATTATTCTCGTGCCCAACTGTTGAGTGCGATGAACGCGAAATTTGTTGGAACGGTGGCAAGTGAGTCATCCATTACTATTTCCACAGATTCACTTGGTCGAGAACTGACCAACATGCGGTTAACAATAAACAAAGTGTATACGCCGGATGACTACAAATTGCTGTTTTTCGACCCAATTAGTTTCGCGAAATGTTTCTCGGGTGTATCCAGTGTACGGAATACCACGTGGGACACCACGCTGGGATGGATTTTGGGATTCCGCGCGTATACTTCTTATATTATAAGTGAATTGGATTCTACAGTCAGTCAATATGTAGTGAAGTCGGGGACGAATGTGGAACTCACCGGTGATACGACCATTAGTACCAATTTGTTTAATTATTTGTTGTTGAGTTTGAACGATTATAACCAAAATCACTTGAACGATGGGTTGATTACCGTGGCCCCGCGCGATACGTTCATTCAACCGTCGTCGTATACGAATCGTACCAATTTCGTTTGTGACCCGAATACAGGTGAACTCGTTTATAATACTGCGAACGACCAACAAAGTAAGCGTTTAACACAGAACCAGATCTATTCAGTCACGCAAATCGCCAACTCGAAGAACGTGTCCAATATCATTACATCAACCGAGGTGACGGGGAACAGTTTCGGAACGGGTCCCTTTGAAAAAGACGTGTTTGGTCTGATTCCTCTGAAACTATCTGGATTGCGTAATGGCGAATCTTATGTGGAATTTGGCGGCACGTTACAAAACCAAGAACGCACGTATTTTGGTCCAGTGAACATTAAACGAATGACGGTAAAGTTGAAAACGGATAGAGGGAACGTATTGGACTTGAACGGGTCCAATTGGTCCTTTTCGTTGGTGTGTGAACAACTGTACCGCCAGAACCCGGGCAACGGTGAATAAAATCCTTCCACAATATAAGAAGTAAAATGGAAAATGGATTGAAACTCATGGATTACATTGGATTTTTCGGTCCATTCATATTGTTTTGTATATCGTTATGGAAACTCAGTACACGAGTCCCCTTTTTATATGGCTACGTGGGATTGTTTTTAGGAAGCACACTGATAAACAAACTCTTAAAAATATTGTTCAAAGAACCCCGACCTGACGGGAGTAGAACCATCGTAGACGAACCCTACCAAGGAGCGGACGCATACGGAATGCCGTCGGGACATGCGCAATCCGTATGTTTCTCGGCAACGTATTTGTATTTAGTGACCAAAAATGCTTTGTGGTTAGCATTGGAATTGTGTGTGGTTGGACTCACAATGATACAGCGTTGGAAATACAAGAACCATTCGGCAATGCAATTAGCAGTGGGCGCCTCAGTAGGCATTTTTTGGGGATATTATGGATACCAAATGATGAATACTTGGACCAAAGAAAGTGTGTTGATTCAAAAAGAGGAATAGCTAATGGAAATCGCAATACAATTACCAAATTTCCAAAATCCAAGGTTATTTATTTGGAAGATTGGTGAAATGTATACTATACCAAATTAATAAATTCGTATATGAAAAATATAACCCTGAAAATAAGAACACTTCCAAAAAAATAATTTAGAAAAAATTATATATCATTCTATAATATATAATTAGAGATGGCATCGTGGTTATCAGATGCAAGTGCGAATAGGCATATTAAAACGTATGTGAAAGATTTTCTGGATCTCAGTGGAAATTTGACGGTGCGAAACACAAACGGTTATGATTGGAACAATTACGGACAGGTCTTATCGGGGAATTATGAAGGTGATGATAATGTGTTTTTTGGCATAGGTGTGGGCATGGATGTATCTGGATTGACGATTGTTGTTGGTGCAAATAGGCAAGATGGAAATAATATTTCCAATGGTGGTGCCGTAACAGTGTATCGTTATGATACAACTGCGGGAATATGGTATCAATTGGGAAACCTTATTACAGGTGAATCCAACAACAACGAATTTGGTTACGATGTAGACATTAACGACGCAGGAACTCGTATTATGGCGACTGATGCTGATGCTAATTTTGTGAATGTGTATGATTATAATAGTGGAACAAATACGTGGGATAAACAATTGAATCTTACAACATCTGCTGACGGTATAGATGTAGACCGCTATGCCGGAAGAATCAGTGGAGATGGAAATACCATTGTGTTTAGTGCATATGCAAACAATAACTACACAGGAAAACAATATGTATACAGAAACACATCTGGAACCACTTGGACAAAGATTGCTGAATTTACTGGTTCACATGCTCAGGCATATGGTGGCATAGGTCCATCCATTAGTTATGATGGAAACAGAATGGCGTTTTGTGAAAAAGATTATAATTTTGATGCAAATGGGAATTCGGTTGAGGACCTTGGTCGCATAGGAATATATGATTATTCTGGAATTGGAGCTACATGGAATCTAGTTGGCGACCATATTTATGGAGAGAATACTGGAGATAGAGCAATGGATTCGTCTGATTTTTCCAAAGATGGTTCTATAGTTGCATTTGCTAGTGATTATATGTCGTACATAAAAGTCTACCAATATGACGCGATAGTGACTGGTTCTTGGAAACAACTGGGAACAATCATTAAATTGCCAAGTAATGCGGTCGCGACAGGAGGCGCTCCTCGCCTTTCTGATGATGGTACTGTTCTACTTGTATCCCAGGCGGGAGACGATACAGCAGGAGCAAATAACGGAGCATTGTATATATACAAATATATTAACGGTGATTGGGTAAAACAAGGGTCCACATTATATGGTTTATATACAGGTTCACAACTGGGCACTTCTTATGGCGGTGGAACAGCAATGAGCGGTGACGGTTCCAAGATTGTTGCTGGTGGCATATATGCAGATGTAAACGACGGCGATTCAGGTTACGTCCAAGCCTTCCAATGGTCCCAGAAAGCGTACGAGAAACCCATTATGGATATCAGTGGTGGAACCATGACCGTCTGGGGCGGTGCGGAAGAAAATCCGGATAATTGGGACGTGACCAACGTTACTGAGTTTAGTGATGGCACTGCCCAATATGGTTCTGACATAGAGTTCAATGCAAATGGAACGATTATGGTTGTTGGTGAATATGGTTATGATAGTAACTCAGGACGTATACATGTATACCAATATAGAAATGGAATTTGGTCAAAAATGGGGTCCGATGTTGCCGATAGTATTATTGGTCATGAGGGTTTCTCTGTTAGTATGAACGATAGTGGTTTGATTATTGGTTCTGGAGGTTTATCTGCAATAGCGATTGTATGGGAATTTATCAATGGCGATTGGTCTGTGAAAGGAGGTGAAATAGTAAATAATAACATCTCCTCACTAGGTCATCGTGGATCAAGTCTCAATGGTGAAGGAAATATTGTAGCATGGATAGGAAATGATGGGGCGGCAATATACCAATATAATTCTGGTACTGATAGTTGGGACCAATTGGGAAGTGATTTTACTGGTCTTACCCACAATGATGGTCGTAAGTGTATTTCTTTGAATCAAGCAGGCAACATTGTTGCATTTGGAGACCCTGGTTATGATTCACCATCTACTGATGCTGGAAGAGTCGGTATTTTCCAATATAATTCTGGTACTAATAGTTGGGACCAGTTGGGAGATTGGATAACAGCACCTTCTACTACTAGCGGTGGTAGCGGCGATCACTATGGACAAACAGTATCATTGTCGAGTGATGGATATATTGTGGCATTTGGGACGACTATAGGTACCGGTGCTACTGCTGATTTTCACGCACGTATTTTTCAATACGTTCCTTCAGTAGGACAATGGATGCCACGTAGTCCAGATGTGCAAAACGATCATGTTACTACAGCAGCAGGTTCTGGTGCTTATGTCGGGAACTTTGTAGCACTTAGCGGTGATGGAAATACATTGATTGTTAACGACCAAAACGCACAGACAGTTTCGGGAGTATACGGCGGTGCGGTCCATGTATTGAAATATATAAATGGAATGTATAAATGGGTAACTCGTCTGGATGGTCCGACTGCTGTTAGTTATTATCTGGGTGCAGATGCAGTAGCTATCTCTAGAGATGGAACACGAGTTGGTGGTAGTAGATTGCAAAGCAATTTTGTACGTATAGGTGACATTGTCAACGTCCCTGCACTGAAGATTGAGGAGGATGGCAGTATGACTATGGGTCGCAGTATGACGATTCAAGAAGACGGAAAGATTGGAATGGGGAGTACTAATATATTCAGCGCATATAGCAACGCAGTCAATATAGACGCAGTCAATACAGCGAGTAATGATGCTTTAGGAGTGAGAAGTTCCAATGATGCTTATAATATTATCAATTTTTTCAATATTTCAGACGCTTACAGGGGGGGTATAGCAGGCGTAAATAGTTCTTCTATTCAATACCTTACTACAAGTGATAGAAGACTCAAAACGGACATAACTACACTACAAGATGGACTTGCGAAAGTTATGAAGTTGAAACCTCGCTCTTACAGATGGAAAGAGAATGGTGAATTAGCAGATGGGTTTGTATCACAAGAAGTATTTGAGGTTTTTCCACATTTTATACCTAACAGTCGTTTTAAATGTGATATTTCTCAAAATGAAGTATATCACGGAGAACTATGTTCTTGTTGTAATATTGAAACGAAGTCAACCGGGGAAGATTTTATCTTTGGATTGGATTATTCAACTTTTACTCCGTATCTTTGTAAAGCAATTCAAGAGCAACAGACACTTATTGAAGCAGAAAAAACAAAGACGTCATCATTGGAAACACAAATGGCGGATGTTCTATCAAGATTATCTGCATTGGAATCAGCATAAACACAAACTCAATAACCCTACAAAAAAAATAATTCATATAAATCCTTACCATAAATGAAAACAAAACGCCAAAAAAACAATCAATCATAACAAACATTTAGAAAAGGAGACCACAAAAAAATAATCGTTTCAAATGACAACGATTATTTTTGAAAACAGCAAAATATCTAAAAAGAGTATACAGGAAAAAATAAAAAATGAGTCAATGGTTTGATCAATCGAATAATGCGAATAAATTGCGTCAGTCCTACGTGAAAGGTTTTTTGGATGTGAGTGGTGGTGGTGTATACATTCGCAGTGACAATTCACTTAATTTATATACAACAGATGAGGGAGTGATCCCTGCGTTCGGTATGGATGCGGTGAATTACAGAGTAAAAGGAAAAGGTCACGAGACCGACCCATCGGGTGCTGAATATACAGATGTATCCATGAACAAACTTGCGTATTTACATGATTTATCGGATAATGTGCAAGACCAACTCGACCCGCTAATTGAAAAAACCAAATACATATACAGTGATGGCAGCGACAATCAGACGGTGCTTCAATTAAACGGTTCGGACCCGGAGAACAAAGAACTGGTGGTATGGGGAAACATCGTTCCGGGCGAGGCGGAAGCATACAACATTGGTTCTGCGGAAAAACCGTTTGATTCTATTTTCTTGAAAAACAACACGATTTATTTTGATACGGTGACTGGTGGGGATACGGATCCCGCTGGTGCGATGTCGTTCAATGCGGATACGGGACTATTGGATATTTCATACAATGGCACATTCGGTACTACGGTGCTTTCTTATAATAACAAGGTGGGTCTAAACATTGCCGATCATACGAGTCCTACCGCGGAACTGGATTTGTCTGGTACACTGAAAGTGAACGGACAAGTGATTGTGGAAACTGGCGATATTTCGCTGAACGACAATCTGTTTGTGGGCGGCGATGCGTCGTTAAATAGCAAACTAACTGTCCAAGGAGCAGCCATGTTGGATTCAACTCTGGATGTTTCTGATAATGCTACGTTCAACTCTATTTTGACGGTCCATGGCGACACGATTCTGAACAGTCAACTAGATGTCCTAGGTGCGACGTCATTGCTTTCCACATTAAGTGTGGGTCAAGACGCATCATTGAACGCGAACTTGTATGTGATCGGCGATGTGTCTCTCAATAGCAAACTGTATGTGAAAGACGCGACCATGTTAGATTCCACATTGAATGTGATAGACGCGACCATTTTAGGATCGACATTAGAAGTGCAACATGACGCTTCGTTGAATACCAATCTACGTGTGGGTGGGGACGCTTCTTTCAATAAAAATCTATATGTGGACGGGGAAACCGTGTTGAATGCGGATGTATCCTTGAACAGCAACTTAGATATCGGAGGAAATTTGGTCATCAAGGGAAATTTGTCGGTATTCCAAACGCGCGAAACCGAGACAATTTATACCAAGATTAACAATTATGAAATCATTATCAGCCAAGATTTGTCGTTGAATGGTGAGTTGTTTGTTAGCGGCGATGCGTCGTTGAATGCTGGTTTGATGGTTATGGGAGATGCGTCGTTCAACGGCAAACTCAGTGTGGCGGGAGATGTATCTTTGAACAGTACGCTTCAAGTGGGCGAAAATTTCAATCAATATACCGGATTTCTGGTACAATACTAGATAACACCATTTTAGCGTTCTTTTTTTCAATCGAAATATAGGAAATTGAAAAGAAAATACACCACTTTATTATATGAGCAGTGAATACCTATATAATAACCCGAGAATATGACCAAGACGCGAAGCCAAACCAAGAGATTTGATAAAGAAACCACCAAAGCGCTGGAATTAGAAAACATGTACGATATTGTATCATCGTTGTCTAGTTTGTGCGGTGAGAAAAACCAACATTTACTGGATCGATTGGTAAACCAGATAATGCGTTTGCGTGATTCGGAGATAAGTTGGATGGGAATGTGCGATGAATTAGAAGAGTTGTATGAAATGCGTGGACGAATGTTGAATAAATACGGAGCGGATGTACATGTAGAAAGTATGGATTGTCATTGTTCTCTATGTGATAAGAAGTAATAAAACGACAAAAAGCATGTATATAATGTATTTTTTATGTGCGTACGCGTTGATTTCATAATTAGTGATAACATGTTTATCTAATTATGAAAATATGAATTTACAATTTACAATTTACAATTTACAATATTGTTGAAATGATGAAACTTAGAACTGGGCGAGAAGAGAAGAGGAAGACATATCACCACCTCCACCAACATCACCAATAATGGCAGCAGCGGGAATAGAGTCATCTGGATATTGTGCATAAAAGTTACCGCAAATATCAACACGACTGCTATTGAAAGATACATCACCGTTAACCGTCAATGTGGAATCCATAATAGTAGCACCGTTAACCGTCAATGTGGAATCCATAATAGTAGCACCGCTAATATCCATTGTGGAGCCAATAGTGGTCGCGCCGCTAACATTCATGTTTCCGTTCAATGACATATCATTGGTAATAATGACTTCGTAGTTGTTGACTGTGGTATTAATAGACACCGTATTCGTAGTCTGGAAGACTGCCAAGTTACCTTGAATCGTTAAATCGCCATTGAGAGACAAATCGCCACCAACAAACAGATTGGAGTTCATGGATGCGTCGCCGTGAAGTATCAAATCAGAGTTGAGAGTGGCATTATCGGCCACATTGAGAGTGGAATTCAAGGATGCGTCGCCGTGAAGTACCAAAACAGAGTTGAAAGTGGCATTATCAGACACATCCATACCAGAGTTGAAGGATGCGTCGCCGTGGACCATCAAATGAGAGTTGAAAATGACATTATCGGAAACATCCATACCAGAGTTGAAGGAGGCGTCGCCGTGGACCATCAAATGAGAGTTGAAAATGACATTATCGGAAACATCAAGCGTATAATTCAATGTGGTTGCTCCAGACACATCAAACGTGGAGTTGAAGGAGGTTGTGCCGTCAACATCCAAAGTGGAACGTAATGTGGTGCTACGTCCGACCGCAAGATGGAAGTTCAGAGAAATATCCGAATTGCGCTGTAGAGCAGCAACATCTGAAATAACATTGGAAGTGCGCATGATGTAAATCATCACATAGTAAGGCATAGAGTAACTGGCGTCAATAACGGGTGTTCCTCCCAATAAGTATTCGCTAATGTCCTCGTTCTCAAATTGGTATTGGTATGCGGGTAGGTCACCATCTTCAATGACGAAGGAACCGCCTGAATTATCGACCTGATTAAGATGAGAGTTACTTGCATCGTAACCAATGACGAATTTACCACGTAAATCAGGAGTGACCAGGTCATTCACAGTGCGGCCATCACAAATAGTGTAACCAGGAGGAATGATGGACGCATTGTTCCAGATGATAATACCGCCAATAGGAGTATATTCAACATGATAAAATGGTTCTTCAAGAGAGCTGTTAGGAATACTGGCGTAAACATAGTTGGCAGACAAATCACCTTTAATCTCGACATCATCAGTTACTACCATTGTTCCACTCACATCTAAGTTAGCAGTGGCAGTGCTACTTGCTTTGCCGATAGCAACCTTACCGTCAGACACAGCAAGAATGTCTTGCGACTGTTCTTCTTCTCCTTCTCCACTTTGAATCTTCAGACCTCCTTCTTGGAAAGAAAGAGCACCGCTATCAGTGCCGGCAAAGTGGATAGTATTGTTGCTTACATAGAGACCACCGAAAGGTTTGTCGGCGGAACCAAGGTTAATCACATTGCCCGTAGTAGGCAAGATGTCTCCAGACACAGTCAACACACCATTAACCTTCATGGTATCCACTTCCAAGTTATCCGAGATGGTCGCGTTGCCTCCGATATATACGTCCTTGTTGAAAGAAGCATCGCCGCTAACAATCATATCACCGTTCAACGATAAATCATTGGTAATAATGACTTCGTAGTTGTTGACGGTAGTGTTAATCGCCATGGTATTCGTAGTCTGGAAGACTGCCAAGTTACCTTGAATCGTGAGGTCACCATTCAGAGACAAATCACCACCAACGAAAAGGTTGGAGTTCAGGGAAGCATCTCCATCCACCACCAATGTAGACTCCATATTGGCTGTGCCCATCACATTTATACCATTATTGAAAGAAGCATCACCATCGGAGTCAATAATCATACGCTCAGTTCCAGCAGTATAGAACTGAAGTTGGTCATTGTCTGCTCCTGCGCTGGTCTCGGCAGTAATATACGTATCTTGGTCAACATCCTTCACGCCTCCTAAGGAACCCCATGCTTGTCCAGCGCCGAAACCTTCAAATTGGTCTTGTTCAGAGTTATAACGGATAAGACCCTTGTAAGAAGCATCTGCGTCGTTCTGAACTGGGCGGTCGGAATTATTGCCCTTGGGAAGACGAATCGCGTTAGTAGCATTGATATCCAAGACAATATCGTCATTCGGAGAAGAATTAATGCCCATACTTCCAGATAAATACATACCGGAATTGAAAGAAACGTCGCCGGCAACCGCCAAATTGGCATTCAATGAAATATCATTTTCAGTGTCTACAGTTGCACCACCAAGAAGAGCAGAAACAGGAATGGAGTAGTCAGGATATTGGGCATAGAAGTTTCCACACACATCTACACTTCCACTGAAAGTAGACGCACCAGTGACATCCAATGTGGAACTTAATGTTGCTGCCTTAGCAACACTTAAAGTAGAACTTAACGTGGTTGCATCAGTGACATCGAATGTACCTCCCACAGTGGCGTTGTTAGTCACTCCCACACTTGCCAAGGTAGATGCGCCAGTGACACCGAGAGTACCTCCGACAGTGGCGTTGTTAGTCACTCCCACACTATCCAATGTAGAAGCACCAGTGACACCGAATGTGCCTCCGACAGTGGCGTTGTTAGTCACTCCCACACTATCCAGTGTAGAAGCGCCAGTGACACCGAGAGTACCTCCGACGGTGGCGTTGTTAGTAACACCCACACTTGCCAAGGTAGAAGCGCCAGTGACACCGAATGTGCCTCCAACCGTGGCGTTGCTGGTCACTCCGAGAGTGCCTCCCACAGTAGCATTGTTGGTAACACCCACACTATCCAAAGTAGACGCGCCAGTGACACCGAAGGTGCCTCCGACAGTCGCATTGCTGGTGACTCCAAGAGTACCTCCCACAGTGGCATTGCTAGTGACACCGAATGTGCCTCCGACAGTCGCATTGCTAGTGACTCCCAAAGTGCCTCCCACGGTAGCATTATTGGTAACATCAACACTATCTAAGGTAGAAGCACCAGTGACTCCGAGAGTGCCTCCCACGGTAGCATTGTTGGTCACTCCCACACTATCCAAGGTAGAAGCACCAGTGACTCCCAAAGTGCCTCCCACAGTAGCATTGCTGGTCACTCCAAGAGTGCCTCCGACAGTGGCGTTGTTGGTGACTCCCACACTCGCAAGAGTAGTCGCACCAGATACTCCAAGAGTGGAACTTAATGTGGTTGCCTTCGCAACATTCAAACTGGAACTCAATGTGGTAGCACCGGTCACACCAAGAGTGCCTCCCATAGTAGCATCACCAGTGACCCCGATAGTGCCTCCGACAGTGGCATTGCTTGTCACTCCAACACTTGCTAAGGTAGAAGCACCAGTGACACCGAGAGTGCCTCCGACAGTGGCATTGCTGGTCACTCCAAGAGTGCCTCCCACAGTGGCATTGTTAGTCACTCCCACACTATCCAAGGTAGAAGCACCGGTCACACCAAGAGTGCCTCCGACAGTGGCATTGTTGGTCACTCCCACACTATCCAAGGTAGAAGCACCAGTGACTCCGAGAGTGCCTCCCACAGTGGCGTTGCTGGTCACTCCAAGAGTGCCTCCGACCGTGGCGTTGTTGGTGACTCCGACACTTGCCAAGGTAGACGCGCCGGATACACTCAGGTCAGCACTTAAAGTAGCATCTCCAGTGACTCCAAGGGTGGAACTCAACGTGGTTGCCTTCGAAACATTCAGACTCGAAGTTAGACTCGTTGCTCCAGAGACAGTAGTATCACCGGTGACTCCAAGAGTGCCTCCGACAGTGGCATCACCAGTGACTCCTAATGTGGAATCCATGGTAGCAGCACCGGCAACGGAAAGAGCAGCATTCATAGTAGCATCAGCATTAGTAAACAATTTACCATTGAAAGATGCATCTCCACTCACAAACATATCACCATTCAAAGACAAGTCGTTCGTGATAATCACCTCGTAGTTGTTGATAGTCGTATTCATCACACTTTGAGATTCGCGGACCTGTAATGTTCCGTCGAGGATAAAATCGCCGGCCAAGTTCAGGTTGGAGTTCAAAGAAACATCACCATCCACGATTAATGTGGAAGCAAGAGTAGTTGTCTTGGAAACGTCCAAGGTAGAACTCATGGTAGCAGCCTTGGCAACGTCTAAGGTAGAACTCATGGTAGCAGCCTTGGCAACGTTTAAGGTAGAACTCATGGTAGCAGCCTCGGTAACTCCAAGAGCACCACTTAAAGTAGCATCACCAGTGACACCGAGAGTGCCTCCGACAGTGGCATTGTTGGTGACTCCCACACTTGCCAAGGTAGATGCGCCAGTGACACCGAGAGTGCCTCCCACAGTGGCGTTGTTGGTGACTCCAACACTATCCAAGGTAGAAGCGCCGGTGACGCCAAGAGTGCCTCCGACAGTGGCATCGTTGGTCACACCCACACTTGCCAAGGTAGAAGCACCAGTGACACCGAATGTGCCTCCGACAGTGGCATTGTTGGTCACTCCAACACTTGCCAAGGTAGATGCACCAGTCACACCGAGAGTGCCTCCCACAGTGGCATTGCTGGTCACTCCAAGAGTGCCTCCGACAGTAGCATTGTTAGTCACTCCCACACTATCCAAGGTAGAAGCACCGGTGACACCGAATGTGCCTCCGACAGTCGTATTGCTGGTCACACCGAGAGTGCCTCCGACAGTGGCATTACTGGTCACTCCAAGAGTGCCTCCGACAGTAGCATTGTTGGTAACATCAACACTATCCAAGGTAGAAGCACCGGTGACGCCAAGAGTGCCTCCGACAGTAGCATTGTTGGTGACTCCCACACTGGCCAAGGTAGAAGCGCCAGTGACACCGAGAGTGCCTCCCACAGTAGCATTGTTGGTGACTCCCACACTTGCCAAGGTAGAAGCGCCAGTGACGCCAAGAGTGCCTCCCACAGTGGCATTGCTGGTCACTCCAAGAGTGCCTCCCACAGTGGCATTGTTAGTCACTCCCACACTATCCAGTGTAGAAGCACCGGTGACCCCGAGAGTGCCTCCGACGGTGGCATTGTTAGTCACTCCCACACTTGCTAAGGTAGAAGCACCAGTGACTCCGAATGTGCCTCCCACAGTGGCATTGTTAGTCACACCCACACTAGCCAATGTGGACGCTCCAGTGACTGCCAAAGTGGAAGCAAGAGTAGCAGCACCAGTGACGCCCAAAGTGGAAGCAAGACTAGTAGTACCAGAAACAGCGAATGTTCCGGAAATATCCAATGTCTCACTCGCAGTTGAACTGTCCTTTCCAAGACCCACATTACCGTCCACCGCAGAAACCAAGGTTTGTGTAATGCTATCATCACCAACCAGTTCCAAAGTTCCTCCAGCTAAAGACAAAGTACCTGCGTCACTCGAATCGGTACTCTCGAAGTAAATTGTACTGTTACTGAGATATAATGAACCGAATGGCTTTTCAACAGAACCTAAATTGATAGAATGTGCGGTCGTAGGAATAATATCGCCATTGATAATGGTTGTTCCATCTATATAGACATTGTTAAATGACGTATCACTTGTAACCGATAATCTTGCCAAGGTAGTATCACCTGTAACGCCTAATGCAGACAATGTAGTATCGCCGGTGACGCCAAGAGTGCCTCCGACAGTGGCATTGTTAGTCACACCCACACTATCCAAAGTAGAAGCGCCAGTGACTCCGAGAGTACCTCCCACAGTGGCATTGTTGGTCACCCCGACACTTGCTAAGGTAGAAGCGCCAGTGACTCCGAGAGTACCTCCGATAGTTGCGTTTTCGTCGAATGTAGCAGTTCCAGTCACTCCAAGAGTGCCTCCAACAGTAGCATTACTAGTGACACCAAGAGTGCCTCCAACAGTAGCATTACTAGTGACACCAAGAGTACCTCCAACAGTGGCATTGTTGGTGACTCCCACACTTGCTAAGGTAGACGCACCGGATACACTTAAAGCGGCACTTAATGTAGCATCTCCAGTGACTCCAAGAGTCCCGCCAACAGTGGCGTTGTTGGTCACTCCCACACTATCCAGTGTAGAAGCGCCAGTGACACCGAGAGTGCCTCCGACAGTGGCATTGTTGGTGACTCCCACACTATCCAAGGTAGAAGCACCAGTGACACCAAATGTGCCTCCAACCGTGGCGTTGTTGGTGACGCCCACACTATCCAAAGTAGAAGCACCGGATACACTTAAAGCGGCACTTAAGGTAGCATCTCCAGTGACTCCGAGAGTCCCGCCAACAGTGGCGTTGTTGGTGACGCCCACACTATCCAAGGTAGAAGCGCCGGTGACGCCGAGAGTGCCTCCGACAGTGGCATTACTAGTGACTCCCACACTTGCTAAGGTAGAAGCACCAGATACACTTAAAGCAGCACTTAAGGTAGCATCTCCAGTGACTCCGAGAGTACCTCCCACGGTAGCATTGTTGGTCACTCCCACACTATCCAAGGTAGAAGCACCAGTGACACCGAGAGTGCCTCCAACAGTGGCGTTGTTGGTGACTCCCACACTCGCCAAGGTAGACGCACCAGCGACATCCAAAGTGGAACTTAATGTGGCGGCCTTTCCAACAGTCAATGTGGAATCCATGCTAGCAGCACCAGCAACGGAAAGAGCAGCATTCATAGTAGCGTCAGCATCCGCAAATAATTTACCATTGAAAGAAGCATCCCCGCTCACAAACATA
>Ga0233412_10000653_pt1 | contig 19631 bp, 15 predicted proteins | sample Na_anoxic_4_MG_FD_180667 | JGI IMG/M metagenome (GOLD analysis project Ga0233412, IMG submission 180667) | Seawater microbial communities from Saanich Inlet, British Columbia, Canada - Na_anoxic_4_MG | ecosystem: Environmental > Aquatic > Marine > Inlet | place: Canada: British Columbia...
TTAAGGAAGGTGCTGATGTAAATATGAAAAACGACAATGGAGTGTGGTTTTTATTAGTTGCTTCAGGACATGGAAATGCAAGAATGGTTAATTTATTGCTTGAAAAAGGTATTGATGTAAATATAACAGACGATTACGATTATGATAATAATACGGCTCTTTCAACAGCAGTGATAAATGCAAAATATGATGTCGTTGAATTATTACTTGAAAAGGGCGCTGATATAAACAAAGAGAATAACAAGGGTGATACACCACTTATACACGCAATTAGATTTGAAGATTACGACATGGTTGAATTATTACTTGAAAAGGGCGCTGATATAAACAAAGAGAATAACAAGGGTGATACACCACTTATACACGCAATTGATAATGGAGATTACTACATGGTTGAATTTTTACTTAAAATGGGCGCTGATGTAACAGATAAAGAACTTTTTCTGGCAGAAGGACTGACAGAATGGGATGAAGAACAAAATGGTATTCCTTATTTGCTAGAAGAGGAGATAATAGAGAGAAACAACATACGTCGCAAAGCCAACGATGCTTTCATATCTGTCGCGAATGACAAAGTGAAAAATTCTCCCAGAAAGAGTATAGCAAAAGTATTAGGGCAGTACGTAAAATACCAGGATAAGAATGGGGATAATAATAAAGTACGACCACTTGCTGAAAAAATTATGAGGTATGCAGGTATTGACAAAGAATATATTGAAAGAAATAAAATTGGAAAAAATAGTAATATGTAAATATACTTTGGAAAAATTTATGAAAGAAAGGAAAGAAGAACATGAAAGTCCAAAAGATCCACGGCATTTTAAATCTTCAAGGGTGTAAGTTCAAAATTATATATATTATCACATTTGTTGTTTATGTAGTGAACAATATATATAATATAAATTAACTTAAACGTATATATGTATTGTATAATAGGTGAGTGACTATGTCAAGTCAACAATACAATAATCTTATAAATGGTCGTTCTTCTAGAGATAGTGTAGATACATATACAAAACAACTAAATAGGCTAGCATCTCAATATACAAAATCTAATGGTGCAAAATCATTGACCAGAGCGATTAATTTATATGAGATTGCATGGAAGGTACAATGTGAGTTTAGGGGTGAACAAGATCCACGGGCATTAAATGCTTATATGAATATGTATAATATTCAAGATAGAGTAAGAAAAGCGAAGATTGGAAGAAGAAAGTCGCTAGTATTAGAGAGGGCTAAACAAGAAGAACGAGAACTTAGAAACAATAAAAAAAACGCGAATAAGTGAAAACATGTAAATAAAAATAGGGGAGATATGACCTAAACAAGTTATTAAAGTGTTTATTACCCGGTTAGCTCAGTCGGTAGAGCGCACGCCTTTTAAGCGTGTGGTCGTGGGTTCGAGCCCCACATCGGGTGCGGGGAAGGGTGGATGCCATGTAAGATCCCCAAAAGTGGAAATGGAGAAACATAATAATTAAAATCTATCTATAAGTTGATACTTTTCGTATCTTCTTCAAATACAGGTGTTTCACAATTATAAGCGAAGGCGGGGGCTTATAATGAGTAAAAACTTATTTCATACGTGTTCTTGTAGCTCAGTTGGTTAGAGCATCGGTCTTATGAGCCGAAGGTCTGCGGTTCGAGCCCGCACTGGAACAGAAAAATAATTACTTTATAGTAATTATTTTTTACAATTATTTTTTCATGATACGATACATAATATATAATCCAAGACCAGATAATGTTGCAAAATAAAATTGTACTCCTACATTATCAGGTAATTCAATTGGTGCAGCATCCTTGGTATTGTAAGTTTGAAATCCTTCTAATGCGTTAATATCCGTAAGGGTAACAAAATGAGTCTCTTGTGAGCGACGATTATTAACATCAACTACTTCTAGAGTTACTTCTTTACAAGGAGGCTTGGAACCAGAAGAAAATGCTCCTAATATTCTAAATGGATTAAATGCATCTAATCCTGTTGTAACACCTTTAATGAGTCCAGGTAACGGAGGATTAGGGATATTATTTATATAAATATAACGGGCTACATCTTTTTTTGTATTAACATCAGTGCATGTTGCCCCAGTATTCATGAAATATTTATTTCCTAAAGGTCCATTTACTTTGGAAGCTTTTCCTCCCCCATCTGCTAATAATGAAGTATAGGCCATTAATCCTGTAACATTATTTGATAAGGTCTTCATACTTCCACCACCTCCCATTCCCATCTCTGCAGGTTTTTTTATTTGATTTTTATAATTATACGATGGTCCTAAAAACGTTGATTCTGTTCCTTTAGGATTTGAATTTGCTTCTGAATAAATTGACATAGTGTTATATATTTAATAAATATATAATTTTTCCCATATTTTTGTAAAGCGTAATTGGCGCATGGAGAGAAACTAATGTTTTCTATCCTTTTTACATTGTAATATGGTAGTTTAGGCATTTGTCTTGTCATCATTCATAATTATATAGTTATTGGAGGTGAATTACTATCAGAAACGGAATCATTCATTGCATTATCAGTCATTTGATTTACCTGAGATTGACCAAGATTTTTTACGTCAGATTCCAATGCAGCGACTCTAGATAGAAGGTTTACTGGTTTACCTTCATCATTAACAATAAGAGGCTTATATTTTGTATTTAGTTCAGCTTGAATTTCAATAATAGCATCATGATCATTAAGATCACATTCGTCGCTTAATCCTTCTATAATGGTACTAGGGTAACAAAATTGATATATGAGAAGAATTGTGAAAAATAAAAGGATAATATTGACTAGCATTATATAAATATACAAATACTTTATTTTCTGTAATAATAATATACATGTCTTCAGCATATTATCCATTAGGAATGAGATCAACACCGGCATCTGGATATAATCATAAAAGTTCAGTTCCTCAACAATATATTAGTTGGAAAGGAACAGGATTATCAAAAACGCCTACTGGTGTAACTGCGGGAACTATTCGTCCTCTGACTAATAAAGATTATGGAAATGTATTTCCAGCAGCATTTGGAAAACCTAGACCTATAAAACATGCTAGAAAAGGATCATTTCAATACTTGCAACCTGTAAATCAAACTAAAACAGAAGGTAATTTAATAGAAGAAAATAGAAATTTAAATCGTGTAGTTAGTTCATCTACATATGGTAGTTTAGTAAAACAAATGATAGATAATCCTGGAAGTTATAGTGTTAGTGAAAATACCTTATCTAAACAACCTTCTAATTGTAAAGGAATATGCATTAGTGCAGATTTATATCCTAACTTGCCATTTTTAACCAATAACCCAGAACCTATCAGTGGTACTGCAAAATTTTGTTGTAACGAAGAAAGAAAAGCTCGTAGACGTGTTCAATCTGCTCCCACTAAATTAAGTCCTAATTATTATACTACTCACAAGCAATATTTACAAAATAGATGTCAAACCTATGAACAACGAGCGTTTAATTTTTATTCTACCGGAGATCCAAATGCAGTTCCTGGAACACCACAAGCAATGTCTAATACATATGTAGCAAATTGCTTTCCTAGTAATTGTCAATCATCGTGTTCAAACGTAATCTATAAACCCAATAATCCTCAATTTGCTCAACAAGGTGCTGTTTCTAGTAGTACATTAATGTTAAAACGTAATTATGATGAAATTAATAAAAATTTGGCAAATTTATCAAAATATATTATTTTTAAAAATAAAGAACCCAAGTGCAATCCAGCACCTTTAACTAAACCCGGTAATGCTACTACATGTAAATTATAGTTCATCGTAACTGAAACAATATGACATATATATCATAATTATTATACAAAAAATGTATAACAATTATGCAAAAATTATATAATTTTGATAGTTGAAGGTATCGGAAGTTCATCTAATCTATCAATATTAATACCACCATCAGATGATGTATCACTATTTTCATAATATTCATCATCGTAATCATCAGATATAAAAACATTATTTAATTTATCATATAATTTATGATATGGGATTTTATATTTTTCACACCAGTGAATACATTTTTGAATGTTATGTTTTTGAATATTTTCAATTTTATCTATTTTATTTTTATTTTTTAAAATATTGATAATTTGATCATAAGATTCTAATTGCTGTTGACCAATAATAATATTGGATTCTTCAATTTTATTAATAAAATAATTTGATATATCATTGGTAATAAGTGATTCCATAATAATATCATTTTTATAAATACTACAATTATTACAAATATTAGTAATACTATTATTATAGTATTTATTTTTTAATTCAGAATGAATATATTTTTTACACACGATATATCGTTCATTAGATAAAATATTAGTTGTATTTGGTTTAATAATATATATCTTTTCATATAAACTACTGATAATGTATAATATATCAATAATAGGCTTGTAATAAATATCATTAATTTTAATGATAGCGATACCATTTGTGCATTGATATAAAAAAATAAAACGAATTGCACTTAACAACCCTAATATATAATCATTTGTTTCATTATAAGAGTCATGTTCATTTAATTCAAAATATATTAGACTGCATTTGTTTGCAATATTCATATGTTTTACATCATTATAATTAGTATTTGTATCGGTCTTATTTTTAGATTTTGGAATAGATATTGATACAAATTTATCATTATTTTCTCTTCTAATAGATTTTATACTAGTTATTATATCTTGGCAATACTTTCCACGACAAATAATATTTATATTTTCAGAATACAATGATTCATAAAGCTTTAATGTATTGTATATTTCTAGTATATCATAATAACAATAGGATAATGTACTTAATTTACTTATAGAAAAAGTATGATTTGGTATAATATTATAAATGTATTCACAAGGATTAATAATTTGGGATAAAGATTTTAAAGTATATGTATTTTCATAAACCATTAATTTTGATATATTTTCTTTAACATTGTTAAAATAAGTATTTAATGTATGTGAAATCATTGGTGATAAATTATCCATTCCCATACGTAGTACTGGGTCAATAGTAATTTCATTATTTATTTTAGGTAATATATAATAACTCATATGGTTAAATATATATTACTATTTTTGTTTAAGTTGTTGCATTATCATCTTCATAATTTTTTCAATTTCACTTATTCAGTATCCGAATCATCTTGAGTAAGTAGCAATTTATTATCAGATACCTCTTCTGGGGATGTTGTATCTGTATCTTCGCGAATAATTATTTTTTTAGATAACTTACGAGCTCTAGGTTTTATAGATTGTTTTGTGGCTCTTTTTTTAGGTGTATTTTCAGTATTCTGAGACGATTCATCTAATGATTGAATTTGTGTTTCTTTTGATGCTACTTCTTCCAAAATAACCTTTGCAGTATTAACAATACGTATTTTTTTATACACTACATATCTATTCAAAAATGATATTTTCTTTTCATAACTATTCATATTTAATGCCTTACGTAATTCATTTGCCTTCATACTATTATTCTTAGCAGAAGATTCTAATGATGCGTATAAATCACTAAATAAACCACTACCTTCAGGTAAACCCATTTCGTTTGCTTCAGCATGAGTTATAAGTTGAAATCCGTAATCTTCCATAACGCGATCAAAGTATTCATAATTAACCAAATATTCAGGTATAAGTTGATTAATTGATTCTTGAAACACCTTAATCTTGTAATGAAGTGAACTTGAATCAGGTTCAAATGTTTCACTTATATAATCTTTTTGTATTTCCCAAATCTTAGTTCCATCATCTTTAATAGTATATCCTTCATCAACATTTTTATTTTTTAACATATCAAATACTATTTTACCATCGTATGAAGTAGATATAAAATATCCTCCTAACTTGGTACATTCAGCTAAATTTCTTACAAAATTTTGAAGTGTATTTAGGTTTTTGAAAAAGTAGTGTAGTGCAAATTGGCATGAAGATATATTAAATCCATCAGCACCTTTACCAAATTGACGCGTAACTCCACGTCCCAGTTTTTCTTCATCACGTGCTCCTTCTCCAAATACAGCCTTTGTAACTTGAATGGCTTTATCATTTTCCATTGCACTACCATTACGAATATTTTTACTGGAATCACCATTAACAAATAATGCGTATGGCATATGATAAGTTGTTTTTCTCTTAGTTAAATAACGCGCACATGCTCCAGTTAATTTATGCTCAAGATTATCATTGGATTTATCAATTCCAAACACAAATGAAAGGTTCGCATGTATCCATTTGGGTAAGTCACCGCCTTTACCACAAGCATAATCAATTAATGTATCTCCCTTATTAGATACCGATTGAATTAATACTCTTTTAACATAATTATGAAATTCTCGTAACCCAGTTGTTTTACTTGAAGATACCATACGATTATAATAAACGTCTTCATCTGGTTGGAACCCAGGAATATTTCTTCCTGAGGTAATCATATCTTTCGTAACAGGATTGTGAATAGACTTCCAATTATTTTGGGCAACATGATATGCGTTTCCAAAATTTAAACTAATTCCTTGTTTTAACTCTGTAGTTTTATCGTTTCTAACATGTATAGGAATCCATCTCCACTTGTTTTCGCGATCTAAATCATATTTAAATTCTACAATAGTATTATCACTAAATACCTCTCCATCTTCTGAAAACATTTGCATAGTCCCTGTGTCATCACTTCTTAACATAATATTACAAATGCCTGCTTCAGGATCATAAGGTTCTACACCTTTAAATACGACTGGTTTATAGTTGTTAATATCTTGTTTATTACCATACTCGGGCAATTTATCATCGTATACATCTTGACATGGATTCATATATCCATGTTTTTTTTGACTAAATCCAGATCGTAACTCAATTGTTTTATATTGTGGTAAATCATTATAAGATACACCATCTTGAAATATTGGCGTAATTATATCATCGTTATTAACCTTTTTTGTAACCACTAAGAAATCAATAGTGTTAAATTCAGGTGGTTTCCATTTCATAGAATACTCCCATGCAGCTTTTTCTAATCCTCCGACTCTACCAGGCGCATCGCCTCCTACACCCATAAATGCAGGTGTAAAGATAAGTCCATCTGTCTCATACTCAAATAAACCATTTTCTTTTCGCATAAGAATATTTTTACATGCCTCAAATATGGCAATATCGGAAGGATCTGGAGAAACAACTTCTGGATAAAATTTTTTATATTCAATTCGTATAGGACTATTTTGACCCTCCATTATAGAAACTGGTTTTAATACCTTTATCGCTGTTTTAATAATTTCGTAACGACTATGCTTTTTTTCATCGTCGCCTTGTTGTTTCATAAAAGGATTACCACGTGTATCTTCTTTGGCGATGTAATATACATCAAATATGGCAAATAGATTAACAAAATTACCTAATTTGTTATGTAATATAAGTTCTCCGTCAAATAAAGAGTTAAATAATGATTCTTCTTTTGTAACTGCACCTGTAAATATTACTTTCATATTCATATCAATTAAATATAACTTCCCATTTTGTGAAATATAAAGTAATACTCTTAGACCATCTGCTTTTTCAGTCACTATATATTGATTACGAATATTAGGAATTTTCAGATTATCATCTATTGGAATAATATTTTCTAATTGAAGAGATACTGATGAAGGACCAGTAAAATGCTTAGGATAAATAGGTTTACTTGTGTTATATCTTTCTCCATATAATAACTTCATATATCCATTTATTGCATCTTTTTGTTCATATATTGAAATAGGGTAGTTTGTACCCTGAAGCCCCATAAGAACAAATTTAATTGTTTTACGTAATGAAACTAATATGGATTCAGCACTATTGTATAATGTACCTGGACCAATTCGCTCATTATCTATTTCTAATTCAATTTCATACACTTCTGTATTATTGAATACACCCGCTTCATCAGTAGTATATGTTTTTTTCATATCATAACTATTATCCTCTAATATTGAACTTTTTACTATACTTATATCAACATTAACTGGATAATCATCATGAGTAAAAGTTACACGATTAATATAACGAAACGATTTTTTTATTTGATTCCACTCTTTTGTAATTCCTCTAACAATTATATCAGACGAAGATATCGTCTTTTCTGTTTTGTACGAAACACTAAAATTAAAATCCTTGAATAAAACATCCTTTACTTTTACATCGTTTTCATATAAATTATTCTTTTTGATAAATAAAACAGATTGCATATATTCAGAATTTGTTAATATTTTATCAATATCATTTGTTTTACAATAATCTTGAATAGCGCGAAACCCTGCAACTTCTGTACGAATTGATGATTCTCTAAATTCGCCACTTTTGTCTAAATGTTCATAAAACATACGTAACATATATCCGCCTTGAGCATTTGCAGTTGTAAATCCGAATGATTTAAGTTTACGTATTACATTATCATAATCTATCTTTGTTAAAGGCGTAGTACTTTTGGTTGAAAATTTAACCTCTAATTCGTGATTCTCATTTACATCCTTGATATAAGGTTTATTATTATAAAATTTATCAACTAATTTATTGAAACGAATTTGTGGAGACTCTCTTTCCGTATCACGATTATTACCATAATTATTACCATAATTATTACCACGATTATTACCACGATAATTCTTATTATTATACTTCATTCCTTTAGTATATTGTTTTGACATTCTTGTATAATAATAAGACATATTTTTATATTCTTCTTCATTTTTTATTTTATAGCGCAAAATATTGAATCAATAATTCATACATATCTTTCTTACGTTTTTTTCCTTCTTTTAATTCTATTTTAAGCTTATTGCAAAAATCTAGAAGTTCGTCTATTTTATATGAAGACATCGCTTTTATTGGTTTATTTAAATTATCAACTTTGTAATATGTATCTCTTATATTTTGACAATTTTCTTTAAACTCGTATCCATATTTTAACGGATTATCCAATCTTGTAATTGTCTTTATATTTGTATATTCGTCGGTATCTAAATTCATTTCATAATAAGTATTTTTATAAAGGTACATTACACTCATACCTTCAATTATACATAAACTCATAAAGGTTTGCATATCAATTGCCTTTTCATTTAATAATGAATTCTCGGCATGTGAAAGTGCCATACCTTTATGCGATTTAAGTTTTAATTTATTTTCACGCATATTTGTTATACATTCAATCTTTAATTTTTTCTCAACTACTATATTTCTACTTGGTAGCATATCATACTCTTCTTTTCCATATTTCATAATATAGAAACACCAGAATAACGTGTCTTTATCACCAGGTAGAAAAAAATCATTATTTTCATTATCCGGTTTATTAACTACTTGTATATCCGGTTTATTATTATGATTATAATTATTATTGCCTATATGAGATTTTATTATAGATTTTAAATTGGAATCATTCAACATGTATTTATTTAATAAATTTATGTTGAATAGAGGAACTGATTTGTTATTATTCATCGTCATGATATATATATACATAAGCATCATTTATACCTTTTATGAAAAATATATATTTTTAATATCTTCCTTTTGTTTTTCATCATATTTTAAGGTGTTTTCCTGCGTAGTTACATAAGTCAAATAATTCTGTAGTTCACTAATAATAGACTCATCTATATCTGTTAAATTTACGTGAATACCATACTTATTTTCATTTAAAGTAACTTGTTTATGTTTATTTAAAATGCGTAATATTTCTACTTGATTAAATTTATTCATTTGTTCAATACTATCTCTTAATTCCGCAATTTGCGTCATAATATAAAAAGATATAATATAAACTTTTTATATTGTTTTTAGATAACCAACAAACATCAATTGGCTTATTATCTATTTTTTTTTATATTATTTTCATTATCGTTTACTAATTCAGCTATAACTGAAACATATTTATCATTTAATTCAAAACGTTGACCAATAACACGAACATTAAATTGATCACCCTCACTAATTTTTGCAAATTGTTGGCTATTATAATGATGGTCTCTTGCAATGAATACAATAATTGGACTTGGAATTTCACTAGAACTTTCTGCACGAATACCAGCCTTTGTTATATTTTTGGCAATACAATTAATTACCATATCCTCAACTGGAAAACAAACATCACATTCTATTACTACATCAAATCGTATTTGATCACCATTAACAACACCACTGGAATATTTCATAATTATGGAGGAATCTTCTTTTATATATCCTTCACTTAGACATTTTCCTTCAATTGCGCCCTTTATTTTTGTTTCTATAGTTCCTTTTAAATTTCTACCAATTTCATTAATTGATAGCGTTACTGGTCTATCTATTAGACATTTTGTATATATAGATGCACTTGAATTATCACGTTTTTTGAATTTCTTTCCAGAAGGAACTTCCATGGTTACTTATATAATATAAATATAATTCTTTTATTATTATTCATTTTTTATTTACATATTCAGTTTTTTATCAATTATATATCATATTCTCGCGCGTCTGATGGATCTAAAAACCAAATATTATTATTACGATTTATCATGTTATAATAACGTAGCAAGAATTCTTCCAAACAACATACACCTATATCAATTAGTGGTTTAATATTATCTTTTGTATATTTTTCACTACCTACAATCTTATTCAATAAGATAAGATTTTTTGATTTACCTGCTTGATCACAGCGAGCACCAGATGTTCGCAGTTCTGTTCTATTTTTTACTTTAAATGCAATAATTTTACTACTTGTATCATACTCCATAAACCCTATGAAATCATTGAATTTATCAGCATCTATTTGATATTTATTTTTTATAACCTTTTCTAAATCTATTTTATCCTCTGATTGCGCATAATCCCATGTATTTGTAGATTCATTCAAAATAAGGACATGCCGAATTAATCCCTGATATAATATAATACCCGTTATTTCATTCGTTTTTAATATTTGTCTATCAAAATATTCTTTTATTACTAGACTAAAATCAATATCATTATCTTCTATTTTTATATCCGGAATAATATGATTTGTTGTAGTATAGTTCAATAATAAAACAAGATCATTGTATGATGATATATCTAACATATGATGTATTAAACACATTTTTAATTGTTTTAAAGGAATATTATCATCAGTATTCATTTTTCCCATAACAAATCCGCAATGCTTATACCAGTTATTGTCTCCTCTAGGAACCTTATCTTTATTAATAAATGATAACGCTAGTTCATATTGTTCTACATAATTGGATATTATACTTCTTATATCACTATTGTTTTTCACTACCTCTTCTTCTATTTCGTTATTTTTTTTATAAGATTTACTATTTATCGCTGATGATGTTATTGAAGATAGATTTTTATTATCACCATTAGGCGTCTTTACCTTAAATTCAATCATATTGCGTTTATAATCTATAGGAACAGACCTGTCATAGATCGACAAATTACTTCCTGTAAGTTCACGAGGTTGAAATAAATAATAATCGCCAATATTTATCAAATATCCGGGACGTTTATATTTATCTATAATAATTTCACTACTATCTTCAATCAATTGTGTTAATGCTGAATATATTTGAACATATGGATATTCTTTTGGATTATTGATTCTAGAAATTAATTCATCTTTTTTATAAAAAAATTTTTCTTTCATAAGTTGACGAATTTTTTGTAGTATTTTATCTGAATTCATTACTATAAATGTTTCATTAAAAGTATCATTATTAATGTCTTTTTCAGTAATATTTTTAAAAGGAATACATTTAAATTCACAATTATCCATATAATCGCATGATGATGTATATGGTATATCCCCTACTGGAAATTCGTCAATTACCTTATTTTTATTTGATAATATCTGTTTTACACTTATATTCATATTTTTTTGCGTATAATTAACCTGATCATTATTTAATATACAATCTACTGCTGTTTCTTTTAATATACGAGTCATTTTTCCAATTTGGATTGCTTTATGCATTGCAACACGATAAACATATAAATCTGCCGCTTCTTCTATATTGTTATTTAAAAGTGTGCCATGCATATAAATTTCAACATTACGATTTTCAAATGGTAAATCTTTATGACTAAAACTACGAATCGCTCTTCCCTCAACTTGCTCTGCACGTTTCATTGTATACCATGGCTCCATTATATGAACTTGCCTTATAAATTTAAAATCAACACCTTCTGAACCAGCCTTTGATATAAGTACTACCTTTACATATTTTCCATTTTTATTATTAATGTTTGTTAAAGCTTGTATTTCACTTTTACTATTAGGGGTTAATCTAGTATCTCCAGTAATCATGGAATATTTGGCAGGTGAAAATGGTTCATCTGTATTAAGTTTATCTTTAGGTTTCATAGTTAATGAATCAAGTAAGGGAACATTAGGACGTTCTTTAAATAAATTATTGTTATTGTTACGAGTAAATCCTATCTCTTCTAATGCAAGCGCCATTGGTATAAGACCTGCATCCAAATATTGTGAATAAATTAATATAATACCTTCCGATTCTAAAATAATATCACATATATTTTTAATTTTACTACTATACTTTCCAATTTCAGAAGGTGAAAAAATTCTTCCATATTTATTTTCATTCTTGTAACTAAATGATCCTTTTTCTAATGGAGTAAGTGTATCTGTAAAATTCATTATTCGCGATAATCCTTTTTTCCCAACGAGAGAAGATGAATCAATGTATTCTTGATTTGTATTATTAATATCACTTGTTATTGAACCACCATTACTTTCAATTGATTTTTCACTATATTTATCAGAGGTAAAATTTATACTTTCTTTTTCAAGATTCTCGCCTTCTTCACTTTCGTCTTGTTCACTTTCGTCTTGTTCACTTTCGTCTTGTTCACTTTCGTCTTGTTCACTTTCGTCTTGTTCACTTTCGTCCTCTTCCATTTTATCCTCTTCCATTTTATCCTCTTCCATTTCATCCTCTTCCATTTCATCCTCTTCCATTTCATCATCTTCTCTTTCGTCTTTTTCTCTCACATCATCTCCTTGATTATTATAATTATCTACATATTCTTCAATAGAAGGAATACGATCAGTAAATTCATCCAATCCATCAATAGGAAAAACAATATTTAATGCCTCTAATGGTTTTTGTAACATAGTATACCCAAATGATTCCATATTTTCAAAATTAGGCATTTTTTCATTATGCTTGTTATTTCTTAAATTGTGTATAATCAATTTATAAACTAAATTTTGATAAACTCCAATATTTGTAACATATACTTGTTTTTTTATTATTTTCACATCTTTATTGTCTGGTAATATAGATTTTCCGTTCAATTGATATATGGGGTATTTTCTCTCTTGGAATGTATTATCAGGACTAAAAACATAAGGATATACACGATATGGGAATGAGTAAGGGTTTTCTCCTCTAACATAAGAAATATACCCAGTAGCTTTGCGAAGTAATAATTCTTGTCCTCCAGGCTTAAACATTCCATCCTTATCAAAAACATGTTTAATATCTATTTTTCCTCTTTTATCATTCATATTCATCAAATTTAATAACCATATGATTTCCTTATAACTATTATACATGGGTGTTGCTGACAATAATAATAATCGCATATTATCAACAGATTTTACTAATTTTTCCAAATATAATGCAACTTTTTTATTCTCATTGTCATCTGATATTCTAATATTATGAATTTCATCAATAACAATTAATCGGTTATTAAATTCATTTCGTAAATTTCGTAAAGCTTGTTTTTTTGTCGTGTTATTTTTTACATTAGAAACACGAATAATATAATTTGCAAAACTATCATAACCTAAAAATAGATATGAACTATTAATTAATGTATTAATTTGTGAAATAACTTTCTCTCTAGATATATCTTTAATGTTCATGGGATTAATAGCTTTAATTAATTTATTCCCAGTACAACCTTGAATATTCCATAACCCATTTTCTAGTTTTAATTTACTTGGATCAAATAATTGCAATCTAAAATTTTCTTGTATATTTGGCGAAGCTACAATTATAATACGTTTTTGCATACCAATTTGCTTTGAGTAATCTCTCATTTCTTCACAAACCCCAATCGCACTACATGTTTTACCTGTACCTAATTGATGATATAATAATAAACTATTGTATGGTGTTTGAAAGGATAAAAAATTTTTGACAAACATTTGATGAGGTGCTAATTCATAACCAGCATTGCTCAATACCTCAGAATATGTTTTAATATCATGTATTTCCCCGTCATATTTTGTGTCATTGAATTCTTTTTTTTCAGCAATTTTTATAATAAAATTAGGATCATTTAAATTAGGATATAATTGATTATTTTCATCAGGATGTTGACTCAAATAATCATGTTCAATAACTTCTTTTTTTAATAAAAAATTATTGCATGAATAATTATATTCATTGTCTGGTAAGTAACACTGATTTGATTCATATTCTTTTTTCAATAAATCTGTCATACTATATACTATGAATATAATCTATATTGTTGTAATAGGTTATAAATATTCTTAATAATTTTCTTTTTTTCTAAATTATACGGGCGAATACATTGTAAACATTCTTCATATGTTTTCCATTCTAGTTTGGATACCTCGGTTCGTTGATAACTTTGCATATTATTATCAAATTTTTCATCATCTTCGTTCATATAAGCTAAAAAATATTTATGTTTGTACGATTTATGATTAGAGCCAATAAATATTTCTTCAAAAGGTAATATATTTTCAATAATTGTTTTATTAGATAAAATATTACCAGTTTCTTCTTGAAATTCACGCAATGCGCAATCTATATCTTTTTCAAGTGGATTTCGTCTTCCTTTAGGAAATTCCCACTCGGTTTCACACCATGACGTTGAACTATTATCAACTAAATTTTGTAAAGTGTGTTTTATATTATTGATATAAATCCCATCTTTAATCATATCAAATTTTTTTAATGAAATAGATTCTTCATTACGAAATTGATTACATGAATTACCTCCCCACATCATATTCCATAATTTATCAAATGGTTCTTTGACAATTCTCTCCTTTTCTTGAATAGACATTTCATTAATTGTATTTTGTAGTTGTTCAATATTATAAGGGGAATATTTACCTCTTACTAAATCAATATATCCAAAACTATCTTTCCTACGTATCATTAAAAAACGTAAACCTCTATCACTTGGCTTACATAATATAATACCATAACTAGTGATAGGTAATTTACATTGATGGAAAGAATGACCTTGTTTGCCACAATTATTACATTGAGTAATTACTTTATGCATCATTATATTATTGTTATTATATGTTAAATAAAAATTGTTTTTATGTTTCTTTTATTATAATATGGTGGCGCTAGATCCAAAAGTCTTTGGACCTCATTATTGGTTTTTTTTGCATACTATTACACTGAATTATCCAAAATATCCCAATGCAGGAACAAAGAAAAAGTATTATGAATTTATTCAAAATATACCCATGTTTATTCCAGTAGAAAAACATGCAAACGACTTTAGCAAATTACTAGATGAGTATCCTGTTTCTCCGTATTTAGATTCTAGAGATTCTTTTATTCGGTGGATGCATTTTATTCATAATAAGGTGAATGAGAAATTAGAAAAACCTAAAATTAGCTTGAGTAAATTCTATATAGATTATTATGATGCGTATAAACCTAAAAGTGTAGAATTAATTCAATACTATAAGTTAAGAGAGAAATTTCTATATACAGGCATTCTGTTTCTGATAGTAGGAAGTATTTACTATCTTTATGATAGATAAATTACACGGAATTTAATATCGCTAATATATAAGAAGCTTTATGAAACATAGAATAACTAAAAAAAAAGCACCATATAAAAAACATAAACGGACACAAAAAAAAGGAGGAAAGGTTATTGGAAGTGGAGGATATGGGTGTGTATTTCGTCCAGCCCTCAAATGTAAAGGGCAAAAACGACGACAACGAGGATATGTTAGCAAACTAATGATGAAAAAACATGCAGAGAGAGAACACGAAGAAATAAATAAAATACTTCCAAAATTAAAAAACATACCAGAATTTAATAATTACTTTTTGATTAACAACGTAAATATATGCTCACCAGCGTCTCTACAAAAAAAGGATTTAAACCAATTTAATAAAAAATGTAAAACGTTAAGAAAAAAAGACATTACATCTCACAATATCAATGAAAAATTAGATATACTATATAGTTTAAATTTACCTGATGGAGGTGTAGAACTTGGTACTTATTTTAAAGAAATATATAAAAATTCATCAAAATTAGAACAAATAAATCATTATTTAATAGAACTTCTCATAAGGGGAATAATTCCCATGAATAAAATGAATATATATCATGCAGATATTAAAGAATCCAATATACTTGTTGATAAAAAGAAAAGTTATCCAAGATTAATTGACTGGGGATTAGCATTTTATAATACAGGAAATGACATTCCCAGTATATTATGGAATAAACCTCTTCAATATAATTTACCTTTTTCAGTTATTTTATTTAATGATACCTTTGAAAACATGTATTTGGATTTTTTATCAGAATATGATATTAGAAATCACAACGCTGAGAGAAACTTGATTGACTTTGTCAGGTCATATGTTAACGTATGGAATAAAGAGAGAGGCGAAGGGCATCTAAAAACGATTCAAATAATATGGGAGGGAGTAACAGGAACTAAAAATGTTACGAATGACGTTATAGTCCCCTATCTTACAAAAATATTAATGACTTTTACAAACAACCAAAAACTCAATCTAAAATCCTATTTTAAAAATGTCTTTTTAAAAAATATAGATATATGGGGATTTTTAATGGCCTATTCACCATTGTTAGAATTAAATGTCACATTAGATATTGATGAAATTATAAGTTACATATATATAACCAAATTATATGAACATGCAACTCAACCAATAAATATAAATCAGCTAGTTCAACAACTAGAATATTTAGTATTATAATATCACTATATGTGAATAAAATAATATGTAAAAATTGTAATACTTTTATATATTAGTAATATAATGTATCTTGTATTAGATAGTAGACCAGATAGAATGGGGTCAAATGTTACATGGCATATAATGCAAATTATATTTGCACATTATAATAAGTGGTTTATTCATGACTATGGAATAAGTCATGATAAAAGCATTTTTATACAAATGATAAAAAAATTTGTCACTAATTACACTTACCGATTAGGAGAAAAAACATCCCACGATCATCAAAATAGAGGGTGGTTTATTGAATTAAATGAACAAGACTGGCCTGGTAACAATATGAAAGTTACAAAGAACATTCAGAGAGATATGGTTAGCTATTTTAAAGAACATATTTATCCTGAAATGAGCAAAATTTTATACGAATTAATAGAAGAGAAAAAATATGTATATTCAGAGTTGCCCAGTTTCAAAGGATTTAAGAAAACAATCGCTGTACATTTACGCCTAGAAGATGTATCTCATGATCGCAGTCATTATAATGGATCGTATTCCACTGAGTATTACAGAGAGAAATTAAACAACGGAAATATCAATATTAACTTAGAGGAAGAACGTCTTTTTTTTGAAAAAAAAGGAATTAATATACCAGGATATGGTAGGTATTATAATCCTTATGATTGTCAAGCACCTATATCTGAAAGTAAAATACAGGAATATATAGATTTTGCATTAATAAAATACCCGGCCCATGATGTTGTATTAGTTTCTTCACCTTTAACTATGTCAAAAATTAAATTACCTTATCCCATTATTGCTAGTGATGATATTGATCGCGATTTAGCATTTTTATGTAATTGTGACGTATTGATATGCTCTAAAAGTTTATATTGTTTTTCGTCTGTTTATTTAGGAAAAGCAACTGAAGTGATTATTCCTATGTGGGGACATATTACAGGAACAGGGCTAACTAGTAAATATGACCAAACTACAAATATAACATATGTGTACTGATTTAGCTGTTTTTGTTAAACGTTTTTCTATTCTCTTAATATATATTATGAGAATAGAAATAGTAATAATATTATTAACATCCTTTTTTATTTACAATACATATCATGATAACAAATATACAAAGATGTTTATGGCTGGTAAAAAATATTATCAAATGGCATTTTATGGCATCTTAGGACTTGGGATTTATTTATTGATGAAACGTAATCCTGCACAATGTAAAAATATGTTGCTTCATGCTAATAATGTTGTAAAATATATGCCTATAGATAAATCTTCTATGAATATGATAAATCCTATACTAGATTTTACCTCTACAGATACACATCCTCAAAATGGAGGTGCCACACATAATCAAAATAGAACAGGAACATTTATGAATTCTTTTATGAATGCAAATAATCTTAATGAACAACGTATACTACAATCAGGCAAACGCGCTACAAAACGTTCTGTTAGTGAAACAAAGAAAAAGTTTGTAGCATCACAACAAGATTGGAAATGTGGTGATTGTAATAATCAGTTAAGCGCATGGTATGAAGTAGATCATATTCAACGTTTAGAATATGGAGGTAGTAATGAAGTAAGTAATTTAGTAGCATTATGTCGTGAATGTCATGGAAAAAAGACAGCCATGGAAAATATGTAATATTCTTATTTGTAATGGTGTTTTTCATATTTTATTATTATTATATATATAATTAAGGAATGGATAATACAAATAATAATCAATATAATAATAAAACACAGGATGATGTTACTGCAGAAAAAGTTACTGAAGATTTGTTAAATACAAAAGATACAATCTCTGTGGGTATCAGTATTTTTGTATTAATTCTTCTTATAGGTTTTGTTTATAAATATAATCCTTTTACATTATTTATCACTTCACTTATATTAGCCAAACGTCTTCAATATTCTTTGATATTATTTATCTTTTTGATAATCACCTTTTTAATTTATTTTTTTAATCCTTTCCAGTTAGCAACTAATTTTTTTGGAATAACAACATTAATTATTATTTCTCTCGGTACCTTGTTATTTTCTTCCGTTTTGTGGTATGTTCTACGTTATTCAAGTAACACACCAAATATAGCTCTTGAAGAAACACCTAAACCATTATTTGCTTACTTTTTAAAAGGGTTTATGGTAATAATTAGTATCGCAATATCAGCGGCATTAATTTGGGGAATAACCGCCGTAATAACTTATTTACAAGATGCTTCAAGTATCGCAACATCGGTTGTAAACTTCTTGATAGTGGTTACCATTTTTGGACTAATATACCAAATCTTAAAAAAAAATACTTATGTACAAAGTTCACCAATAGTAAGGCTTATTACCAATATCTTTTTATTTATTCCTTGCATTTTTGTGAATTTTATTGATTATATCGTAAGTACTTACTATACTGAAAAAGCTCGTACAACCCGAACGGAACTGATATTATTTATTATTAGCATTGTACTCATTGCGTTATATTTTTTAATACCCATACTTACTAATTTCATTCTTACTACTATTCAAGGAGGTAATACACTTTTATCCTCACCTGTTAGTACGAATACACTTTATACACTTGGCGATTATATGTCTTTAAATGATATAGATAAAAAGGAAATGGATATTGAAT
>Ga0233412_10000654_pt1 | contig 19616 bp, 19 predicted proteins | sample Na_anoxic_4_MG_FD_180667 | JGI IMG/M metagenome (GOLD analysis project Ga0233412, IMG submission 180667) | Seawater microbial communities from Saanich Inlet, British Columbia, Canada - Na_anoxic_4_MG | ecosystem: Environmental > Aquatic > Marine > Inlet | place: Canada: British Columbia...
TAATCTGGTAGTAAAGCTTTATATTTAACAAATCTTTTTTAATAGAAGGGAGGTGAAAAAGAGGGTTAAAGTAAAAGGGTATAGATAAACCTTAAAGGAGGGAGAGCCATGAAAACAAAGTTTTTTGCAACTATTGTCATGCTATTAGCAATTTTGGTTATACTGCCAACCTCTTCTGCCCTGGCAGTTAAACCCATTGTTTTAGGATGCCCCCTGTCTACAGCCTTTCTTTATGGCTGGGATGCGGAAAGAGGGATCAAACTGGCTGTTGAGGAAATTAACGCCAAAGGAGGCGTTACCGTGGGAGGGGAAAAGCGCCTATTTAAAGTGGAGGTTATTGACACTCGAGACTTAGAGCCGGGCGTTCCCGTTAGTGAGGCTCTTCTTGCGGTCGAAAAGCTTATTTTAGATAAAAAGTCTGATTTCATCTTGGGCGGGCCGGTTCGTTCCGAGGCGGCCTTGGCAACTATGTCCCTTTTATCCAAGTACAAGAAGGTCTCAATCCTTAGCACTGGCGTATTGACCCCGAAATACCACGCAATGGTAGCAAAACAATATGATAAATATAAATACTGCTTTCGCATCCATGGTGAGGCTGTACAGCTTGTTGGTGAAATGTTTATGAACTTCACCGAATTGAAAGAAAAATATGGATTTAACAACTTGTTTATTATTGCCCAGGATGTTTCCCATGCGCGGGGTGCAGCCAAGGTGATGAACAAGGTGGCCCTTAAAAAAGGCTGGAATGTAACCGGGGTGGAGATTTACCCCACTGGTGCCAGCGATTTTTCCATGGGATTGCTCAAGGCAAGGAAGACCAAAACGGAAATTATCAATATATGGATGGATATGCCTGAGAGCTCAATTCTCCTGAAGCAGTGGTATGATATGAAAATCCCCGCTCTTCCCTTTGGTTCCACACTTGCCGCGGCCGAACAACCGGGCTTCTGGAAAGCTACGGAAGGGAAGGGAGAATACACCCTTTGCAATGTAGTCAATGCAGGCAATGCCCCATCCGAAGCCACACCGTGGACCATGAAATTTTACAATGCCTATGCAAAAAGATGGAACGTTGAACCTGAAGGACTTGGGAGTTCCAGCAGTTATATGGCGGTATATGTATTGCGGGATGCTATCGAGCGTGCTGACACATTAAATTCTGACAAGGTCGTTTCCGAGCTGGAAAAGACGGATGTCATGGGCGTTTATGGCAGGCTCAGATTTAATCCGAAAAGCCATCAGGTCATTCCAAGTTTGGATCCAAAAGAGGGTGCTGTTGGCACCATTCTTCAATGGCAGGCCGGAAAAAGAATAGTAGTGTTTCCTAAAAGCATAGCTACTGGCACAATTAAGCTGCCGCCTTGGATGATAAAGTAAAATTTAATGTTTCGGGTTACGGGTTGCGTGTCATGGAGATTTAAAACTCGTAACTCGTAACTCTCAATGTTTCCTCATTCAGGATCTTCTACTATAGTGTAAACATTATTATGGATATTCTTATCTACGGTATCATCAATAGTATTGCACTGGCCTTAATGGCATTAGGCTTTGCTCTGGTGTACGGGATCAGCCGTGTGCCAAATTTTGCTCATGGAGCCCTTTACGTGGTAACTGGCTTCATTACGTGGAGTTTCGTGCGTGCCTTGGGGCTCAATTATCTCATCAGTATTATCCTGGCCCTGATTGTCATTGGGGTGGTGAGTGCCCTTATTTATCAGTTTGTACTCATTCGTGTACGGGGAATGGCCATTTCAGAGATCATTGCCTCCTATGCCATTGGGTTGGCCATCCTGGAGGGACTGCGATGGGGCGGATTCAAGGGGACAACCTATACCCTGCCCGTTTTTATTGAAGGGAGTATAAATATCGGGGATGTTCCTGTTGACCTGCATAGGATTTTAGTTGTTGGAATCGGCGTGGCTGTGGTTATCTTGCTCTGGCTTTTTACACATTATACGCGGATTGGGCTGGCCCTGCGGGGAATGGCTCAGGATGAACGCGCGGCACTTATGTTGGGAATAGACTCCGATATCATGGCATTGGTGGCCATGGCCTCTGGTGGCATGCTTGCGGGTCTGGCCGGCATTGTCTTGCTCCCCCTGGGAAACATCGTAGTGGAAAAGGGGTATGATGTCTTGATCCAGGCTATTGCTGTCTGTATCGTGGGGGGGTTGGGAAGCTGGATGGGAGCTGTGTTAGCCGCTTTTCTCATCGGGTTTGCCCAGATTCTAACCACAGTCTATTTGGGGTCTCACTTTCAGATGGTGGTAGCCCTGCTGGCCATCATTCTGACTCTTATCCTGAGGCCTTCCGGGCTTTTTGGTAAACAAAAGGAGTTAGAAGAAAGGGTTTAGGCATGACTATCGAGCAAGGTCGAAAGGAAAGACTTGACCGAGGTATCAAGGTTCGCACGGATGGGCTCTATGCCCTGATGTCCTGGCGCGAGTTGTTATATCTCACCCTGCCCCGGCTGGTGCTGATTCTGGGAATGCTGGCACTTCCTCTCATTATGCCCAGCATGTACTGGCAGCGGGTCATTTCCATCGTGTGTATTTACGCACTCCTTGCCCTGAGCTTTGATTTTTTGGCACATTTTGTTGGGCTTGTTTCCTTGGGTGGAGCTTTGTTCATTGGGGTGGGTGGTTATCTCGCCGCCATCATGAATACATATTTTGGTATGCCACCTCTTTTGACCATTCCTATTGCCACCGTAGTAGGGGCAGGCATCTGCACCCTGTTTCTACTCCCTTGTCTTCCATTGCGGGGAGTATACTTTGCAATTGTGAGTCTCATGTATCCCTTGGCACTGGCACGGATTATCGAGGCCCTGGATATTCTGGGTGGTACGGATGGAATTATGGGGATAGAAAGTTTTGGCAACCGCTGGGTAGAGCAATACTTTGTCATCTTGATGGTACTTCTGTTTCTCTTCGGAGCAAGACGGCTGGTGAACCTGGATATTGGCCTGGTTTTCCGTGCGGTAAAGGACAATGACCAGGCAGTGAGGGCCTCGGGCATGAGCATTACCTTTTATAAGGCTGTTGCTGTTTTCATCGCCTCGGCAATGGGGTGCATGGCAGGGGCCTGTCTTGTGCATATCTATATGTGGTCCGGTATCTCGCTGTTTGCCCTGGATTTTTCCATTCTTCCAATAGCAGCGACAGTGATCGGCGGTGCTGGTACCCTTGTGGGACCAGTGTTAGGGTGTCTTATTCTGGTTCCCATCTCCGAATTATTACGGGCTTTCGGAACCTTGCGCATTGTCTTTTACTCCCTGATACTTGTAGCATTTATTGTTTTTCGCAGTGAAGGGATCATGGTGTATGGTCAGCGGAAATATCATCAGTTTGAAAGGTGGGTCAAGATATGAGCAATCAGCCTATCCTTCACGTACAAGAAGTGACCAAGGCCTTTGGTGGGGTTATAGCAGTGAATGGGGTAAGCTTAGATGTCAATGAAGGAGAAATAGTGGGCATTATTGGCCCAAACGGTTCTGGCAAGACCACCTTGATAAACTGTGTCACCGGGTTCATCAAAATGACATCTGGAAAGGTTCTTTTCCGGGGGAAAAATATAACCGGCAAACCAGTTCATAAGATTGCAGACATGGGAATTACCCGTACTTTTCAGATTATGCGACCTTATTACTCTCTGCCTTGCTATAAGAACCTGGTGATACCCCTGTTTTCACCTCGGGCAAAACGAACCGGAGGCTGGAGAGGGGGTGGTAAACTGGGGGATAGAAATACAGTAGGCATTGATATTTTAGAAGAGATTGGCTTTGAGCGAGATTCATTTGTCCCTTATAAACTCGCCTCAACCCTGCCCACTGGTTATCTTAAACGTCTTGAGCTTGCCCGTTGTCTGGCTTTGAAGCCGGAGATTATCATCTGTGATGAGATTTTCTCAGGACTGAGCATGAGTGAAATAGCAAGCATGGTTCCCCTCATAGAGCGGTTACAAATGGATGGAATTACCCTGATCATGATCGAGCATCGATTGCGGGAACTGTTCCGTGTGTCAAACCGAATCCTGGTACTGAACTTCGGAGAGAAGGTGATTGAGGGTACCCCTGAGCAAATCATGGCAGATGAGAAGGTAAAAGAGGTCTATTTCGGATCAGAGGAAGTTGAGGAGGTCATGAGTCATGCTTGAGGCTACAGGTCTGATGGTCTTCTACGAAAATATGCTGGCTCTCAATAATGTGAGTATCAAGTGTGAGGACAAACAAATTGTGGGCGTGTTTGGCGCCAATAGTGCCGGAAAATCCACCCTCATGTATACCCTCTCGGGTATCATGGAGGATATTCAGAAGAAGGAAAATATGTCTGGTGGTGAGCGGATCACCGTGCTTGGAGAGATACACTATTTAGGACAAGACATCATGGGGCTTAAACCCAGCAAGAGAGCGAGAAGGGGGATTGTTCTTTGCCCGGAGAGACGCAGGATCTTTGCGGAGAGTAGTGTTTTGGAAAACCTGCGTATTGGTGCTTACCTGGCCTCGCCATCCCAGGCAAAAGAGAGCTTAGAATATGTCTTCAGGATATTCCCAGCCCTGAAAAAGATTAAGAAAAGGGAGGGGGGTTTTTTAAGTGGGGGAGAGCAGCAGATGCTGGCCATTGGCCGGGCACTCATGGCCCAACCCAGCCTGTTGCTTCTGGATGAACCGCTTCTTGGTCTGAGCCCCCTGATCCAGGTCTTGCTGGTCCGTGCCATCAAAGAGATCCGTGATGAAAGAGGGATCTCCATTATTGTGACCGAGCAGTATGCTCGACCGGTTCTACCCATCGTGGATTATGCATTCATTCTTGAAAATGGGACTGCGGTCATGGAGGGAACTCGAGAGCAGCTACTGGACAACCCAGATATCCGCTCAGCCTATTTTGGAGTCTGAGAATGGTGTCTGTTAAGTTAGATAGGACGCAGATCTTCGCAGATATTAATACTTAAACTGATCGGTTCCAGCCTGCCCTGGCGCGACAGGATGTGGATATGCAATTGTTTTCTCTGTTTATGATTTTTTGGCTTTCCATCACCGCATCTTGACATGCCAGGTCTGGGCCAGGGGTTCAAGGGTTACAACATATTGACATTGCTTACAGTCGCAACCCAATGCCGGGCATGAACGTTAAACCGCTCAACCCAGGTAATATTGTTCTATATACTTAATCCAAAAAATCTGCGTTCATCCCTGGCCCAGACCTGGCATGCAATGTTTAGGCTATATAGTCTGAGTCAATAGATACTACAGAGGTTGCAATATATGCCAAGGAATTCGCGCCAGGGCAGGCTGCGTCCAAAATGGGATTTCCTGCTATTAAATTACCCATGGAATTTCAGATAGGTTCTGCTGACCACTGACAACGGACAATTGGCATGAGGAGGAGTTCTATAGATCATGAATATAAACCATGAAGCATGGGAAAAGGATTCGACTTTTAGCAGGTTCGACCGGATGTGTGAGCGCTATCCAGACCGAACCGCAGTCCTTTACCTGGGAGAGCGATTTTCGTACTCACATCTGAAGGAGTTGAGTGAACGCTTTGCCGGTTCCCTGGTTGACATGGGTGTCAAGAAGGGCGACCGGGTCATGATCTATATCTCCAACTGTATCCAGTGGGTTATCGCCTTTCTTGGTATTCAGAAGATTGGTGCAGTGATTGTACCGGTCTCTCCAATCTACACCTCTTTTGAGATTGAATATATGATCAACGACTCCGGCACTGAGACGATCATTTGCCTGGACACAAACTTTTGCTATGTCAAGGAGGTCTTTGAAAACACAGGGCTTAAGAGGGCCATTGTCACCAATCTGGTGGACCTTCTTCCCTCTTGGAAAAGGTATCTGGGGGTACTCTTTGACAAGATTCCCCACGGCAAAGTGGATAGGGACAGACGGGTCTATTCATTCAGATCCCTTTTAAAGCATCCAGCCCTGAAATCACAGGTAGAGCTGGATCCCTGGAATGATCTCTCCTACATCCTCTACACTGGAGGGACTACCGGTTTTCCAAAAGGTGTGCCGGGCAATCACATTGGCATGACATCCTATGTCAATGATGTGACGGAAGACGTGGCAGGAGGTCATCTAAAGGAAGGAGAGGATGTATATATAGCGGTAAATCCACTTTTCCACATTATGGCTCTTGGACTGTTTATGTCTATCGGGCTCAACAAAGGCAACGCTACATTACTTATGCCAGTACCCCAGGTAGATGCCATTCTTGAAACCATAGAGCGTCATAGGGCGCGCTGGATTTTAGGTGTCCCTGCCCTCTACCGAATGATACTGGAAAATGACCGCCTCAATTACTATGACTTGAGTTCCTTGACCTATTGCTATTGTGGCGGGGATGTTTTACCCGCCGAGGTCTTTAAGAGGTGGAAGGAGCGATTTGGAGTACCTATTTATCAGGTTTATGGATCTACAGAGGCTGGCCATGTTACCTACAGCCGGATAGACAAAGATCCAAAGGCCAATACCATTGGACTTCCCATAAAGAGCAGAGAATGCATTGTTGTGGATCCGGAAACACTGAAACCTGTTCCGCCAGGAGAAACTGGGGAGCTTTTGGTCACCTCACCTTACACCATGAAGGAATATTGGAATAAACCTGAAGAAACTGAATATTCCTACGTGAAACTCAATGACAAGATATATTACCGGATGAGCGATTTTGTCTTTCAGGATACTGACGGTCAACTGGTTTATGTGGAGCGGTCAGCGGATATCATTAAGCACAAGGCCTACAGGGTATCTGCCTCTGAGGTAGAGGCAGTACTTCAAGATCATGCCACTGTCATTGGCGCCTGTGTTATCGGGGTTCCAGACCCTAAGGTTGGGGAAAGGATCAAGGCAATAGTTGTCTTAAAAGAAGATGCAAGGGGAGTAGGTGGCGCTGAGTTGACTAAATGGTGCAGAGAAAGACTTGCTCCTTATAAGGTTCCGCAATATATAGAATTTAGGGATATGCTTCCAAAATCAAAAGTAGGAAAGCTCTTGAGAAGAGAAGTAAGGGATGAAGAGCGACGAAGAATAGAAAAGAAAACGTAATTTTACATTAACCATTTTTTGCCGCGCTTACAGCGGTTAATATCCGTATAGCTTTTATTTAAGAATATAAGGGATATCCCATTATTCAGCCTGTCCGTCCAAAAAGACGGCGGGCAGGCAATAAAAAATGAATAAGCTATATTTATTGTAATCTGCCACAAATAAAGGCGGATAAACTATGGTATATTTTACGTATGCCTCTCCTTTAGTCCATTAATGGACTTTCATTCAGCAAGTCTCTCACTATAAATCCTTCGTTAACCTCAGGATTAACTCACGCTAAACCTCATTCCTTCGGCAAGCTCAGGATAAACTCTATCAGTATCCGGTATGCTACACCAAGGTAGTCACTAATCATCCTTTACCCAAGTTTTGGCCTTAACCAAGGGGCCTATCATTATCATGTCTTTTTAAGAACATTTTGACCTTGAAGGAATCTGCCTGTGTCTTTAAAATGTAACCGAAAAAAAGGTATACTATTATATGAGGATTGAAATTTTTTTAACAATAGGTAAGATTGTTGTACAATCACAAAAATTTTGATAATGAAATTAGGGGAGAATTGGGATTGAAACCGGGCGAGAGGCATAAAAAAGGATTATAATTATAAATTCAAGGAGCCTACAATTGAAAAACGTTGTCATTGTCAGTGGGGCACGAACACCTATCGGAAGGTATGGTGGCTCTTTGCGCAATATTCCAGTATACAAATTCACGAGCATTGTTCTGAATGAAGCAGTCAAAAGGGCTAAGATTGAGCCTTCTTTCGTAGATGATGTAATCATGGGCCAGTCGTACCAGAATGGTGAGTGTGCAAATGGTGCACGTATGGCCCTTCTTGAGGCTGGATGGCCTCAAGAAGTTCCAGGCGTAACCCTGGATCGCCGTTGTTGCTCAGGGTTAGATGCCATATTTTTCGGTGTCATGAAAATACAGACTGGTAACGCAGATATTATCGTTGCAGGAGGGATGGATAGCATGAGCCAGGCAGAGCTCTACATTCCAGGCGATATCAAGTGGGGTTTGGGTGGAAGAACAGATGAAAAATGGGGCTTTATGCCAAAAGGCCACGGCAGCCTTTCTATGTGGGGAATTCCCCTCTATGACAGAATACAGCGAGCAAGAGTGATGTCCCAGCCTATTGAGAGGTTTGGTGAGCTTAATTCCATGATGACCTGGGCAGAAAAGGCAGCCAAACAAGAGAAGATCACCAGAGAGGAGGCCGATACCTGGTCCCTTAGAAGTCATCAGAAGGCTATTGCTGCAATCGAATCTGGTAAATTTAGTGAAGAAATTGTCCCTGTTCCTATCCCACAAAGGAAAGGGAAACAAGTAATCTTTGAGAGAGATGAGACACCCCGGGCAGATACTACATTAGAGAGTCTCGCCAAACTACCCCCTGTCTATCCTGATGGGGTATGCACTGCAGGGAACTCATCCACCGAAAACGATGGCGCAGCTGCAGTGGTCTTGATGAGCGAGACAAAGGCACAGGAGTTAGAAGTGGAGCCAATGGCCTATTTCAGATCCTGTGCTGTCGCTGGCAGTGACCCGACACTCACCTATCCTGCAGTCCCCGATTCTGTAAGCAAGGCCCTAAAGAAGGTTGATATCATCATAGATCAAGTAGACCTCATTGAGATACAAGAGGCATTTGCGGTACAGGCATTGGCCGATGCTAGGATGATGGGGATCAGGCAAGAAGATTTCGATAAAAAGATCAACGTCAATGGGTCTGGCATTTCCCTTGGTCACCCCATCGGTGCGACCGGTGCCATGAGGTTGGTCACCCTCCTGCATGAGATGAAAAGGTGCGGTTCAAGATTTGGATTGGAGACTATTTGTGGTGGGGGTGGTCAGGGAATAGCTGCCATCTTTGAAAGGAAAGGATTTTAGAATGGAAATCAAAAAGGTTGCTGTAGTGGGAATGGGTACCATGGCAAGTCAGATAGGTATTGTTTGCGCCAGAGGTGGTTTTAAAACCTCAATGGTGGATGTGTCGCCTGAGCTGGTAGAGAAGGGATTAGATAACATAAGACTCTTCTTGGATAGCCAGGTTAAGAAAGGAAAGATGAGCAAAGAGGAAATGGAAACTACTCTATCTCGTATACGCACGAGCAGCAATTTAGATGAGACCCTGTCAGGGGCGGATCTTATGATAGAGGCTGTTTACGAGGATATAGAGGTAAAAAAGGGTATCTTTCGAAAAGCTGATATCACCTGCCCCAGAAAGACTATTCTCGCAAGCAATACCTCGACTCTAAGTATTACTGAGATCGGTGCAGCCACAACAAGAGCAGAGAAGTGCATAGGAACTCATTTCCTGATCCCAGCAGCACTTACCCCCCTTGTTGAGGTAGTCAGGGGCATGCAGACCTCTGATGGAACACAGGATACTGTTATTTCATTTCTTACCAAATGTGGCAAAGAGACAGTTGCTGTTGCTGACTCCCCCGGTTTTGTTATCAACCGTCTTTATCTTCCCATGGTAAATGAGGCATTCTTGGCCCTGGAAGCCTCGCTTGCAAGTGCAGAGGAGATTGATAGAAGCTGTGTGAAAGGTCTTGGCTTTCCTTTAGGCCCTATTGCTGCAGCCGATGCCTTTGGACTTGACATTCTGCTTGCGTGCATGAGGAGCTTTCAGAAAGAGCTTGGTGAAAAATACCGACCAGCAGCGCTTCTCGTTAAATTAGTTAAGGCTGGAAGATTGGGCAGAAAGACAGGTCAAGGGGTGTATAACTATAGGAAATAAGAGTAAATAAGCTATCTGTATTATTTATATTGTTTTCTTGAGGCATATCCTTTGTGACCATTTTTTGACAAAAGATAGATATTTTTTGCCTATTTATGGTATAGTTTTAAAAATAAATGGTAAGTTTCGTTGAGAATTTCACTTCAAGACTAATTCATCAAATAATTCTGCTTTTATGTTATTTTTCGTTATATATCTATGTTTGAAAATATTCTACATTGAAATCAACTACCCCGCCGCAAGCGGTCGGGGTATGAGAAGGAAAGGTACTAATTTTACCCCCTTACCCTACCCCTCTCCCCAGGGAGAGGGAACTAGCGGAAACCCCACCGCAAGCGGATGGGGTATTAAAAATATAATAAGCTATATATAGCCTTACATTATGCCAGTTTATGAATATGCAGGACTTGATAGCTCTGGGAAGACCCTAAAGGGAATCCTTGATGCAGACAGCACAGTGGCAGCCCGCCAGAAGCTCAGGGCCTCAGGAATCTTTCCTGTTGAGGTGAAAGAGACACTTTCCCGACCCAAAGGCGGGCCTTCAGATGCTCTTTCTCTCTTTGCTTTTTTCCAGCGTGTTAAACCTGGAGAGGTGTATGCTATAACGCGCCAACTTTCTACGTTATTAGGTGCTGGGGTTCCTCTTATAGTGTCATTGGATTCTCTCATATCACAGAAATCCAATCCCCTTCTTAAAAAAATTATTGCTCAGATAAAGGAGTCGGTCAATCAAGGTAACAGTCTGGCCTTTTCTCTATCGCAACATCCAAAAATATTTTCGAATTTTTACATTAATATGGTTCGCTCTGGCGAGGCTTCAGGATCTCTTGATGTGGTTTTGGCTCATCTGGCAGAATTTGGTGAAAATCAAGAGGTATTGAGAGGGCGGTTTAAAGCGGCCCTTGCCTATCCAGTATTTATGTCCTTAATTGGAACTGCTGTCCTATTTTTCCTTATAACCTTCATTGTACCTAATATCACAAAGGTTTTTATAGAGATGCATCACACGCTTCCTTTGCCTACAATAATGCTCATAAATATAAGTAATTTTTTACTTTCTTTCTGGTGGATTATTTTACTGGCTATGTTTGGTGGTATTATCCTAATAAGATATAGTAAAAAAAGGCCGGGTGTTCATTACATGTGGGATAAATTCAAACTTCGTATTCCTGTTCTTGGCCCTATGAATCAACAAATTGCCCTTGCTCGATTTGGAAGGACATTAGGCAGCCTTCTCCAAAGTGGTGTATCTCTTTTGTCTGCCCTTCAGATAGCGCGAAACATTGTTAATAATGTTCTGATTGCAGAGGTCCTTGATAAGGCTGAGGATGAGATTCGGGCAGGTAAAAGCTTGGCCGGATCTCTTTCACAAAGCCGCTGGGTTTCCTCTATGGTTGTACAAATGATATCTGTAGGCGAGCAAAGCGGGGAGCTGGAAACCATGTTGAATAAGATTGCAGACACCTATGAAAGAGAGATGGAATCGCGCATCATGGCATTGACTTCAATGCTCGAGCCAGTTATGATTTTGATAATGGGCTTGATTGTTGGATTTGTTGTTATTTCTATATTGCTCCCCATTTTTGAAATGAACCAGATGATCGGCTGAAAGACTTGAATTGGAGGCATTATGATACGATGTAGATTTGCTGATAGAAGGGGTTTTACCCTGATAGAAATCATGGTAGTTATGGTTATTCTTGGTATTTTGGCCGGACTCATTATTCCGAGAATAATGGGCAGGCCTGAAGAAGCTCGGCGTACTAAGGCCCGGATTCAGATTGAGAGCATAGAGACCGCACTTAAATTGTACAAGTTGGATAACGGCTCTTATCCTACTACTGAACAGGGACTACAGGCCCTTGTAGAGCCCCCTTCCGTAGGCAGACTTGCCAGTGCCTGGAGAGAAGGAGGATACCTTGAAAAAGGAAGGGTTCCAAAAGATCCATGGGACCACGAATATGTTTACCTTTGTCCCGGCATCCATGGTGATTTAGACCTTGTATCATATGGGGCTGATGGAGAAACAGGTGGTGAGGGCAAGGACATGGATATTAATAACTGGGAACTGGAATAGTTTGTTTCCTTGTAACTTTTCAATAACTTCGGGTACATTTGACTGCAAAGTAATTTTAGCCATTCGACTTCGCTCATGGCCCTGAGTTTACCGAATGGGCCACATATTTGTAAAGTGTAGGGGTTCGATTTATCGAACCCTCACATATCGGGCTTGATAAATCAAGCCCCTACGAAAACTCAACTTATTGAGAAGTTACATTTCCTTCAGGAAACAGTTTTGTGTTACTTGGGTTTGTTGAGTTTGTTGTGTTAAAATAAGTATCGAGTTACGAGTTACGAGTCTAATCTGAGTTCATATATGACAAAAATAGAAATTCCTATGCAATACGTTTGAGAAACCAAGAAACCCCATATACAATGAACCAATCAAACACCACAAGAGGTTTTACCCTTATTGAGCTGACAGTAGTCGTTTTCTTGATTGGTGTGATGCTTGCAGTGAGTATCCCCAGGTTTCGATACTCATTAATAACAGATAATCTCAAATCTACGACACGGAGGATGGTTGGGCTTATAAAGGAGCTCAGAAACGAGGCGATTCGTGAGCAAAAGATTTATCTTCTCCATTTTGATATCGGATCAAATCAGCTTTGGATTGACTCTGACGCCACAACTAAAGAAGAACGAGAGATGGCTCAGGAAAAGGCCTTCCGTTTGCCCTCGGATGTTCAGATTATGGATGTTTGGACAAAAGGAAAGGGGAAGAGAGTAGATGGAGAGATAACTATCAGGTTTAGCAAGAAAGGATATGTAGAGCAGACAGTGATCCATCTTGGGGCAGAGGACGGCAGGGAATTTACTCTACTCTTAAATCCTTTTCTTACAAAGATAAAGAGCTACGATAAGTATGTGGATATTGGGATTTTATAAAAAAGGGAGTGGTTTCACCCTCCTTGAGGTGATGATTGCCATTGCCATTATTGCAATCACCCTGGTGGCTGTTTTTGGGTCACAGTCTCAAAGCCTCTCACTTGCCAATGAGGCTAAATTCAGTACAACCGCTGCTCTCCTGGCCCAGAACAAAATGGCTGAAATTGAGGCAGTAAATTTTGAGGATCTGGCCTCAGATTCTGGTGATTTTGGAGAGAATTTTCCAAATTATCACTGGAATTTCACAGTGAGTGATGTTTCATTTGTTGGTACAGATGAGGTTTTGGACTATCTCAAACGAATTGACCTGAATGTTTTCTATGGCGAAGACAGCCAGTATCAATACGGTCTTAGGCTCTATCGGTTTGTGCCCAAAAGCAAAAGTTAAAATGAACTAAAATGTCTAAAGTTTGAAAAGGAAATTATTAATATAATGAACACAAGTAACTCAACAAACTCAATGAACCCAACAAACCCAAGTAACCCAAGCGGTTTCACCCTGGCCGAAATCCTGATAGCAATATTTATTTTTGCAGTGGTCCTCACAACGATTTATACTTCCTATACAGGGACCTTTCGGGTTGTAGATGAGACTGAATCTCAAGCCGAAATCTACAGAATGGCCAGGATTACTATGGAAAGGATGCTTGAAGATTTGGAAGCCGCCTATGTTTCTAAACGTGAGGGAAAAACTACATCAGAAGAAAATCCTCTGCAATATTTTCAATTTGTGGGCGAGGATCAAGAGATAAAAGGCAGGTGTGCTGATACCCTCCGATTCATTTCCAGAGCATACCTTAATTTAAGCAGGGATGATGAAGACACTGGAAAAACCGAAATCGGGTATTATGTCAAAGAAAATGAAGAGGGAGAGGATTTTATTCTGTATCGCAGCGATAGACCGATATTCGTGGAGGGGTTTCTTTTTGAGGAAGACTCTGACGGATTGATACTTTGTGAGGGATTAGTATCGGTGAATTTTACCTATTATGAAGAGGAAGGTGAAGCTCTCGAGAACTGGGATTCTACTTCAGAAGAACATAAAAATACGATACCAAGAATGGTTTCCATTTTACTGGAGTTTGTAAACCCGTTAAATTCTGAAACGCCTCTTAGATTCATGACAAGCGTTTCACTTCCAATAGAGAGAGGATAGTCATAATAAGACTTATTCGAGACAACGAAGGCATGGCCTTGATCATGACAATTTTAATTATAAGCCTGATAGTTGCACTGACGCTCCAGTTCAATAGATCAATGAGGTCTAACCTACAGGCGGCTGTGAATCTCCGGGATAGCATAAAACTCGGGTGTATAGCAAGGTCAGGATTTAATGGCGCTCTTGCTGTTCTGCATGAGGATGCCTCTTCAGGGAATGTGGATACCTTGCGTGAGGACTGGGCGCATACCAAATTATTTTCTGAAAGCTCTTCGTCTTTATTTAATGAGGGCCGATTTATCGTTGAGATTACAGATCTTTCAGGGAAAATTCAGCTTAGTCAATTGGTTGACAAGGAAGGAAAATATAATAGCACACAAAAGAATCTCCTTATACGATTCATGAATTTTCCAGAATTTGGCCTTGATCCTGAAGAGGTGGAAAATATTGTAGATTCCATAAAGGATTGGATAGACACAGACAATGAGACTACCCGCTTTGGTGCGGAAAATGCCTATTATCAGACATTAGAGAAGCCATACCCTTGTAAGAATGCTCCCATTGAGTTTTTAGAGGAGCTGCTTTTTGTAAGAGGCATCACCAAAGAACTGTTATATGGTTCCGGTGAAAAGCCGGGTATCTCTCAATACTTAAACCCGCACGGTAATGGCAAAATCAATATAAATACTGCGAATATTTTAATATTAAGCTCTCTTTCAGATGATATAGACCAGGAAAGGGCTGAGGATATGGTCGCATACCGTGAGAACGAAGATAATGACCTGTCAGACCTCAAATGGTATAAAAATGTTCCAGGGATGGCTGATGTGAGTATTCCAGACAGTTTGCTTACCACCTCAAGTACCTACTTTGAGATCACATCAGAAGGCTTTAAAGGATCAATGAGTAAAAAGATCGAAGCTGTGGTAGAAAGAAAAGAAAAAACACTTCAGGTTTTTTCCTGGAAAATATTTTAGTTTGTTGAGTTTGTAGTGTTTTTTGTGTTTGCCTGCCCTGCTAAATCCCCTGCAAGGGGGACTGCAAAGCGGGAATTTAACAGTGTGGATTCTAAAATAGAATGAAATTTATCTGTTTTACGTTTCCGTGCACCCTGAAACGATCAACAAGAACGAACTCAATAAACTCAATTAACCCAATAAACACTAATAATCATGGCAGGAAAAATTCTCGGGATTGACATCCAGAGTGATTCAATTGCAGCAGTTCAGATAGAAGGAGGACTGAGAGGCTATCACGTAACAGGATGTGCCAGTGTTATGGTGGGAGTTGTTGACGGCCTGGATGAGGCATTTAAGGCATTGAGTGAACAAGTAGATTTCAAGGCTGATACTTACATCAGTGCTATTCCTGGGGAACAGGTATCATATCGGAATTTACATATGCCTTTTAGATCCACAAAAAAGATTAGGCAGACAATAGCCTATGAAATTGAGACGATGGTACCTTTTCCAGTCGAAGATTTGGTAGTTGATTTTACTCTAATTGATCAGTCGGGTCAAAGTGATATTCTTACTGCCTCAGCAAGGAGAGAGTATATCTCCAAATATCTAGCCCTTTTGCAGAACTATGGAGTTGACCCCGATATACTGGACATAAGCGGGGTGCCTATCGTTTTGTGGTTGTTCAGGCAGGCAGAGATACCCGATGATGGGATCCTTTTCCAGATAGGCCAAAAGAGAGCCACAATGGTCCTTTATATTAAAAAACATATAAGTTTAATCAGGAGCTTTCCTTTTTGTGATGATCTTATGCCTGAAGCTATTTTAAATTCCCCAACTTATAGCAATGCGCAAAGCCAGGCAGCTGAGCTGATTGTATCCTGCTTCGAGTCATTGTGTACAAATGTTCAAAATACACTCCATGCATTTGAGTATCAGAATGATATAGAAGCTAAACCAGAAAAGATTTTTGTCACTGGCGCGGGAAATCTTTATCCGCATACGGTGGACCTTTTAGAACGATTTTTGGATATCCCTGTTGAAGAAATTAATGTGGCGGGCGGTGATCCAAGTATTCATATAGACGAAAGCATAGCTCAATCCTGGAATTCTGCTACAATGGATAGCGCCTTAGCGCTTGCCCTTCGAGGAAATAAGCAAGGCCTGGGTTTCAATTTCAGAAAAGATGAATTTGAGATAAAAAGAAAGGATACTAAGCTCAAGAGGGATATCCGAAGGGCTGCTGTCTTTTTGATAGTTATTCTATCTCTTTTGATCACATATTTTGGTATGGATTATTATTTTCTAAAGGAGCGCTACAGGATGCTGGATAAACAGATTACAGATACATTTAGGCAAACCCTTCCTGATGTAAGAAGGATTGTAGATCCGGTACAGCAAATGAGGATAAAAATAACTCAAATCAAAAAGTCAGCATTCTTCCTTCCTGGAATTGGTGGAGACCATAAGGTCGTTGATCTTTTAAGGGATATTTCCCTTAAAGTCCCTGAATCGCTGGATGTGAGGGTAATGAGGATGGTAGTTGATCCAGAGGCTGTAAATATTAAAGGAGAAACTGATACATTTAATACTGTAGACATTATCAAGAAAGGGCTGGAGCCCTCAGAGTATTTTAGTGCAGTTACCATTAGTTCTGCCAATCTTGACCGATCTCGCAAGCGGGTGCAATTTGAGATAAAACTCAAACGGGCAAAATAAGAAAGTTTATTGTGTCTATTGAGTTTGTTGTGTTTATTGCGTTAAAAAGATGAAAATTGAAAGGTTTGAAGATTTACATTGTTGGCAGGAAGCACGTAAGTTGGTAAATTTGGTTTATCAAGCAATAAGAGAGAGCAAGGATTTTCAAAAAGACTTTAGATTATGTGGACAGATTACCGCAGCAGCAGTATCATCTATGAGTAACATAGCAGAAGGTTTTGCTCGCAGATCGAACAAGGAGTTTATTCAGTACCTATTTATATCCAAAAGTTCAGCAACCGAAGCACAAAGTGAAGCTTATGTGGCTTTAGATCAAAAATATATAACAGAGGAAACTTCCCATCAAATCTATGAGCAATCTGAAAAAGTTTCTAAATTGGATTCTGGTCTGATTACCTATCTCCTGCGAAATCAGAAAATATCCAAACCCAACAAACTCAACAAACTCAACAAACATAAAATATGAAACTTGCAAGGCGTGAAAAATATTTTATATCGGTTGCAGCAGTATTTATAGGGATTTTTTGTCTATTTCAGTTTTTGATTTTTCCCTTCTTTGAAACCAGAAGGAGGGTTCAAAGGGGTGTCAGTACAAAAGAAGATGGTCTACAAGAAATTGTAAGGTTGAGCTCTGAATATAATAGATATCGGAAATCTTCTCAAGGTATACAGCAGGTTATTGCTAAGCGAAGGAAGGGGTTCACACTTTTCTCATTTCTTGAGAACAAAGCAGGTGATGCTGGCATCAAGACTTATATCAAGTATCTGAAACCCTCCGTCTCGACAGGAGCTGGCCCTTATAAAGAGTCCCTGGTTGAGATGAAATTGGAGGAGATTACATTGCACCAGTTAATTAACTACCTTTACAGGATTGAATCACCCGATGATGTCGTAAGTGTCAAACGGATTTCAATTAAAGAAAACAAGAAGAAGTCTGGCCGTTTAGATGCTATTTTACAGATATTGACCTTCAAGTAGATTGGTAATTGATCGATTGTGAATTGAGGAATTGAGGAATTGTGTGTTGTAGATTACAGGTTAGCAAAAGTAAGCAGTCTAATGAGAAATATTCGGTAGATTATGGGAAGATTTATTTCAAAAAATAAGAAATGGTTTGGCTATACCTTTTTCTGCCTTATTGTAGCAGGTAGTCTTTTATATTATCGTTTTCCTTCAGATGCTCTCAGGGATTATCTAACGATAACTGCACATAATTTAAATAACTCAACTACTCTTTCCATTGGTCAGATCAAACCCTCTCTTCCCTTTGGATTAAAAATCGGGCAGACAGAGCTTATTCTCAAAGATAAACCTTCCATAAAACTTTTCACGGCTGATAGTCTTTTTATCAAACCAGACCCATGGGCCTTTTTTAAAGGAAAGAGTAAATATTGCTTTGACTGCCTGGCTTACGGAGGTGATGCAAGGGGTTGTGTAAATTTCAAAAAAAATAGCATGGAAATGCCTTTTGATACGGAAATTGAACTGAGGAATATGCAAATTGCTAAATATGAGCATCTAAAAGATTTGATCGGCTTGCAGATTGATGGAATTCTTTACGCAACTATTTTTTTTAAAGGGCAGCACAAAAACCTGATGGATGGAACCGGGGAGGCCAATCTAAAATTGTTAGATGGCAGTATTGAACTTTTGGCGCCTATTTTAAGCCTGGAGTCCATTGAATTTCATGAAATTAAGAGCGATATGGTGCTTAAAAAACAGACGATACACATTAAACGACTTGAATTGACAGGACCTCTTCTGAGAGGCACATTGTCAGGAACCATACGATTGAAAAAAGAATTCGTGAAAAGCGCCCTTAATTTAAAAGGAACAGTAGAGCCCTTTACATCTTTCTTCAAAAGCATGGGAGTTGCTTCGAATGCGGTGAGTTTTTTTAAACAAAGGCTGAAAAAGGGTGCCCTTCATTTTATTATCCACGGAACCCTTGCTGAGCCTAAAATTAGATTTACCTAAATTTATATCGCTATGCCAAAATATTATCAGATGATTTTCAATCTTTTTGCCTTAGTCATAATTATTATTATTGGCGTAGAGCTTTTCTACATGATCATCAGGGTGCAGCTCAAAAATGTCAATACTCAAGGTATAATAACGCATCATATACCGGATGTTGAAAGACATAGAAGACCTACTTTTGATTACTACAAGCCGATTTTAAAAAGAAACATCTTTGGCTCTGGAGAAGACGTTTCTAAAGAAATACGGACAGAAGAGATTGAAAACCTGCAGCCTACTTCTTTAAAATTAGCTCTTTTGGGCACAGTTTTAGGCAATCGACAAAATACTTTTGCTGTTATAGAAGAAATTGACAAAAAAAAGCAAGCCCTCTGCAGAGTGGGTGATAGTGTTCAGGGTGCTATTGTCAAGAAAATTTTAAGAGGCAAAGTAATTCTTAGGGTCAAGGAGAGGGATGAAATTCTGACAATAGAAGAAGCTGCTGCCTTAAGAGCTGGAAAGGAATACCTGACACCAGAACCAATCGAGGCAGGTGATACTATAATGGTAAGCCGTTCGGTTGTACAGGAATCAATGAAAAATATTCACAATCTGTTGTCACAGGTGAGGATAAGACCCTATTTCAGGGATGGCAAGGCCGACGGCTTATTAGTTACCAATCTAAAGCCTGAATCTTTTTTTGCAAAGCTTGGATTCAAGAATGGTGATATTGTTCAAGAAATAGACGGCAGAATTATAAAGACCCCAGAGGACGTCCTGCATGCGTATAAAAAAATTAGGTTAGGATCTCAGGTGGTATTACAGATAATGAGAAATAATGAGCAGAAAATAATAAATTACAAATTCAGGTAAGAGATAATTATTGTGTTTAAATTCCTTGATTCATTTGGGGCTATTGCATTCACTTTAGGCACTTTAGGTAATAGCTCAATAAATAGGGGCAACATTTTCGTACACCACCTTTCTGGATTCCTGCTTTCGCAGGAATGACATGGGGTTAGGTCATTTCGTCATTCCCGCGCAGGCGGGAATCCAAGGACTTTA
>Ga0233412_10000655_pt1 | contig 19607 bp, 24 predicted proteins | sample Na_anoxic_4_MG_FD_180667 | JGI IMG/M metagenome (GOLD analysis project Ga0233412, IMG submission 180667) | Seawater microbial communities from Saanich Inlet, British Columbia, Canada - Na_anoxic_4_MG | ecosystem: Environmental > Aquatic > Marine > Inlet | place: Canada: British Columbia...
TTTGTCATAACAAAATATTTTTTGTCAAAAAAAAGTCGAGAGCTTTATGGTCTAACCCCGACTTTTCAAACTTTTTTCAAATTCCAAATCAAAATATCAAAAATGGACAATAAAAAATGTCCAAAATCAAAATCCCGGGGAGACTTTGAAAAGTTAAAGCTGACACTGGTCTGTCACAGCTTTTTTCAGACAATACATATTTTCGACATCATTATGGTCTCAAAACACCATTTTCAGACCAGGTACTCGGGAGAACGCCTTACTGCTATGGTGCGGCTAATGAAAAGTCGCAAATATAACGCACCCCATTTATGGTTATATTATTAATTAATAGCCTTTTTTACCCATAATTTTACAACACTCATAATATTTGGAGAATGTATTAATGTAAAGTAAATGTACCCGTATTGAATTCTCATTACTATTTTTGTTGGCATAAATTTCAAAGCAGAATCTAGCCATTTTTTCAATAGTTTCATCCTTGATGACTTTCATTTCGTCATATGTAAAAATTACATCTCCTATAATTATCGGATCTATCTTATTAAATTCAATAAGTAGTTTTTCATGGAAATCAAGAGAGATAATTGATCTATACTTTATTAAAAGCCCAAGATAGTAATTTAGACTTTCCATATAAGTTTTCAGATCATTTGTAAATGGATCGTCTAATTTAATATACCAATTTCTCTGCTCCGAACAAACTAATAATTTATTAAGTAATACACTTAGAATTACATCATGATGGTGTTTTTTTATTAATGCATTCTCCCGCATATAAAATATTATTTTGTTTTGAAGATCATCTGGTAAAAATTTGTATATGTTTATAGCTCTCCTCATTTTACTATTTCTATAAAAGTTTTGTATACATTTGGCAGAATTTTCAATAAAATAATTATAGTGTATAGAACATACGGGATAATTTGAAAGACACCCCTGATATGATGCGGTATTTTCACATACTATTTGAGTTTCTATATTAAATGATATACAGTTATTTTTTTTTGTGGATATCATATATATTATATCTTATATGCTATATATAAGATATATTTGAATTATTTAAATTTTAATTGAAAAACTAGAAATTCTTTAAATAGTTTTTAATATATGTTATGGAGGATCTATGAATTAATCAAGTCCTAGAAATCTAGCAAATCTCGAACCCTGGGCCTCTACATAATCTGGATGACTACTGGAAATATCCTTTCTTCTCCTAGTTAGGGGAGTTGATCTTTCAGCTTCGACCTGTTTTTGTTTTTTGTAATAGTCATCACTTTCAAGTTTTCCCTTTTCCTCATTAAGGTCACGCTTCCTATTCTTTGCCCTTGTAATCTCCTCTTTAAAGCGTTTAGCCTCATCAAGATCCTTAGCTTTCCTTTCCTGCAAACGTGCAGACGTAAGATCACGTTCCGCCTGCTCCAATTCCTGTTCCACCTGCTCTAATGTTCTTCGGGCTGAGAAAAATGATAAACCACCACGTTGTGTTTTAGTTCTTCTAATTCTAGGTCTAGCATTTTTATGAGATCTAGTATATTTTTTTGATTTTCTGGATCTAGCTAATCTTCTAGTTTGGCGTTTTTTTCATATATATATAAATATATATATAAAAAAATTAAAATCAGATCATTACTAAATCAGAGAAAATTACGAATTTTTTCTAATATATTTTTTATTTAAAGGGGGTCTGATAAAATTCATGTGTAATACTGGTATAAATTTATGTTGTCAGCATATAATTGATGCCAATTATTTGTTTTCTTATTATTTAATTTGCAATTCAGCTTTGATTTATTAATATCAATACAAGTTTTGATAAGATTATCTGTTGTTTCCGTAAGAGCATTTTCTAGTCCAGCTTTGATAGAATCAGTCATTGATACATCATCTCCCATATATTCATTAACGTTAATGTGTAATAGATATTCATCAAGCCTTCCAATTTCTATTGAAAGGAGATGATGGGTTCTATATGAGAGAATCTCCTTGTATTTCATTAGTAGATTAAATATATCATTACTACGACTCAATATGGATTTGATATAAATTGGAATTGGAGTCCTAAAATTATATATATTGTTTCTCTTATCTGTTAAATTGGCACATCTCTTAATAATAATTTTCTCAATCACATCATGATGATGTTTTTTGACTAGATCATTTTCCCGCATGTGGAATAGGATTTTTCCTTGCAAATCTTGTGGAAGATTTTTATATATATTAATTGCCTCTCTAATTTTATTGTTTCTGTAAATATTTTGAATACACTTTGCTGGACCAGCAAATAAATAATTATTGTGAAAATAGCAAATTTGCATATTATAAAGCTTATTTTTTGTCATTACATTAGATTGACAAGGCTTATCATTATACGCATTTTTCACAATACATTGATTGTTTCTTGGCATTTGCTTTATATTGTATAAATGAATATAAAGAAAATAAAAAGGCAAAATAAAATTTCAATTTTTTTTATTTTACATTTATCTAATTTATCTGCTTCTGGCCTTTCTTGTGCTTCTGCCTCTACTTCTGCTTCTGCTTCTACTTCTACTTCTGCTTCTGCTTCTACTTCTACTTCTGCTTCTACTTCTACTTCTACTTCTACTTCTACTTCTGCTTCTTCTTCTACTTCTACTTCTGCTTCTTCTTCTACTTCTACTTCTTGTTCGGCGATCTAAAACAGGGCGACCTTGGTATTGACTGCTATCCTCCTCAGAAGCTGAAATTGGCTCCAGAAAAAGATCAATACTTTTGTCTTCGGCACCCAATACCGGCCGACCATAATATTCATCACTGTCCTCTTCTGAAGAGGAACTAATGCTAAAATCACTATCACCCCTATTGAATTTACCAATTAATCGTCCCCTTTCTCTTGTATGAAAATTAAATAGTGGACCAGCCTTATATATAGTATTATAACCAAATGTATCAACATTAGTACATAAATAATACAATTTTCCATTAGTTTTGCGAATTATTGAATCACAAAAACCCCTACCTTTTTTTATTAAATATCCTCTAACCCTATAATTATAATATTCTCCATCACCCTGTTGAGGTGTTCCAGTTACTCCTCTTACAAAATCTCCAATGCTTAATTCTGATAAATGATCTACAGGTTTCCATCTCAAATTTTTATAATTCATTATATATATTATATTATAAAATAATGTATATTAAATTTTTGAAGGCTTATCTTCCCTTTATTTTATGTAAAATTAATACGGCTATTATAAATATGGCTAAAAATACAAAAAATCCAACAAATCTAAATATGCTATACACATCTCCTATAAAAAGTAAGGATGAACCAACATTAGAACCACTATTGTAAATTTGATTTCTTAGAAAAATGATAAAAATCGCAACCAAAATAATAATTATTAAACCAATCATCTATATATTAATCTAAGGATTATTAATCTACAATTCTATTTGATATGTAAGGCATATCCACCATATTTGCTTAATACAAATTATATCCCCCCGTGCAGCCGCGCCCTCTCCTCCGCCGCCATCCAGTCTTATGGCTCGGAGCCAGACACATCAGGATTTGTCTCACAATCCTCTAGCTCTGAGTCAGATACCTCCGCGTTTGTCTCATCATTCTCTTCTAGAGGTGCCGTATTAATAATAAATGAAATTTCGCCACGGCGCACCCTAATCTTCCAGTCCTTAATAAATGAGGTAGATGGATTAATTGCCTTATTATTCATTCGTGGAACATATCCTACCTTCTGATCGTTTAGTAGTAGGAGAACAGCATTAGAATCAAATTTATTATCAGGTTCAAATTCCATACGCATATCTAGATCATGGGTTGGGATATCGAAAGAGCATGCAAATGTTCCAGCCGCTGTAAACATACTATACCACTGCAATTATAAATGTGGAGCAACTCTGCATCAATTTTTTTCGGAGAGAAAAAGTAAAAAAATAAAAAAATTACAACCGCATAGAGGTCAGAATTAAAATTGGAATTGAGAAAATAAAAATTAGGAAAAATATAGGGTATTTGAAATAAAAAATATATTAAATACAACGCAAGAAGAATGGGTAAAATATTTCAATATTTTAAATCCTATTTCAATGATAGATAAAATAAGAATAAATTCTATAAAAAAAGCAAAGATAAAGCAAAAAAAAAGAAAAAATTTAAAAATTGAAACTTTTTCTTTTTAAAAAAGTAAAAATTAAAATATCTGATAAGAAAAATGGAACAAAATCCTCCAATCAATATCAGTATTGCACGAGGAAACGAGGCTAATGATAAGTATAATGAATTTAAGGAATATGTTATAGTAAATCATTTAGACCTACAAAAGGAGACAGCCCATCTGAGGGATGAAATTGCAAGTTTAAGGATTGAACTTCAAGAGAAGGAAACGGAAGAGGATAGATATGATGCAAGAACAAGGTATTTCAGGAGTCTTCTTACAAATATGAATGAACTAAAAAAGGGATATCTTCTAATTAGTTCAAAAAGGAAGGAACTATTGGATATTGCAAATAGTAGAATGGTTAGCTTTTATAGCGGAACCCGGGAATATCATATTAAGTTAATTATGCTGAATACAGTCTATATTGTGGAAAATGTTCTTTTCCAATATTTTAAGGTTTCCCCAGTCATAATTGCCCTATATTTAATTGTGAATTCAACCATTGTTTATTATATTGTTTACAATTATCAGCTTTTATATAGGCTCATTCAACTCTACAAAAACAATAAGGATTCATCCACTACCGAACAAATTAAAGTTGAGATTAAAGATAAAACAAATGAACTTACAAAGCTTGATGAGTCAACACTTTCCCTTGAAAATTGGGTTTACGAGGTATAAAATGTAAAAAAAAATAAATATTTAAAAATTGAAATATTTTTTATTTCTAAATTGTTTTATTGTGTGGAGTATGCTAATTGAAAGCCAGGATGAATTGATTTCCTATGTATCAAAGAAACTTAATAATCTAAAAACCTCATATGAAATGCGTGGCTATTTAACCCTTATTGATAATGCACTTAACAGTTCAACAATGCTATCAAAATATTTAATTGAATGGTTTGGTCTAGTTCACACTAATTATCCAGAATACGATCATCATGGACGTCTATCAAAATGTTCTCCAAAATACGATCATCATGGACGTCTATCAAAATGTTCTCCAAAATATGTGGCCCCAATTTGGGATATTGTACTTTCTTGTAAGAAGATAGATACAGCATTTGAGAATATTGATTCCGAAGTTCAGCTAATCCTAACGGAACAGGTACATAAGATTGAACTTGAAATGAAGAAAAATATTTATATTAAAATGTGTCGTCATAATCAATTTGCTCTATTTCGATCATTCGCCAGGAAGGTGCAAGAAGAAATTGAGGGGGGTGGTATGTTAAGGGCAAATCCAAAATTTCAAACTCCTGACAATATTATTTCAGATATGATTAAAAATATTGCTGATAGGAAACATACATATGAATTTCACAAAAAAATTCCAAATCATGCAGAACATGCAGCTGTTGATTGGATTCTCTTATGTTCGGATAAGGATAGAACTAGGGCCATTCTTAATGATTACAATATGGACATAGAACTTCCTGTATAATTGCAAATAATGTTTAATAATTTAAAAAATTGTGAATAAGTTTATGATAATAATTTGGAAAATATCTAAAATGTTGTATATGTTTTGAATTATAAAAATATTTAAATTGAATATTATCCATTTTTTTTAACTTGTCAAATCTATGATTAAGAATAAGCTTATCCGATGGATCATTTAATATTAACTTTTTCTGTTTGGAAAAAAGAAATTTTTCACTTTCATAATTCTCTAAAATATTAGTATGAAAATCACGAAGCCTTCCTGATCTCATTTTTTCTATGGCCCAAGCCTTATTTATAAAATATTCAAATAATTTAAAGTTACTTTCTCCATTAAGATCAAGACTATTACAGGCATAATTGGCAAAACATTCATCAGATAAATACATAGGTCCACTATCAAAAATAATTTTATCATATGCCACTCCCAAATTGGCTAGATAAAATGCCACAATGGAGCCACCGGAAAAGCAATGAATTATATCATAGTGCCTTTTTATGGGATTATTTAAATTATAATTTTCACAAAAATCATTGGCCCTGCTAAGGGAAAGAACATCACATGACTTGTATTGTATATTATTTATTTGATTAAAACCTAATTTCCTATAAAGCTTATAATAATTTTTTAATTGGGAATTTGTATGATTAAACCAGCCAATAAGAAGAACACCAGAACGATTCATATTTTTATATTATTTTATATTGTGCTATTAGTTTTTGGTTTTTTCTTTAAGTTTGTTTACAGGTATATATTTTATTAGTATATATTATATAAAATATTATGAAAGAAAGGGTAATAGAAATATTAAAAGGTCCTTTTCCTAAGAAATATACAGCATTTGTTAAACATATAAAAACAAAAAAGGTGAGAAAGATTCATTTTGGCGATAGAAGGTACGAACAATATAAAGATAGAACTAAATTACAATTATATAAAAATAAAAATCATGGATCAAGAAAAAGAATGCGGAATTATTTTTCAAGACACTCCAGAACAAAAAAAAGAGCAAAAGCTATTAAATTAGAAAAGAATGGAAGCAATGGATTGTATACTGCAAAAATTCTAAGTCATATTTATCTATGGTAATTTATATAATTTATATAATTTATATAATATATATAATATATATAATATATATAATATATATAATATATCAGAATGGCTGGTGGATTATTTAATAGACCATTTGTTTTAAATGAGAAATGTATTTTCTTTGCACTTATTTGCATGGGTTTATTTCTTTATAAACCCAATTTTAAAAACCAATATGTATTATATCTTGTATTATTTATTATATTTTTAGTTGCATATGTATCTATGGCCTGGTATGATTATTTTTTTGATTGTGATATTCTACCCTTCAAACGTGGCAAAATATCTATAAGTGGTTTATTTAAACCTCCCGCTCATAATTTAGACAAACAGAACAATAATAAGGAAACTTCCCTGGATACAAAAAAACGCTCATTGTTGATATATTTATCCCATATACTTTTTATAGTTCCACTTCTAATATACATTTCAATATACAAAAATAAGGTGAATAAGATAATATATCCTCTATTGCTTGTTTTAGCAATATTTACACTTTCATATCATGGTATTGCATTAATTACCTGGATATATTAATACAAATATGGGGTATATCATTTTTATCAGTTTGTATTTTAAAAACAATTAAAATTTTTTTACTCTCCCAGTTCTAGCCTTAGTTTTTCTGGCTCGTTTGATCTTTTTTCTGGTTAATTCATTAAATGTTTTTGGTGTTTTTTTTGAAATACGTATATTTGGTCTATAAATGTCATTTTTTATATTTATATCCCACAGTTCCACGTTGATTAGACCATTTTTCATTAAACCAACGGGTTAAACCCTTGCGCCTATTTTTCTTTCCAAAATATGGGCTTTTATTATTTCCATATAGTTTTTTAAATGTTTTCTTATATTTTTTTACTAATAGACCACTTCTATATGCACTATGTTTTTTATATTTATTGAAAATCCTTCTCTTAATCTTATTATATAAAATTTGATCTCTCGGCGTATTCATTACTATATATTATATTTTTATTAATTCAATAGACCTGTGAATCTCAAACATAAATTGGTCTTCATATGTATCATTGCTTTCATTAATATGATCTGACATTGTAAATATTTATATGTAATTATATATTTTATTATATATTTTATTTTTCAATTATAAAAGATAAAATATATAATTAGATTAGATAGATAAGTTACATAAGGGAGAGTTTTCCAAGTAAATTTATCCCCTTTGACAAACCGTAGTAAGAGAGGGCAAATAGTATACTGTTAAATAGATAACCATAGACATTGTGATTTCCATCCTTGTGGAATAATTTTGGAAGAAGAATAAACATATTGTTTTTTATAATAGGCAACTGAAAAATGAAGTAGACAATTGATATTAGAAGTGGTTGCTGTATTTGTTCGAAAACATATTCCAAATTATCATTCTGATTCTGTCGTCTTCTTTTTTCTTCTATTTCCTTATCCTTATCAGCAAGACTACCAATATAATCTTCCTCTGGTTTTGGAACAAAATTTGGTTTGACATGTTCGTCATGTTGCATTTTTAGAACATTATGTGGGATATCCCTTGATGGGAGAACTGTTGCCCCAGATTCACTAGCATCTTTCAATATGGGAGATAACTGGGCGTTGTAATCAATATTTTGATTAACATTCATATTATTTCTCTCTGAACTTAATTGCTCTCCGTAATTTTCTAATTTTTGGTTTTGAAGATTATTATCATGTGAAATCATTTGCTCCTGAATATGTTGTTGAACCTGTGAGCTGGGTAATTCATTTTTAATCAACTGAATATTTGAGGATCCAGGGTTTGAAACATTGGTGTTTTGCATTGATCCAGAATTAGAAGCATTTTGTGGATTTACTGGTAATTGACTGATACTTGTAGTACCTACCTCTGCCATAATATAATTAATTTTCATTAAATATATTATCAATTTACGCATTTAAAAATCAACCTGCTTCTCACCCTCGCATTTTACTGCCTTTTCTTTAAATTTAAAACATTTATTCCCAAATTTATAAACATTGCCCTTAATCTCTTTTAATGAAGGGGCCTTAAATGTTAAACATTTTCTCTCAGAACAGGCCTTTCTAAATATACTTGCAAGTCCTAAACCCAAAAGAATTGAAAAAATATATTTTCCATGAAGTTTATCAACAAAATAGTCTAGTTTAGAAACCATTATATAAATATATAAATATATAAAAATATAATATTTTTATTCTTGTAACGGAATTTCCTTAATATTAGCCTGATTACAAGTTACCTCTCTTTCCTCGAATTTATAACATGTATTAGCCTTATCTCTATATATTACATCTCCCACATTTTCCGGTGTTGGATAAACATATATTATTGTATCCTGAGGATGATAAATGTAAACCAGAAATAAACCAACAGCCAAACTTATTAGGAATATCTTTAAATCAACATATTTACCCAGCATTATTTAATTACCTAATATATAATAATATTTTAATTCAAATAAAATCATGCTCATTAAATCATGTTGTAAATGAAATTACCTTATTGTTGTCTGGATTTTCGGGTATTTGCAATTCCTCTGGTGTAAAAACTTCCTGAATTAAATGATACGTGTTTTCATTTTCATTAAAAAAAACTGAATTATATTTGTACTTTATATCTTGTATTTGCTTAACCAAAATTAGAATATTATTTAAATATAGATCTATTGCTTCCTTTATATTTACCTCTTCCCCACCGATTTTAAAATTATTTATAAGCTTTTTAAACTGACTAATTGTTAAAAGTAGCGATTCGTTTTCAGATTTAATAGACTTATTATCTGTAATTTCGGTAAGGGAATTATACAAGGTCTCAAATTTTTTTAAATCTCTAATTAAATCGGTCCTTTGTGTATTAAAATTACTTAAACTGGTTTCCTGATTTTCATATGCAAATAGAAAATTTAATTTATTTTTTATAATATTTTTCCTACTTTCTAAAATAATACTCCCTAAAAATTCAACATCCTTCATTAAATTAGTATATTTTGTTCTCTGAATTTTAATATCCAATTTACATCTACTTTTTGAACCACATACAGCAGAAAGTATATTGTTCTTGTCCTCAAAAATGGTGCCACCATCCTTCTTACAAAGAATACATTTCTTCTTTTGCTCTGTATAAAGAAGATGCTTTTCCCTTTTTGTTAGCTCCGTATTCTTTTTTATAATATCAGTTTTCTTTTTGATTTGTTCTTCATATTTTTGTTTTAACTTATAGTATTCATTAATAGCCTTATTAAAATTTGCCATACCTATATTATTATATTAATAATCTATTATTATTATTTATTTTATTATTTATTTTATTATTTATTTTATTATTTATTTTATTAGGCATGCTCGTAAGACATAGGTAGATTGCTTATAATAGACTCATTTGCCTTTTGCTTATCATAAGAGTATTTTTGCATTTTTTTGTAAAGATATATTTTTTTTTCATGATCCATTTGCTTTTTTTGTTCCGTAGTTAGTTTACCCTTATATTTATAATAAAGAAATCCAGCAATAGTTCCAATAAATAGTAAAAGTAAAATTATATTAACAGTCATTGTAATATATTTGTCCTTAAACTTGCGAACCTCCTTTAAAGAGGATCTTATGTAGTATTTTGTTTTAAATTCTGTTAGAGAGGGGCGAGATATGTATTCCTGCATTAATAAATTAAATAATTAAAAAAAATTCTTATAATTATCTATATAATGGGAAATAGTTTTCCAAATACATTTTATACATTAATTTTATTTTGTTTAGCAACAATTGGCTATTTTGTATATAAAAATAATTACAATAACAATAATGACAAATTTCCTGATATAACAGATAATTTACCACCCCAACCCGAAATTTATAAGAAAAAATGGAAGGGTATAATTACAGTTTTATATGCTGTCATTGTATATGCAATTTTTGTATTGGTAAATATTGTTAATTCTAATTTAATTTGTAATTCACCTCAGTATGGATCAGTTCTTTATTCCACAACAATTTCATGCTTTGTTATGTTTTTTTGCTTAATATTTTTGCTAAATACATTTGCTAGCTGGTTAATACCCTTTTCAAATACAATTGGTTATGGCGTAACATCAACTGTAACAAATTTGTCTAGGTTTATCCTCTTGTTAAATCCACTTAGAAAAAAGGAAAATAATAAATCAGGAAAGGAAAAATTAGAACCGGTGAATAGTGAGGATAGGGATATTGATATAGTAAACGATCAATTAAAGGATGAGATAAAGCTTGTATATGGTGATCCATCACTTCTAATAAATAAATTTACATTGCAAAATTTCGATGATCTTTGGAATTTTTATAAGGACAATATTTTCTCAACATTCAAACTAAATTATCTTATAACAAATGCATGTGGTGGAAATGAGGTGGATGAACATCAAGTTGCTGTTGCTGATGATCAATCAGTCATTACTGGTCTTCTTAATTCAAATGGCATTGGATCCAAGGAGACAGCAGATATAGGCCTGTCAAATTTGGATAAGAAAGATCAGCTTCAACTGGCTGTTAGTGCAGCAGTTTTGCAAAAGGAAAGTGATAATAAGACTAAGAAGGGCGGTGGAACAGCTTTTACAAGTTCAGATCCAAATGCGTATGATAATCCATCGCCAGAAAGCCAACCATCATCTGCATCAACAGATCAGGGTAAGCAATCATCAGCTAATAATCCAATATTAGAAACCTTTAGAAGAAATAAAACACTAAATCAATTCCTGGATTGGTATATAAGTTTAAATCAATTAGAAGAAACTGATATTAATGACACAATTAAACTGCTGTGTAATGATAGCAAGAATCAAAACTTTGAGAAGGATACACTAGGTTCTTTTATTAAATATACTTTTAGATCATATGTTAGATTTAAGACCCTTATATCAGAATTTATTTGGTACTTCTTAACTGGATACCTAACCATAACAACAATATTTAATTATATTGTAAATAAACCATGTTATACATCTCCAGATGATCTTAAGAAGGCCCATCAGGAACATATAGCTCTAGAAAAAGAAAAAGAAAAACAAAGACAAACTGTTGGTAAGAGTAATATTGTTTATAAGGTCACAGAATAATTAATGTAATTAATGTAATTAATGTAATTAATGTAAATTTAATTATATTAATTATTTATATAATTAAATTATATGTATAATGCCTTTATAGGTCGTCATAATTTAACAATAACAATTTTAATATTTTTTATAATTTATCTAATTGTGGTAAATTTAAAACCGGCATTTCTTTTTAATAGAAATGGAACAATAAGAAACTTTGGTTTAGGAAAATCCAAATGTTCCATATTTCCCATCTGGTTATTTGTAATTTTTATAAGTATTTTGATATATCTTTTTGTTTTATATTATATTAAATTTGCTTAGGGTTCATTAGCCGACCAATGTTCTAATCAGCGTCCTCATAACCCTCATATGTTATATATCCATAGTCTGTTCCAACATCATTTTCATAATCTTTTTCAGGATCATCTACTCCCTCATCATCATTTCCAGCCTCATTTGGATATGATGTCAAATCAAATACCTCAGTATCGATAGATTTAGCTATATCGCCCTCTGTTTCAAAATCCAGTTGATAGATATTGCGATTTCTATCTGTTACATCACTATTTTGGCCCAGCTCTTTTTCTGTAATTGCCTGTTGATCTAACTCTTCCCTTTCTTCATCATAAGTTTTTTGTACGTATTGTGTGATTCCCTTTTGCAAACCCTTGGACCATCGTTCCAGCTTAGAGTTTTTAAATAGATTTTCTATTTCTCTTTCCTCATCAGTTAATCCCTTTAAGTGATCTGTAATAACCCCCTTTTCCTTCTCTTTAGATTTCTGGATTGCATCATTGACAGATTTGCTATTAAAATTTAAATTGGATTTATTATTGCATATCTTTTTAATAATAACATAAAGATAATTTGCAATCTTTCTTGATAGGATTTTCTTATCTACAACATCAACCCCCTTTGCGGTAATATCGTGCTGTTCCTCAACAAGATTTTCAACACTTGCCTCTACACTAGCCCCAGCATCAACCTGCTCTTCAAGATCATTGGATTCATCTATAGCAGGCAGATTCTTTAATAGAATGCCAGTCTTGTCAATTAGTAGAATGTAATTTTCCAAAATTTTTAAGAAATAAAAATCGAAGAGAGCCATTGTAAGTCTTCTATCAAATACAGAATAAGTTTCATGATTACTTCTTTCATAATATGCGTAGAAAAAGGTATTTTTACTAAGTGAATCTATTGTTTTACTTATTATATAAATATCATTCAAAATTGCAGTAATATCAGTATCTCCATAAAATGTATTCAGACTTTTATAATATTCCGAAATAATATTTTTTAGATCAGCGGTATGTCTTTGTGATACATTCCAGTGGTTTGGAATATTTACATCAGAATAATTTACCTGATTTAGAATAATTTCTGGAAATGTTTCAATCATATCTCTTATAGAATTTTGAATAAAATGTATCTCTCTATACAAATTTTCATCTAGTCTATTAATATTTGTATCCTCACTAATTTCAACAAATCTTCCAACAAGTAATTTATAGCTATTATCCTTTTTACCAATTTCGCGGAAGCAATCTAAAACACTCTTAATCTTTTGTGGTGTTTCATCTACATTTATCTTAATAAAATCCTCAATTTTCATTATGGTTAGTCTATTATGTTCGTAAAGATAATCCTTGAAACCTCTCATCTCAGGCGTATTCTTATCAAGGCTAATAGAATAGGTGTCTAATATCTCGCTAAAGTGTTCTATAAATCTACTTGGAATGTATGTTAAATTTGTTTCATCAATTTCATCCAAAATATTTCGCAAATTTCCAACTGTACTAACAACATTTGAATATAAATTAACATTGACCTCATTTTGTGTATTAACTATATCCAATAATTTTTGGAGTGCCTTTTCATCATAATATATACCCTCTCTTTCTATTTCATCTATTTTACTAACAATTTGTTCATTAATGGTTAAATTGGGATTAATTGTTTCGCAAACCTTTTGTAATGAGTCATCTAGTATGACGGACTTAATTTTACAATAATGGATAAATGCCTTATAAATGGTTTCCTTTGAAAATCCTGGAAGAATTGCCGCAAAACGAACTTTTGTATCCTCTGGGTCGAATAGAATTGGCGCCATAGCCAAACTCTTTATATAGCTGTTTAATTGTGAAAGTTCAAAAACGTAATTATTATTATTAAGAATCCCTGAATCCTTATCAACAAAATATTTCAAAACATTGATTGGAATTGTCAATGATGTTCTTTGTTCGCAGCAGGCATTTTGTATAAATGGTTCCCCCCCATAAGTTGTTAAAATAGGTGGCATATTGTTTATAATTTTCTGAATTTTTTCTTGAATTGAAAGAGAGAAGAAGAATATTTTTGATCTTATAAGAAGAATATTATCATCCTGTAATGGAGATCCAATATTAAAATACTGGTACAGCCTCTTAACAAAACCGGATGTTAATGATTCCAATTGTTTCAATTTAAATGATTGTAGTGGAGGAAGAAAATTAATAAGCTTTTTAGTATCAATTTCAACTAATTTTTCATCTCTCCTATTCTGTTTTTCATATTCATGCTTTTGAAGAACGAGTTCTTTAATTTCAGAATTTGTTAGCACATAATCACTAATGAATTGTTCCATTCTTTTTATAATTCCAGATTCCCGAATTTTCTTTAAACTTATCCATGGTTCTTCATTGTTACCAGTAAGTTTATATGTAACACAGGCAATATATGTTAATGCCGTCTTATCCTGCCCCTCAAATGGATATCCCGAAAATGACCTTTTACAACCTGGAAATGATTTCTTACTGCTTATACCAGGTATGCTAATTTGAATAGCTACTAATAGAAAAACCAGTGTCAATACTGAATAGGAAATGTTAATTGTTTCTTCAAATGTGGGAATATTTTTCTTTCCTCTTTTAATTACGATATCCCTTCTTTTATTATATTCTTCTTCATTTGGTTTTAGACTTTCATATATATTTAAAACATTCCTTATAATAAAGTCCTCCTGATTTGAAAGATTAATTGCCAATTCTCTAGCCAATGTCTTAATAAGATTTCTGATTTTTTTTGTTTCCGGTGTGTCTTGAAGTTTTCTTTTGGTATTGCCCTCCAAAACTGCATTACCCAAATCCTCCTCTAGCAATTCTCTTGTTTTTAATCTAAATCCCTCTACCGTAAATCCTTCCTCTGTATTAAAGTCGATATCCTTAATAATATATCCACTGTGCTTATCAACCCATTTATCACCATCATCACTAATAGTACCCTGTTTAGTACACACAAGATCTAATTCATATAAATAGTTTCCATCAGATAGATAAACATTCGCCAGGTAAGATAAAAAGGTTGGAAGGAGTTTACTGTTATTAATTTTAGAGTAAAGCCAGAAGGGATCTTCATCTGCATATGCCTCCCTTGTAAAATTAACAGCAAATCTTTGTATATCAAATTGTTTTTTGCGAATATCGGTTTGTCCCAAAATAATATCTCTTAAATTTTCATACTTGCTAATATCATAATCCAAATCCTCATCAAGAATGGTATGACCCAGATCTCTCTTTTGATTATTATAAAGAAGAAATTTCTCTAATTCCAATTTTCTTAGCAACTTAATTCTTTCGGCATTGATTAATATATCCCTATTTATTTCTTCAAGAATCCGCCCTTCCTTTGCACCAAATGTAGAGTCAAACTCAGTAAGAATAATATTAAGCGTATCTTCATCCAGGTTATATTTATTACCATTTATGGTAGAACAAGAATTTTGATCGGAAAGACAGTTTTCCTGTATATTACAGAAAAGTTTATTGTCTTTAATTACCACATTTTTATCAAGGGTTTCATCCCTTCTCCAGATTTCATTCTCTCTTACAAAATATTGAGCTGATGGACTCTCGCCGATGATAATGGGAAGAATTAAAACGGCATATTCTCCATTTTCAACAAATTTATCTTTTGCCGTTAAATTTAGTTCCTTATCAACTGTAATTTGCTTATAATTATCAGATTCAAGTTTATTTAAATTATTATATTTTTTTACCAGAATCTTACATTGATTTGATTCATTTCTTCTTTCGGCAATAAATTCTTCATAGCTCTTTATAAAATTATCTACTAGATTTGAGGTTTGTAAATCAAAATCCAATTTAATAAGTGCAGAGAAAAATAGCCTTCCCGAATCAACAAAAAGGATATGATTAATAAGTTCTGCATCAGAAATAAATTCACGATCATTTAGTTCATATGCATCAAATACAATTTGCTCGATTTCTTTATTCTGCCTTATTATATTTATAAGTTTTTCTGCTTGTATTTTTTTGCCGGCCTTAGATTTTGCGTAAAGTTTCTCATATTTATTTTTATTACGGGAATATCTATCCTTATAAAACCTAATTTGATCTTGAACATATCTGTTTAATATCCTATAAAAATCATCATTAATATCATCATAATAAATTAAAAATACCTCTAAAAATTTAACAATCGAATATATGGAATACTTATTGCCAATGAATTTCTTCACAAGATTAAAAAGATTAGCATTATTTAATATTATTGTTTGTAAAAACTTTTCATATGCATTCGCCTCTCCCTGTAAATTTTCATTTAGTATATACTGTGTAATTCCATTTAAAAATAATTTACTATTACTGTTTGATTCCAAATTTTCAATAAGTTCAATTTGATTTATTTCACGATTACTATTAAATATTTTCCAATAATTAAGATTCACCATGGAAATTTGAGATTTAATGAATATGTTACTTGATGGTAAATTTACAAGTGAGTAAAGAAGTGTGGAGAAGGGAAGGGTAATGAATGATTGTATTACTACATTATCCGCTGGTGTTAATGGTGAAAGTTTTTTTTCCTTTAAATAGGAAAGACCCCTTGTATAATAGTCAAAATAGAACTTTTTCTTTTGTGGAAAGCCTTCTTTATCATTAGGCGCAACAAGAGTGGTTAAATTATCAATATTATTTACAATACTAGCGATATGTGTCTTTACTCGCTGTGAATGAAGAAAATTTTCAATATTATTGGGATTGGTAAATGGTACAAAATATTTATTAAGTGATCTAAATAGATATTTATATTTGTTCTCATCTTCAGAAAACGCACCGTCTCTATACATTTTGATTATGTCATCCTCCTGTTCTAAAATAGGAAATATTTCAAGTGGATTAATGGTATCAATATCAATTGTATCCAAAATGTCGAGGTTTAGATCATAAATATTTTTTTTATTAACTGAAACAGGAATCAACCATGAAAATTGCTTATTAAATTGTAAAATATTTTTGATTATGGGTTTGTATGAGTCGGTTTTTGCATTGGGAATACTTATATTTCCATTTTCGTCAAAATCTGAATAAATCTCTCTTAATTGTTTGAATCTTTCAATAATTAAATGAATACGGTTTTCCACATCTGGACTTCTTTTATGGTGTGGAATTTCAGAGAGAAGATCCTCTAAAAGATCCGCAATTTGTTTGTCAATACCATATCTTCTTTGATCCTCTGAAACGTCAATGGTTTGTACTATATCTTCTAAATCTGGTCCGAAATGTATTTGATCTGCATCTAAATATAATGTCTTTAATTGATTAATATTTTCTTTCTCATCTATTTGTTCCTCCCTCTGTATTTCCTCACCCTCAGATATAATTTTTTTTTCACTGGGATCAATCGAATCAATTGGCGATTGTCTAATTTCTATCTTTTCAATTTGAAGATCTTCTGGTAGTCCTTGATAGGCAAAATCAATATAGATAACCTTATTTTCAGGATAGCTGGTAATTTCAATTGTATCTTCTTCTAAATCGCTAATTCGCCCAACTATAATAAAAGGAATGTCGCCGCCAAAATATATATTTATCCAAACACCTGGTAACAAATTGTTTTGTTTTGCATAACCTGGAAATTCTGATCTACTTAGAATTTCAATACCCTCAATTGATGTATCCTCAAATTGTCCGTTTTCATCAAGCTTTAAATTTATACGATTTTGTGGATCTTCATTAGATGATATTATGATTTTGTTTTTATCAATATAATCAACCAAAAAAATCTTATTCTTTAGGACACTATTCTCGGGTGCAATTATATTTAAAATATCTCCTAATTGAATACTAATACTTTCTTCAGATGATTGACTCATTATCTTATATTTATAGTAGAAATTATTATGTATAACGAAAGGAAATTAAAGATTAATATTATAATAATATTATAATATTAATAGAATAAATGAATGTATATGATCTTTCTGCTGTATGTAATTTTGATTTAGATGAATTATTTAATGAGAGGAATTCGGGAATTATAGAACAGAAATTCAAACTAAACCATAAGTTATGGATGATTAATGACAAGGTTTATAATATTCTTAAATATAATAAGGAACACTTATCAAATCAATCATGTCATTGGATGGGTTTGTTTAGATCAATAATTTTTAGTGATAATAAGATAAATGTTTTTTCACCACCTAAATCATTTAATATAGATTATTTTACTGAAAATAATCCAGTTGAAAAATGTTATGCCGAGGAATTTGTTGAGGGTACAATGATTAATCTCTTTTATGATGACAAAATAGAAAGGTGGGAGATTGCAAGTAAATCGACTGTTGGTGCAAAAATTAATTTTTTCGAACAAAATCAGACATTTAATGAAATGTTTTATGAAATATGTAACGAAAATGAGATCAGTTTTGATAATCTTGATAAAAATAATTGCTACTCATTTGTAATGCAACATGTAAGAAACAGAATAATAATACCAATTCTAGAGAATAGATTATATCTGATAGCGATTTATAGAATAGAGGGATACAGGGTAATGGAATTACCAACAATTCAAATTGGTAAGGTTTTTATTCCATATAGATTTAAGTTTGAAAGTTATAATGATCTATTAAATAATTATGGAAGTATGAATACACCACTAAATCTACGTGGAATTATTATAAAGAATGAAAGGGGTGAAAGGAGTAAAATCAAAAATCCAAATTATGAATATATTAAATCGTTAAAGGGAAATAGTACAAGTTTACAATATCAATATATTTCCCTTAGAAAAAGGGGTGAGGTTAGAAACTATTTAAAATACTTTCCAGAACATAGGGATAAGTTTGCTACATATAGAAAACATATTCATAATTTTACGGAGGCTCTTTTTTTAAATTATCAATCATGTTTTGTAAAAAAAATGAGGCGCCTAGGTACTTATCCAAAGGAATTTAAATTTCATATGTACAAATTACATGAATATTATCTTTTGGTGAGAACAAGTGGTGCATATATAAATAAAAATGTCGTGGTTACCTATGTAAATAACTTAGACCAAGCCCAAATTATGTTTGCATTAAATCATCATTTGCGGGAATTATCAAAAATGGAGGTGCTTTAATAATATTCTGTTTCCCATTTATAAAAAAATAATTTGATTATAATTGATAATCAAATTATTTCTAAACAAATAACTTATGGCGATGATAGATCATCATCTTCATCAACCTGCTCAATTTCTAATAGTTTAGCTTCTGGTTTTACAATGGATTCATCTACAGTTTTTTTAACTGATACAGGAATAGACCCCTGGTCGGGAACTTGCAGCTGACCAGTCTCCCTTTTAACACTAGCAAATTTTTCTTTTGATTGATCTGATGTTTTTGATGGTAAAATGGAATTTGCTTGAGTTGAAGGAACTTCAGTGGTCTCTACCTTAGGAATTGGCAAAAGTGTAATAGATGGAATTTGGTCTGACTCATAACTATCACCAAACTGAACTAGTAGTTTTTTATATAGCTGAATACTAATAATAGCTGAATTAATAATA
>Ga0233412_10000656_pt1 | contig 19591 bp, 38 predicted proteins | sample Na_anoxic_4_MG_FD_180667 | JGI IMG/M metagenome (GOLD analysis project Ga0233412, IMG submission 180667) | Seawater microbial communities from Saanich Inlet, British Columbia, Canada - Na_anoxic_4_MG | ecosystem: Environmental > Aquatic > Marine > Inlet | place: Canada: British Columbia...
CTGAACCATTAAAACTAACTCCTGCTATTGTTCTAGCGGTCTGTAAAACTGTAGCACTACCTGCATTTCCTGTAATAGTAGTCTGTACAACATTATTTACAACACCTAAGTTTGTTCTAGCTGCTGCTGCTGTACTTGCACCTGTTCCACCATTAGCAACTGATAAATCAGTACCTGACCAATCTGAGTTGTTAATAGCAAGTGTACCTCCTAAAGTAATATTACCTGAACTTGTAACTGTACCTGTAAGAGTTAATCCGTTTTTTGTTCCTGTTCCACCAACGCTTGTTACAGTACCCGCACTAGAAGTAAAACCAGCATCATTACTGAATATACTTAAACCTATTTCATTAGCAGCTTTTCTTCTTTCAGCACCGTTATCTAATACTATAAATTCATCTGTGCCTATCATAGTCTGCGTCATATCAGCTAACTCAGATAAGTCTAAAGTTATTGCAAATGATCCAGAAGTAGTAATAGTTCCACCACCATCTAAACCTGTACCTGTTGAAAGACCTACACTTGTTACAGTACCCGTATTAGTTGTATAACCAGAATCATTAGTCCATTGAGATATGTTGTTACTTGCTAAACCTAATGTTACTGAACCAGATGTTCCACCACCTGTTAATTTATTTCCTGCTACTACTGCTGTTATATCACCTACTGGTACACTAGCAACAGCATTATCAACGTATAATTTATTAGCGGCATCTGTATTAGATGAAACAGTATCTACACCTTGTATTCTACCTGTACCTCCTAAAATTATATCACCACCAGAAACTGTTAAATCCCCACTAACTTCAGCGTTATTTATTAACTTAATTCCCATATTTTATATTAAAATTATAGAGATATGTTACACTATATAGTATAACATATCTCCATTAAATAATTACCCTACATATGTAAGCAATGCTTTGTAAGCACTATCTGCAACTGTACCGCTAAACTTAACAGTTAAAGTCGTTCCTGACCTTGTAACTTCTGTAAATACAGTTTCTCCTGCAGCCGATACAATTTCACATTTAACATCTATAGCAACTGCTCCACTAAAAGAACTAGTTACATTATAAGTAAATGTTGTTATGCCACCTGCTGTACTACCTCCTGTTAAGAATATAGAATCTCCTTGTGCTGTGATTGTTGGTATTGCAGAAGCTAATGCATATCTACCATCTAAATCTACAGTTAAAGCACTTAAGCCTTGTCTTGATGCTGTAATAATACCGTTACCAGTATTAAAAGATAGCGCACTTAAGTAGTTATTGCTACCTGTAGAAGGAGTTACCCAAGAACCATCCCCTCTAAGGAATGTAGTAGAACCACCTCCTGCAGGAACGTGACCTACATCACTACCTCCATCATATGCCATTGACTGTACTTTAACAGCACCTGTAGTTGGATTAACAATAATTGGAGTACCTGTTGAAGTACCTGGTGCAATTTCATCAACACTAGTTACTGTTTGAGTATTTGTATCTACCCATGGTACGTTAACTACTAAGTTGTCTCCTGAGTCAACTTGAACCTTATATGTTCTACTTGATGTTGTACTAGATGTGTTTGCTGCTACTGACTGTGTGCCATCTACATTTGCGTTTATAGTATTACCTGATAAACTTAAACCTGTTCCTGCAGCTCTTTGCGTGTTTGTATTTGTTGGGGTTACCCATGAACCATCACCTCTTAAGAAAGTAGTACTTCCACCCCCTGAAGGAACAATACCTAATGTAGAACCTCCGCTATAAATATCAGAAGAAACCCATCCATTTGATGTTACATTAAAGTGAGCTGAATTAAATCCTGCAATACCTTTTGTTGTAGCTCCATCACTAGAACCTGCTGTTGCAACTCCAATGTTATTTTGAACAACTGTCCAAGCAGCTAATGTTGTTGGAGCATCTGATTCTGCAATAAGTAAATCACCATCCTCAACTGCTTCTCCAAAGAAGTTACCTGCAGTTGTTACTGCATATGTCCAACCTTGTTTAATAGATGAACTTGGATTTGAATCTAAATCAGGTGAGTTGGTTGCTGCGTTATATCCTCCTTGGAAAATTAAAGCTCCTGAACCTGCCAATGTAGAATCTACATAACTCTTAGAAGCTGCCGAAGCTGCTGCACTTGGAGTCACAGGAATTGTTACTTGTCCTGTAAAAGAACCTGTTCCTGAAACACCTAAGTTATCTCCAACTGTTAAATCAGAAGTTATTACAACATCATCTGGTAATCCAATAGTAATACTACCATTATTACCTACACTTTCTGAAATTGAAATTTCACTAGTTGTACCACTAAAAGTAACTGTACTATCAGTTCCTGAACTTGCATCCAAAGTAACAACAGCTGTGTTAGCAGCTCCTGCTGAAACAGGTAGTGTATATGTTGTATTTGTATTTGGGTTTGATGGCAAAGTAAACGTGGTTACTTCATGCCCTGTAACGTGACCTGTTGCGTTACTAACTACATCTGTATAAGCCTGGAATGTTCCTCCAAAACTTAAACTTGCTGTATCTGTAGTCCCTGTATCAGCCTGACTTGCGTGAGAAATAGTTACAGAACCACTTGACCCACCACCTGTTATTGGCGATGTTGTACTTACATTTGTAATATCTCCTTGAGGTGCTAAAGCTATTAAACTTGATACAGCAATTTCTTTTACTATACTATCTGTTGCATCCTCATATAAAATTTTATCAGCAGCAACTATAGTTGTTCCATCTGCAGCTGAATCTATAATGTTATTTGTACCTGTATAGTCTACAGCTAAAGAAATAGAACCTGAAGTTCCACCGCCTTGAAGACCTGCTCCTGCAGTTACTGCAGTAATGTCTCCTTGTGGAATAGATGGGAAAGTCGTTAAATTACCTTCACCGTTTATATATTGAGCAGAAGTACCTGCCATTGTAATTGCTAGAGTTCCTGAACCTGTAATAGGAGAACCTCCTACTGTAAATGCATTACCTGCGTGAGTCTGACCTACTGATGTTACAGTACCGTCAAATTGATCATTAGAAGTAATTGTAATAGTACTACCTGAACGTGTAACACTAGTTGTTCCTGCTCCATCAAATAAAATACTATCAGTACTAGATGGATTAGAAGCTACTAAATTAATAGTAGCAGTTCCATCTCCTGAACCTGTTGCTGTTAAATCATAAGTGGTATTAGTATCTGCAGAAGATTGAAGAGCTACCCAGCTTCCTCCTTCACCAACTTTTAACTTGTCGTCTGTAGTGTTATAGTATAACTGACCATCTACAGGAGTTCCTGCAGCTGCATCATTTATCTCGTTTTGAATTTTTGCATTGAATAACTCGTTTTTGTTAAAATCAATACTGTTTAAAAAATTAATTGCCATGCTGTTTTAGTTTAAATATGCTTTCCCAGAAAATCCTGCAGAAAAAGTTAAGGTTAGGTTGTTGTTATCTATATATTCGACTTCTCCAAAAATTAAAAAATCGTTACTATTTACTGTTGATACCGAAGGAAATTTAGCCAAATTATGGTTTATATTCCATGTTGTTGATGCAACACCTTGTGTAAAGGTAAAAGTTGCATCAGTATTATCTTGCCAACTAGCGGTTAATGTTGCTCCACTTTCTTGAGTAGCAGTTAATGTTTTTGTTGTTGTTCCAGTAACAGCTAAGGATGTTATGTTATCTTCATATGCTGTATTCCAATCTGTAGAACTACCACCTGTTGCTGTTATAACACCTGCAACATCAACATCAGTTTGTATTTTTAAATTACCTAATATATTTTCAATATAAGCATTTGTTCCATCATGGAAAATACTAAGTTCGTTTCCTGAACCCCAAAATGATTTTACATTATTCCCATGATAAGTAGGCCCATTCATTATACCGCCAGCTACAGGAAGGTAAGGCCCTCCTGTGACATATACATTACTATCTACTGATCCATCTGCTTTTAAAAATTGCGAACTTGTTCCTCCGCTAATTTCAAACTCATTAGAAATGTACTTTTTAATCATTTACCAGTTGTTTTGAACTATATTAACCCAAGCATATGTTGCTGCTCCTGTTTGCATCACCATATCAACATAACTATTATTACCACTTACCCTATATCTTTGAGTTCCTACATTAGATGCTGTTGGTGAGGAAGAATCATCTCCCATTCTTATAGCCCCATTTACATCTAATCTTGCTTGAGGAGTATTTGACCCTGTTAGACCTACACCTACATCACCACCATTTCTGAAAATAACATTCTCAGGCCCTGTAATCTCATCAATAATTAAATCTCCTGACGCATCAGTTGTTATTGACCAATCTGGAGAAGCACTACCTAATGAACTAAATAATAATGAACCTGCATCAAGATTTATATCTCCTGTTACATCTAATTCATGATTTGGGTTTATGTTATTGATACCTATATTACTACCACTTTCAAATAAAATTGAATTTCCAATAGCAGTAGTTCCACTCCATTTAGTTATATATCCTGCAGTACCGCTTCCTGTAATTCCTGAACCTCCACCACCACCTGTGGCAACTTCAATAACTTTACCTGTTGCGGTAACAGCTAAGTTGTAAGCTGCTGTTGCTGTAATATTTCCTAAACCATAACTCGGCAATTGTAAATCCCCTGACTTTAATAATATTAAAGCATTGCTTTTAGACCCAACATTTTCTCCGTTACCAACAGTAAGAATTCTTTCTGAAGATACCCATGCGTTTTTACTTTGTCCACCTGCAGCATCTTCATTAAATGAACCTAATACTGTTTCTCTAAAAGAAAAACTATTTAAGTTGTTACCAATTGTAATTGCATTGTTTCCGTTAACCACGTTACTAGTTCCAATACCTACTGAGTTAGGGTCATCAGCATCTATTTCACTTCCTATTGCTATAGCTTTTACTGCTCCTGCTTCTGCATTATATCCTAATGCAACAGCACCTTCTCCATTTGTAACTGCAGTATATCCTGCTCCAAAAGCATAATTACCTACAACAGCTGACCTATAACCCATTGATGTACTTGAATCTCCTGTTGCAGTTGATTCAAATCCTGAAGCAAAAGAATTACTTCCTGATGCTACCGTAGAGTTATTTAAAGCTATTGACGAAGCTCCTGATGCTGTAGTACTTAATCCTATAGCTGCTGCAGATATACCTGAAGCCATGTTTCTATTACCAATTGCCACCGCATCTGCTGCTGAAGAAGTATTTGTACTACCAATTGCTACTCCATGAGATGCGCTAACTATGTTTTCATCACCTATTGCTACTGCATAATTAGATGCTACAGCTACACTATTCTGATAACCAATACCTATAGAGCTTGTAGACCTAACATTATTTCCTTTACCTTGTGCAAAAGCATAATCACCTATAACTGAATTGGAAGAACCTAAAGCAGTTCCACCTGTGGAAGAAACTGTATTAGAATTACCTAAACTTATACTTGAAGTTCCTGTAGAATTATTACTAACTCCAATTGCTATTGCTTCTCCATTACCTACTGAACCTGCTACATTTATATCACCAATTGCAATTGATTTATCTGATGCACTAACACTATTTGAACCTATAGCTAAAGACTTTACTCCATTTGCATCAACTATAGAACCAATTGCTACTGAGTTTGCTCCTGCTGAATGTGCTATTTCCCCCATCGCAACTGAATAAATTCCTGTTGAAATTGAATCTTTACCCATAGCAAACGAAGCCTCACCTATTGCATCTGAACCATCTCCCATTGCAACTGAATTATTTCCTGTTGCTGTTGTTCCTTTATTCGTAGCTAATGAAGCCTGTCCTGTTGATGTTGTAGTTTGCCCTAAAGATATAGAAGAAGTTCCTACTGAAGTTGCACTATCTCCCATTGCAACTGAATAATTTCCTGTTGCTATAACATCAAGGCCCATAGAAAATGAAGCCTGTCCTGTTGCAGTTGTTTGATTACCTAGAGCAACTGACATGTTTCCATTTGCAGCCGAACTATCTCCTGTTGCAAAAGAATTGTCTCCTGCCGCTGAACTACCGTTTCCAAAAGCACTTGCATTTGCTCCAGTTGTATCACCTGAAGTGTTAAACCTTAAAGATGTAGTTCCTGTTCCTAATTTTATTGGAGCATCACCAAGTACTCTTGGTGCTGTCCATATCGCTATATTACCTGTCGTTCCTTGACCTGTTAATACAGATGAGTTATCAATTTTATCCCAAAATACATTTCCTGCAACATCTTCAGAGATAATTGCCCAATCGCCTGCTTCCCAATCTGTTATTGTTCCACCTGCTGCATCTGTTAAAGGGGTTGTTCCTTCTACTGAAACTATCCAGTATTTTCCTGTGTTAGCAGGAATTAATAATGAACCACTTAAAACAGGATTGTTTGTTGAAGCATTCCAAGCAGCTTGATATTCTAATCCTGAACCTTGAAAGTTTTCCCATTGAAGCTGACCATCAGCTCGTGAAACTAAAACTTGTTCAGAATTTCCTAAAGTACCTGTTGAATCTTTTACAGGCCCTTGAATGTTTAATACTGATTCAATAATTGCTTCAGTACTATCATCAGTTCCTAATGTTGTATTTCCTCCGACAGATAATGTTCCTGCTAAAGCAGAATTACCTGTTATTGTTAAATTTGATCCTGCAGTAATATTTTGAGCTACTATTAATGATCCTACTCCTGCTCCGTTATTTAAAGTAACGGTTGTACCAAGAACTTCAGTAGGAGTTCCTCCCAATGAAGCTGTATCTTGATAGAATAATGAATTTACTACTTTAACAGATTCAAGACCTGAAGATGAAGCAGTAAAAATAGGAAGCCTATATGACACACCATCAAATGCTGAGTCAATAACAAAATCAGCAATACCTTGTACTGTAAAAGTTTTTGTTTGTTTTGCAATTGGATTAGAGTTTGCTGCCGTTCCAATTAAATAATCTGCCCCCTCAATCGGAGATTGTCCAGGGTATGATGTAGTATTGCTGATTTTTGCCATCTTATTCTTTTTCTTTTTCTTTTTCTTTTATTTCACCTGTTTGCAAGTTAATAGTAGTGTTTTCTCCGTATTTTTTTACCAACTCTGCTTCGAGTTTTCCAAATTCAGACCTAACACTTTGTACTTGCTCAACAATTAAATGTTTTTGTAATTCTAAATCACCTAATTGTGCTTTTAAGTTTACAAAATCTGAATTCAAAGTTTGTAATTTTTCTAATTCTGTCTTTTTTAAATTTTTCATTTTATTAAATTAAGGTTATTATGCAAAGGTAGTTAATTTTATTTATTTTTCTTTGAAGCTTTCTCCCAACTTCTTCCAACAAAATAAGCTCCATATACTGTTACAAGTAATGTTTGAAAAATAGGTATGTATTCTTTAGCTATTACAAAATCAGCTATATTACCATCAGTAAAACATAATGCAGTAAATATAACAGTCAAGTATATTAAAACCATCGGCCTAATATTTTTCGACAAGAAAGAATCACTTTGCATGTCATATTTCCAACGTTCACTAACTGCTTGTTGAGCTTCTGTATCTGCTTTTTCTAATATTTCTTGAATTTTTTGTTTAGCAACAAGCCTTTCTTCATCTGTCGTTATAAGTTCATCAAGAACATTGCCAACTTCTTTTATTACATTGCCACTTAGCCACTCCCATATTTTTTTCATAATAATTGGTATTCTTTAGTTGCATCAAAACTTGGACATGCTTTAGAGGAAAAATCTCTATGTCCATGTATAACTGCGTTAGGAAATATATTTTTTAATGTTTTTAATAACAAAATAAAACTTTCTTTTTGTTCTTTTGTTCTATTGTCCTCTGGGCAATTTTTAAGGTCTACACCGCCTGCATAACATATTCCTATACTATTACGGTTATTTCCTTTTGTATGCGCTCCAGAGGTCTCTAATGGCCTACCTAGTTCGATCTGACCATCTCTTTTAATAAAAAAATGGTAGCCAATACCTGACCACCCTCTTTTTAAGTGCCATTCATTGATAGTAGCAGCATTAATATCCATAGTCGGATTAGTTGCTGCGCAATGAATAATTATTTTATTTATTTTTCTCATTATAATTAATCCATATTCTTTGAGCTGTATAAACTATAGAAGCCGTTAATAGAATTAATTTTAACGCCATTTCCATTTCAGTAAAAGACAAGCTGATACTTAAAAAATTTAAAGCATATATTTTTATATCCTGCATAGTTATCATTTTCTTACAAGTATATAATTTACTTCTAAGTCTAATAACGCACTATTGTCTTGTGTATATCCTACCATAATGCTACGATTTCTCCTGCTGTTGTACCTGTGCTATACACTTGCAATACATTTACTGGGAAAAATTGCCCTGCATAAACTCCTGTAAAAGTAACATCATCACCACCTACAGTTTTTACTCTAATATTTCCAGGTAATCCTATATATAAAGCGCACCCATTATTAGTTCCTCCTGTGACACTTGGAATTTGATCTGTGTCACTTGGAGCAACTATTGCCGCTCTTCCTGCTTGTAATTTTTGATATGCCATTTTTTATTTATTGTAAGGAAACATTCTGTTTAAACTATCTTTTCGTTGACCACATCCGCAAGGTTTTTTTGTAACCTCACTTATTTTGTCAACAACAGCTTTTACTCCTGTTGCCTTTGTTATTTTTTCTATTGTATCTCCTAATCCTTTTGATTTCATTTCTTGCAAGTACATAATTTATTTGGACAACTATCGACTGCTTTAAAAGTAATAAACATTAGAGCATAATTCCAACTACATTGAAATTTACACCATACTTTTTGCATCCACAATCCTAATTTTATAAAAGCTCCTCCCATTTATTTTTTTATTTTACAAATATACAACTATTTTATTTTCTTGATTTAGCTCCTGAACACTTCCATCTCTTTCGAGATAAGTTGTTTGGAGTATTAGGATCGTTTCTTTTTTTAGCAGAAACTCTTTTTTTTATTCCTAAACTCCTAGCACAATAGCTATCACCTTTAGATGTACCAGGTCTTACTCTTGGGCCTCCACCCTTAGCACTACCTGCCTGACCATAACTTACCTTCTTACCTGATGAGGTAATTTTTACTTTAGCTTTGCCTTTCCTTGGTGTTGCCATTATTTTTTTCCTTTCTTTTTTCTTAAAGGTGAGTTTTGACCTTCCCATCTACCCATTTTTTCCATTTCAGACTCTCCTTCGTACTTTAGTCTTTGTTTAGAAGGTTTTAATCCTCTTACTCCTAAGCTAAATCCTCTTCTATACGCAGTAGAATCTCTTTTAGTAGCAGGAGTTCTACTGTCAACATTATTTGCTATATTATTAGCTTGTCTTGCCTGTCCTAATAAAGTAAATTTTAAGCCTTTTCTACAATCAATTAATGCTTGTCCTGTTTTTCCTATACATCCCATAATTTTATTTTTTACCGCATTTAGCGTAAACACTTTTTTTAATTTGTTTATCTGAAGGTAATCCGTTTTTTTCTGGCTTTACACCACTTTTAATAGCTGCTGTAAAATAAGGTTTTAAATCTTTTTTCATATTCCTGTTCTTTTTTTTATTTCTTTAGTGTATGTTAATATTGAGTTGGACTTAAAGGTATAGAGTTTCTTACTTTATTCTTAGCTTCATATACGTTGGTAAAGTTCCAGGCCTTAGTTAATTCTTTCTTTTGAGATGGTGTTCTTTGGGTAGGTCTGCCTGTATTATTTGCTATGTTTTGTTGGTTCTCAAGTTTTTTCATTTTTTTCCACCCTTGAAAATCGTTGTCTTTTTTAAATTTTTGACCCCTAGCTTGTCCTTCAGGTGAATTATCTCTTATTTTTACAAATGGATTATCTATCCTTCCTTTTGGGTTTTTATACACAGTATTTTTAAAAATTCTATCTACTTTTATAGAATCTCTTTTAATTCTTCCACGCCCTTTTTTGCATATTTGCAAAGCTCTTCCTTTTAATCCTGTACAACTCATCGTTTTGTATATTTTTTAGTTACTTTTCCTGCTTTAGTATTTGAGACAACAGTTTTTCCTCTTGACCCTGCTGCTTTTTTCTTTCTTGCTGTCTTAGATCTTTCTGATTTACTCATACTCTTTGCTTTTGCTAAAGGTAAACATCTATCTGGGTTCTTCTTGTTCTTGCTAGTACCACATTCTCCCTTAATAGAACCATCAGTTCCAATTCGTACCCACTTTTCTGCTCTCCATTTAGCTAACTCACCCATTATTTTCCGTATTTAGGGTCTTTACAATATTTACTAGCCGCCATATTTGCGTAAGCAGATGGGTATGTATCAAATTTTCTTTTAGCCCATGCTATTCCAGCAGCACAAATTTTATTTCCTTTTGTTCTACCCTTTTTAGCCATATTTAGAATGTTGTTGTTTCAAAAGTAAGAACAACCTCCATTTCAGCATTACTTGTTGGAATCACCCCTGATGCTTCTACTCCTGATACGTTAATAATTGTTCCAGCTGCATAATTTATATTTGTTGTTACACTTCTATATGGAAAAGTACCATTAGCACCAACTGTTAAGTTAAGACCTCCAATGATTGTACCATTTGCTGCATAGTTTGAAGTAATTAATGTTGATCCATTTGGATTTGTCATAGGTCTAACTTGGATTTCATATAATCCATCTGCTGGAATTCCTGTTACAGCTGTAGCAGATGTCCATTTATAGCTTACTCCAATTAATTTAGCAGCTACTGGTAAAATTAATACAGATGAATGGTCGTTTGCTGGTGCTGAAGAAATTCCAAACTCTAATGTATCTCCAAAAATTCCTGGGCTTCCTCCAAACATGTTTTGAAGTGTCCCTGTAACTGTATATACTGAACCTCTTTTTGTTTTAATTTCTACTGAATTATCAGTACCTGGTGCTAAATCAGTTAATACTATGTTATTTCCTGCAACAAGCGTTACATTATCTACAACACCATTGTTATCAGTTAATGTTATTGCATAATCATCTGTACCGCTAACTGCTCCTGTTAAGTCATATCTTAAACCTACCTTTTCGGATGCAATTTGAACATTTTCTGTTCCTGTGTATCCTACCAAGTAATCTACATCCGCTTGGTCTGTTTTTAATTCAAATTGTGAAAATTTTATATTTGCCATTTTTTATTTATTTTATGCACATAATTCTGGAATCATTCTACTATCTCCAATTACTGTTTCTTGTTCGCAAAAATCATCAAGCTCTGTTATTATAAAACAGATTTCTGGTATATCTTCGTTTCTTTTGTCTTGAAACGGTATTCCGTTTCCTATAGCTGCTCCTAATCCCATTATTTACCTCCTGTATTACCTTTGTTTTTTCTACCTGCTCCTTTTTTACCTCTAGCTCTCTTGTCTCCAGGAGTGTTAGACTTACTTCCTCTGTTTTTAGATTGAGCTTCTAACACAATACGACCTCCTTTGTGGGAAACATCTAACTTATCTCCATTACCATAAGTCCCTTTTTCTCTATTCTCCCTATTATCTGCAACTCTTTTCTTTATTGAAGATCTTTTTTTATTGTATTTAGCCTGATAATCACGATGTTTTTTTCTTGCATCAGGGTTATCTCGGTAAAATTTAGCAGTTCTGCTTAACGCCATAATAATATTTGTATATTGCAAAGATACAAATTTAATTAAATGAAAATTAGAAGCACACACACACCTAAACATGATTATTTAAAATACTGGAAAGTGGTAAGGCAATGGGCTAAAGCCAAGTATGGTTTAGGTGTTGCTGAAATTGAAATGATTTTGTTCTTATATAGCGAAGGTTTTTTTAAACGAAAAGATTTTGAAGAATATATGGAAATCATGTCTTGGGACGCAAGATGTTTTGATCGATTGCTTAAAGAAAAATGGATTGTTGTTTGGAGAGAAAGAAAAGGCAAGGAAGGTAAACTGTATGAAGTTGGCTATGCTGGTAAAAGAATGTGCCTTTCAATTTATAAAAAATTAAACATGGAAGAAACGGTATCAGAACACAGAAGAGCTAATCCTATATTCGACCCAAATGCAGATTATTCAAAAAAAGTTTATCGTAAGATAATTAAAAAAATGAATGCAGAGATAAAAAAAAATCTGTAAAGATTTTTCGATTTTCTTTACAGATTAATTAGTATATGTATAAAATATTAGAGAACTATTACAATATCTCTCTCAGATATAATTGTAACCATCTCTTCATTTAACATCATTTTGTGACCTGCATTCTTATCATAGAATACAACGTCATCTTTTTTAACAACACTTACATCTGTGCCTGGAACAACTATAATTCCTTTTTTGTATCTTAGTTGATTGCTATCGTCTGACGTTAGTAATATTCCTGACTCAGTTTTGTGCTGTTCAATTATTTCTGTAATTACAATGTACTTACCTACTGCTTTCATACAAGACCATTTTGAAATTTTATTTCTTTTATTATTAGTTTTCCTAATTTTTCAGAATCATTTTTAACATTATCCCAATGTTTATCATCAAAGAATGGTGACTTCCATCCATCTACCATTGTAGTATCGTTTTGTAAAAAACTTTTTATTGTTGAAACTAAAGATTTTTCACTTATCATAATGTTGTTACCTAATTTTTCCATAATTATTTTCTTTTCATTGTTACTATTGCATTCGTACTTAATATTGTTGTCGCTACACTTACTGCATTCTTTAATGCATTCTTTGTAACCTTAGCAGGATCTATAACACCCATCTTATACATATCTCCAAACACTTTATTTTGAACATCATATCCAAAATTGTAAGGAACATTTGCACAAGAACATATCTTGTCTCTTATTTCTTTTATGTTTTCACCTGCATTAGTAAGTATTTGTTCTAATGGTGATATCAAAGCTCCATACATAACATCATTAGCATTCCCATCCGCTAACAGTTCAGCACAACGCAACAAAGCTAACCCTCCACCTGGAAGTATCCCTTCCTCAATCGCAGACTTAACAGCACATACCGAATCCTCTACTCGATCATATTTCTCTTTCTGCTCTATATCAGAATCAGCTCCTACATAAATTATTCCTACAGCTCCGGATAATAAAGCAATTCTTTCAGAAATAAAATCTCTTTCTCTTTTGTCTGAATTGTTTTCCTTCTGAACCTTTAATTCTTCAATTCTAGTTACAGCCTCTTTACTACTCGAATCATTATTCATAATTACTGTAGAATTCTGACCTACAATAATTTTGTCTGCATGACCTAAATCATCCATAGACAACATCCCAATATTATCGCCCTGTGACTCGCTGAAATATTTTGCCCCTATAGCCAACGCAATATCACTCATCAATTCATTTGTCTTGTATCCAAAAGATGGAGGAATAATATTGCATAGCTTTAGGTTATTTTGAATAACATTCGCTGCCAAAGTATTTGTTACATTACCTGAACAGTTTCCTATAATTAAAAGCTTCTTGTTTTGATTTATTATTGGCTTTAATATATTTTCAATCTGAAGTATATTAGTAATCTCCATGTCTGTCATTAAAACATAAACATCATCTAAAATACATTCATCATTTCTGTGATTATTAATAAACAGCTTTGAAGAATATCCTCTGTCAATCTTAATTCCTTTAGTTACCTCGTAGTATGTTTTGTCTGTCTTGCTGTTTTCAACCGTAAGTACTCCGTCTTTACCTAATTCCTTATAAGCACTAGCAATCATTTTTCCTATTACATTATCATTGTTAGCAGAAATACTAGCAACATGCTGTAACGTTTTACCTGTAACTTTTTTTGAAGATAAATCTAACTCCCTGATTACATTATCAGAAACAACTTTAATATCTCTAATTAACTGTGTAGTGTTAATCTCTGGATTACGCTGTATTAATTGCATACCCTCTTTTACAATAGCCTCAGTTAATACAATCGCAGTTGTAGTTCCATCTCCTGCAGAAGTAGCAGTTCTATCAGCAGCTTCCTTCATCATAGTAATCGCTAAGTTCTCTACAGGATTCTCTAAGTCAATTGACTTAGCAACCGTAACTCCATCCTTAGTAATGGTAATTCCTCCTGTATGATTCTGTGATTCAATTAGTACTGTCTTGCCAAGTGGCCCTAATGTACTTTTAACTGCTCTGGAAATTGTAGTGATTCCGCTTAATAATTTGTCTCTCCCCTCTTGATCGAAGGATAATTCTTTTGGATTCATATTTTCATTTAATTAGATTACTGCAAATATACAATAATAATATAATATGTCGTATGTCGATTTTATTTTTCCCTATATATATATATACTTTTACTATACTTTTATTTTTCTTTTTCTTTTTATGTTAGAAAATAATCGACATAATCGACACAAAGTTAATTAAACCCAATGACAGTAAGAGTTTAACGAAAGTCAAAATCGACACGAAATCGACATAAAATCGACATATAACAACAAAAAAAAAGGGCAAACATAAGTTATACCCTTTCTCCTGAGAAACACAAATCTAATTGTGGGAAAATTATTTATATATACTGAAGAAATTTTTCTTAGCCTCAGCTAATTCAATTCCATCTGCAATCATACTAATTTTCTTAGCACGATGTTTAGCATTTTTAAAACTTGCTAGTTTTTTAATACCCATTTCGTAATAGTAACAATGCACATCAAGCTCATGCTTGTTACGACTCGACATATACTCTTTCATTATTGGTCTTTTACTATCCATATTATTGCCATTTAAAATGTAAACTTATTATTCCTAAATAAAGTACGAACTCTCCATAATCATACTCCTCATCTTTATTAAAAAGACTCCAACCGAAAGCTAGTCCTATAGAAAGTCTATTCTGTAATTCTAATTCCCAATTCTCCATTAGGCAAATATACAAAATATATATTACATATATAGAGGCTCTGGGTAATAATATAATATACGACAGCTACTGATCATGGGAAGTGATCTTTAAAATCGATGGGGGGGTGCAATTAAAACCATTTTTTTTATTCCACTTTTTTTTAGCTTTTTGATCCAGGCCCCGGCCTATAGCCCAGGCCCCGGCAATCCCCTAGGCTATCACTCCACGTCAACCGCTGCAGCCCGGCAGCAATACAAACAGATCCGATCACGTTTATTTCTGTTATATACAAATACAATATAAACCTTAATTTGTTTTTTACACAAACACAAATACAAGGTTAACCCTGCCTTAAATATTAATATACTTTAACTTTTATACATATTAAAACCCCAAAAAAACGCTATTTTTTATTTAGAATGAATATATATAACGTTTGTAACTTACTGATATACAGTAAATTATAAAGTATTTTTGTTTTTTGTTTGTTTTATACTTGTTTTATGTTGTATGTTTGTAACGGCAATGAAGCCAACAGCAAATATATTAAACCTAAAAGACAACTAATTATGAAAACACTTACAGACTTATTCTTATTAATCGCAAATGAAACGGAAATGAGCAAAGGCAAAATGTTAGAATACACATTCGATATCAATACCAAATACAACTGGCTATCAATGTACAGGGATCATAACTTAGAAGATATTGACTATGAAACGGTATTTACAAACATGAAGATTGAGACCATTGAGCAAATACAATTGGCTTACTGGTCAGTATTCAACGCCGGTAGATCTTCACAAAACTAAAATAAAATTAACAGGGAGGCGAAAGCCTCCCACAAAAACAAATACCATGAAATTAAAAAACCATACAAAAAACAGAAATGCAACGGCTAATGAAATAGCTAAGGCTATCATGATTGACAAGCTAGAAAGCTTTTTCTACTTCACGGATAATGATGACTATCAAGACAATTATGATGATGAATTTATACAGGAGATTTACAGGCACATGAGCAAGCATATCAGAGGCATTGAAAAGCGATTGAACCCTAACAATGATAACATCGAAATTTATTATTAAAATAATATAAAACCGGGAGGCGAAAGCCTCCCACAAACAAAACAATATTATGCTTATAGAATATAAAAAAGGTATCGAAATTTACACAGACAACAACGGCAGATTTTTAGAAACTCAAAACGTTTATAATGTTTACCACGTTGATATATCAAAAGACTCTATTTTAAAAAATGGTAAAATCGGATTTATTTCTAAATGTGAAGTATTAAAAGAATGGTTCTTTTTCAAAAATCAAGATTCTGATTATTTTGTAGGGGGGTTAACTTTAAAAGAAACAAAGGAAAATTTAGAAAGAGTAATAAAAAAAGGTTTTTACCCAAGTTTAAGAGGCGAAAACAAAAGTATAAAAGAATATTTTAACCACTAATAAAATAATATCATGAAAAAATCAATCGTAAACTACAGCAACACAAAAATAAAAAACAATCTTAAAAGATGGATTGACGCTGCACAAGATAAAGATATTAAAAGCGGCCTTGGATGGTACAAAGATGCACAGGATTTTTGTGAATACCTATCTAAAAAATACGATATTGATACATACACCTGTGCAACTGTGGTATCATGTTTAAGCCCTAACAACAAATGGGACCGCAACAAGGTTGACGCTGAAGCGGTTATTGTAGCGCATAAAAACGGTATTGATCCAGGTAGCATAAAAGTTTGTACATATACCAACAACAAACTAAAAGCTTTTAGATGTTTAGAAGGCGAGATGATCTCAGAAACAGCACCAAAAACACATGCATTTGCAATGAATGTAGGTAAATTATCAAGTGATCATGTAACAATTGACAAGTGGCACTTAAGAGCATGCATGATCAGGCCTAATGAAGGAGTAAAAACATGCGTTGAAACGCTTACAGCGAAGCAATACAGAAGGGTTGAAAGATTAACGTCTGATTTGGCCAAGGAATATAACTACAAAGGTTATGAATTTCAAGCGATCCTTTGGGTTGCGATCAAAAATAAGTGGAACAGATAAAAAATAAAACCATGACACTACACCATTTTTACATGAAAGATAAAGAAGGTAACACGATCAAGACCTATAACAAATTTTGCGTGAGACCTACAGCAACAAAGATTTACAAATATATAATCAATATGCTTGACCAAGAAAACAACAATGTGTTTTCTGTAGGGTATACAACAAACACAAATGATTTTTAATACATAAATACTTATACAATGAATGAAGATTTATACAAATTTTTAAAACACAGGATCGAAGCTCTTGAGAGACAGAACAAAGATTTAAAAAAAACAATTAATAAACTAGTTAAAAGCCAATATGATGGATACTTACAGATTAATACCTGAGGCTATAATGATAGCCGTTGCAATAGCTTGCATAATAACAATAGTAAAACATTTAATAACAGATAAAAAATAATAAGATGGAAATTAGAGAAACAGAAACAGGATTGTACACAACAATAACAAAAGTATACAAAGTAAAAAAAGTAGTAAATATATTTTGGACTTATGAAGAGGCCCTTAGAAGTTTAAACAGAGTTCAAAGAATAAAGTACAGACTAAACAGGATAAAAGCAATGACTAAAGCTAATAGCTTTAAGATCTTTTCAAGGGTAATAGCAACAGGATTTGCCTTGTTAATTTTAATGCAGTTAATGAGTTGCGGAAGCGCCTCAGTATGTTCAACAAAAGCCACTAATAGGGGCGGAGGTTATTATATAAACAGATAAGATATGGAAACAAAACAATTAGTATACGAGATGCTAACAGAGAACACCGGTAGCCACTTTTTAGATAGTGGTGGTACTGATGGGAGAATGTGGCAAAGGAATCAAAAGAAAACCATTGAAGACTTCGAGAGTGAAGACGAAGAGTTGTATCAGTTAGATGCAAAGTATAAAGAGATATACAGAACAGTATCTGTATTTCACTACCTAACTAACAACCTAGAGATAGATGATATCTGTGAAGAGTTTAACAGACTACAAGATGAGAGTGAAAATTGGGATCCGAAGTGTGGTCTATATGGTGTATCTACAGAGGCATGTGAAATGCTAGACGAGTTCCATGATCTAGAGATATGGAGAACATTTAACACATACAATGGAGAGAGCGATCTATCACAGATACTTCAAGGTACTTTCCTTGCCATAAACGATGAACAGTATGTATTGATACAGATTCACAATGGAGCAGACGCCAGGGGAGGGTACACAGATGCAAAGCTATTTAAAATGGATGAGGAAGGAGTGATTCACGAGTACCTACAAGAATGGAAGGATAGTAGTGAGATAGAAGAAGATCTTAAAGATGGGTATGTTGAGATACTCACAGACTATTGGGATGAGAATAGAAAATACACAAACGAAGAAGCTATTAATATATTAGAATTATAATAACAATTAAAACTATATAAGATGAAAGACAATAAAATTATAGCAGAATTTATGGGAGTGTATTCAAAAGAAAATGGATATGATTACATTAAAACAGGTAACAAAGGAGTGTGCTACCACATCTCTTGGGATTGGCTAATGCCAGTCGTTGAAAAATGTTTAACTACAGATGAGCCTACAGATGGTCATCATTACTTTATAAATGATGCATTACTAACTTGCAACATAGATGTAGTATACGATAGAGTATTAGAATTTATAAAAGAATGTATATGAAAGACAATAAACTAATAGCGGAATTTATGGGAGTAAATGTCATCACTATTGATGATGTTAGAGAAAACAAAAATCCTTACATCTCATCAGCAGATGGATACCTTGAAGACGATTTAAAATACCATTGCTCCTGGGATTGGCTAATGCCTGTAATGGCAGAGTTAGTAAAGAGATTTGGAAGTGGTTGGATCTTTGAAGAAGGATACGACTTAAATACCAGGTACGATGCAGTAGTAAAATTTATTAAACAAATGGAATATAAATGGAAATTATGAGAACAACAGACGAAAAACACAGTAATAGATTTGAGAAAATCTTAAAGGGTAAGAAGGTAGACTCATGTAGATACCTAACAAGAGAAGAGGCAGACGACTTCGGTTGGTACAAGAGGCCACTATGTATAATATTCACAGATTCAACATACTTAGTATTACAATCAGATGATGAGGGTAATGATGGAGGTGCAGCATTCTTAGGAGGAGACACAGATGAACAAACAATCTACACGATATGAAAGTAAAAATCGAACAAAGAACTGTATACCACAAGTTTGTAGAGTTGGAGATAGAGATACCTGATTCAGTAGAAACAGACAAGATTGACGAGTATCTACTATCTATTGAAGACGAATGGATAGACAAGATAGATAACAGGATAAATCAATCAGGGTTTGTCCTTGGGACAGGACTATATGACCACCCTGGTCACGAGGATTCAGAGGCAGACCATGAGTGGAGATACGAATGCGTAGAAAGAAAAACAGGAGGACATTTATAATCAATTAAATAAATAAAGAGATGAGTATAATAGTAGAAGATAACGGTACATACACAATAAAAGGAGAAAAGTATGAAATGAGTATAGACTATGAGTACTACTACAACACAGGAAGTTACGAAGATCCACCTCAAGAGGACCTGGAGATAACATGTGTAGAGTTAGATGGTATAGAAATTACAAATTTATTTTGGGACTACATAGAAGACCAGGTATACCAACAAGTAATAGAATACGCAAGAGAACAATAGGAATGTTGTTCACAATCATAAA
>Ga0233412_10000657_pt1 | contig 19578 bp, 20 predicted proteins | sample Na_anoxic_4_MG_FD_180667 | JGI IMG/M metagenome (GOLD analysis project Ga0233412, IMG submission 180667) | Seawater microbial communities from Saanich Inlet, British Columbia, Canada - Na_anoxic_4_MG | ecosystem: Environmental > Aquatic > Marine > Inlet | place: Canada: British Columbia...
TTTCAAGTAATGAATGTGTCAGGAGGGGCAAGGAAAAATACAAAAAGGAAAAAACGGAAAAAACGGAAAAAACGGAAAAAACGGAAAAAACATACCAAAAAAAAATAACTTTATTCTATTCTTCTTTGATATAAACAGGCAATGTATTATTTTCAGGTTTATATAAAGCATTAACCCATTCAATCGTCAGAGGCATTGTTTCCGCAAGAGGAGATTTGCTTGTCCATTGTTCTTTGTTGCATAAAACAAATAATTTTTTAATTCTGTTGACTATGCCTCCAGCATTCCGCGGAGGGACATGTTTTAATGCCCATTCAAATTGCATCGATTCTATTTTTGTTGGGAATCCACTAATTATACAAATATGTTTCCAGCCAGAACCCTTGCTTGTGGTATATTTAGCACCGCCTTTTATCTCTCCATTGTGTGCTCGTAGTCTCTTAGCCGCATTATTAGAAACACCGACATATGTATATCCTTTGTTTTCAATAATATAACACACCCAATTCATAAAGTTAATAGCACATTAACTTTATGTTTGAAAATAAAAATACTTAGTTTCTCGGATTTCTTGCGAACAAATTTAAGCAGGAACTCGTCATATGATTTAAAGTATTTAAAGATTTATTGGTCTGGTTCGGGTGCGTATCCTCATCCACCGCCCCTCATTCTGCGTCTAGTGCGTCGCCTAGTGCGTCGTCTAGTGCGTAGTCTTTTGGTTTTCTGGTGTTTTTTTAATTTTTTCCGTTTTTTCAGTCTTTTTCTTTTACTTGACTTGGTGCCAAAAATAACGGAAAGTGGAACTCTCCTGTGTCGTCGCGGTTTCCCGCCTCTTTTGTGTCGTGAATTTACCATTATATATATAAAGTATATAATAATAAACGCATATTATTATATATAATGGATATTTCAAGAGCAAAAGACATATTAGCATACTGGTTCCCAAAAAACGGTTCAGCCGATTTTGACAAATGGTTTATGAAAAGCAGCGAGTATGATGAGGAAATCAAAGAAAAATTTGGTGATTTATTAAAAGAAGCGGAAAATGGTGGCGGATTCGGTTGGTTAACAAGCAAAGAAAGCTTCGTCGCGTATATTATTTTAACGGACCAATTTTCACGACACATTTACAGAGGCTCTGGTGACGCATTTAAAAATGATGTTTCGACGATGATATTTACTAAATTAGGATTCGATTTATATAGACACCAATTAGTAGGTTACGAATTTATGTTTGCTTTTATGCCATATATGCACACCGAATCGCTTAAATATCAAAAGAAAGGTGAAAAAATATTTAATAAACATCGCGAGTTATATGGGATCGACGAAATTGGGTTACCCGACACACACAAAAATCATGACGCCAAAAAAGGGAGCAGACATCACTTATTGTCGCCTGCGGTGGTGTCAAGTGAATTCATTTTAACAGAAAATGTATTAACGCAAGCGGATAAAGATTTGAAAATGTTAGACCAAATGCAAACACACGTTATGGGTCATAAACGGACGATTGAACAATTTGGAAGATTCCCTAAAAGAAACGACGCATTGGGCAGGAAATCAACTGATAAGGAATTGAATTATATGGCTTTACCTAGCGTTAAATCAAGACCTTATTAACTTATTTCGGAGAAAATGAAACACCACAACCACAAGATGTGGCAAAATCCTTTTTCGGTGTGAAAATAAATCTACTCTCGAAAATATTTTTACTGTAATCTTCTTCTATAAAATCAACTGTTGTTCCCAATAATAACATTTCAGACATTGGTTCAATTACTACCTGTGTATTAGAATTTGTAACTATAGTAGGCGATGGTTGTTCCGCTGTTAAATTATCAAATTTTTTCTCATCAATAGATTCAAGCTTATAATTAAACCCGTTGCATCCTCCCCCAGTTGCGAAAAATACAAAAGCATATTCATTGCTTTTTTCCAAAATATGTGTCATTTTATCCCAAGCACTAATTGATATGCTTATGGGCTGTCTCGTCATAGTAGAAAACCTTCTCAAGTACATACTTATATATAAGTCCTATATGTTTATTGTAATTAATCTAAGATTTATTTCAATTTTTGGTATTATGTATACTTGGATAATCGTTGGATCCACTACTGTCTCAAGGTGTATATTCACCCACGGTTTTAGGTTGGGGATCGTGTGTAGCGAAAAATATCACCGTTTAAATGTATTAATAGTTAAAAAAATTATATATTAATAGAATAAATGAAGGTTGCCTTTTTGATTCCGTCTACAACTAGAAAAAGACCTTGGGAAAAAATGGAAGATACTTATTTATATACAATATTTGGTAAAAGTTTTATACGGACATTAAGTGCTGATATTGAATATACAATTTATATAAATATAGATGCAAATGATCCCATATATACGAAAACAATAGAAAAAAACAAGTTTATATCCTTAATTGGAGGGAAGGCAAAAATTAAATTCCTTTCTGATGGTCACATTTCAAAGGGGTATTTAACACAAATGTGGAATTATTTACTTAGATTATCATATGAAGATGGAAATGATTATTTTTATCAATGCGGTGATGATATTATGTTTCAAAATATAGATTGGTTATCAGAATGCATTGAACAATTAAAAAAACAAAAGGATATTGGTGCTTGCGGACCAATAAATCCACCTAATCACAGAATACTCACCCAGACATTGGTATCGAGAAAACATTGGGAAATCTTTGGATTTTATTTTCCCCCGCAGATTAAAAATTGGTGGTGTGATGATTGGATAAATTATATATATTCGCCACATTATATTAAAAAAATGGACCATTTAATAGCTGAAAATAAAGGCGGTAAACCACGTTATGAAAAGCCTACCATACAGGAGCATCTTACATTTCGAAATCTATGTCTTCGATTAACTGTCCAAGGTAAACGAAGAATTAAAGACTATCTTGGTCGTTCTTAATTAATTCTTTAACCGTAACATTTTCAGAAATGTTCTTTTTGATGTTGGTGTGCGTTTTGTTTTCATTTTCACCACATCCCATATTTTTAACCATGGTTTGCCAAATTTTGCATTTTTCATCATTTGACAAATAGTCGGGATTTTCCTTTTCCCATTCCTTTATATGGGAAAACTGTTTTCTGGTGATATCATCTATTGTTTTGTCTAATTTTTCGTGTGTTTTATCTTTTTCCCATTTATCAGAATCTTTTATATAAAATTGCAATCGTTTTTTATCTGAACAATGGATTGGACGTTCTGTTGCAGCCATATCGGTAAGATGTTTGGTAAATATATTACTGATTCCTTTTTCATAGCCGTGTTGATTTGTATATTCTAAATCTTGAATGGAAACCTTGATATTGTCTACAAAATCCGTTAAATTCATAGCATTTTTACAATGTTCATTCAGAAATACATTTATAGAAATCTTATTGTTATTATTATTGCCTATTTTTGGAATCATCTCTTTTTGATTCTCAATTAATTTCTCTATCAAATCACCTTGTTTGCTTAGAGCCTGGGCTAATAAATTAATAGCATCTGCGCCATTCCCTTCTGCTGCTGCTTTTGCAATTTTTGCAGTTGTTGTTTTCAACACTAAAGATTTGCTCGTTTCAACACACCCTTTTCGATGCCTAGATAACCCACTATTGTACTTGTATACCCTTCCACAAGTCCCACACGAAAATTCAACATCATTTACTGTTTTATTACCATTTAAATTACCATTTGTTACCATTTTATGTTTTGTAGTGGATAAATGTTTAGTAAAATTATATTTATTACTACAAGAATAGTTACATTTTTTACAGGTATATTTTCTTGACAACTTTTTGCAACTTTTCATCTCTATATAATGGTAACATAAAAGTTGCCTAAATCATTTTTCTCTTTTGTTAAATTTATTTGCGAGTGATTTTTTTTGCACATTTGTCATAAACTGGATTTGAATTTTTGTGTAGTGTGGAAAAAGTGGATTGTGTATTTACTTATCCTACAATCATCGAGTGACCGTTACCATTGAGTTACCATTGTTACCATTGATATTTTTGTAGGGGTTAAATGTTTTTAAAATTTCTGGACGCACTTAGAAGTCTTACCATAAGTTTATTTTCATTTCTTTGTTTTTGCAACTTTTGCAACTTTTGCAACTTTTCAATGGTAACTCAAAAGTTGCAATTTCCGCTGCCAGTTTTGTCCGTTTTTTTTTATGGGATACCGAAAAAAGAGAACCTTGTATTTTTTCTTTTACATCATCTAAAGATTTTGAAATGTGCAAAAAAAAAGTTTAAAATAAATAGCCAGAATCCCATTCTGGACATTTTAAAATGTCCAAAACTCAAAATGTCCACCGACTTTTAACCCCAAAAACATGAGTTCCTTTTTTTCAGTGCCTTTTTTTCAGTTGCAGAACCATGGTGTAGAATGCATACATACTACAGCTGACTCAAGTTTCCTTCCACTAGGCTCACACAATCTGTAATTATCGTAAATCCAACAAGGGTATGTTGGGTGTTTGCCATAGATATATTTTCCTTTGGAATCACTTCCAGCCATTATACACCGTGGCATTTGTGATTGTTTTTCGATAAAAGCAAATATTGAATTCCAAGTCACTTTGGTCGGGTCTTCAACGCGCATTATAATTGTTTCATTTTTTCCGTGCGGAAAAGGCACTTTCGAGAGAACGATGTCGGTTAGCATGGTTTATTGATGATTTAATATGTATTAAAGTATATTCAATTTATTTTCATTTAAATACTTATTGTTTGATTATAACTAGTTATGGATAAAGAAATAATAGATTTTTTGAAAAAGTGCAAACTTCAATTAGAAGATGAAACTCAGTTAGAGGGACAGTTGATTCCGAGAGATATGTTATTATCAAGAACAACGTATGAACAAGTAAAAATGGACATTGTGGAATTAAAGAAGAAATTTAGTAGTTCTGCGCTTACTTCTCTCCAAAGTTGCGCTGAAAAAGAACAAAAATGGCCTTTATTAAACTTAGTTCGTCAAATATTAAGAGTCTGTAATTATAAAATGGATCCGGTTCGCCGAAGTGATGGTTATGACGATGATGGGAAAAAGAAGTACAAACGCTTTTTCTTAATTAAAAAATTAAAAGTTGTGCAAGTAGTATAATTCGTATTTAGGAGGGAATATTTTAAAATATGAATTATATATATATATATGAGTTACACATCAAAGGATTACCTTCAGAATATACTCGTATCTCTCCCCGAGAATTTTACCATCCAAGTTGGTCAATATGCAGCTATGAACAAACAGTATCTTTTGACCTTTCTTGATAAGATTAAAGGCCTCCTCCAACAAAGTATAGACAATGCACCAGTACAGTCTGACAAATCGGGCAGCGATGCAGCCCGTGAAAAATCTTACAACGAAATCAATCAACGCGCATTGCGAATGATGATGAATACACCCGTGGTGCAACAAGATCTGGTTATTATGCATGTTTTATCAGCGTATCTTGAAATATTAAATATGCAAACCGGTCACGTTGAACTGTCCCTTGCAAGGGAACAAGGAGTCGGGCCCAGTAGAGTTTTTTCCGAACGACCAACCAATAAAGCATTCTCGTCAAAAAGGGTTCAACCAGGGAATGGTAGTCCGGGATGTGTACTTTTATCAGACTTATTGACACACAAAGATCAAATTCATGATGCATTTGATGACAACCGTAATAAACAGCAGGCGGGAGAACAAAATATAGCACAAAAGCGTGTTTTGAAGATGATAGGAAACCTGAAGATTCGTGCCGATGAAATTAGATTATCAAATTCATCAATCGAGGAAAAAATGTCTCTAGACACTTTTGATTTATTTTATGAGCATTTCGACGCCGCTGTGGCAACTGACGACCCTGATGATGTGATAACCAATAGAAAAGTAAAGGATATATTGCATTCAGTCTGCGAGAGCTCTAAATCTATATTACAGTATTACAGCGTTGTAAGTTTTTACAAATACCATGAAGATGTGGGTTTGGCCGAGCAAGGTATTTTTATTTCAGCAGATAGAGATAAAGATGCTTGGATGAAATGTCAGGAAATTTACCCCCATGCCCTACACCCATTAGACCGAGGTGCATCTGAAACATTTTGCCTTTTACAGACACAACCTATATTTCTAAAAAAACTTCAACTAATTTTTCGACTGGCAGCGAATAATGCAAATAAAACAGTAATATTAAGTAGTTTCATAAACCAGAGACACGACGTGGAGAAACGAGCTGATATTGTGGATCAACTCACCAGATTGCGCAGTGATGCCAAACGGGGAAGCTGTGATGAACTCGATAGTTTTGAAATACCACCCTATGGAGAATATAAATCGTCATTGAAAGTTACAGATAATCTTGCTAAACATGCAATTCAAGCTACTTATGCGGCACAACAAGGGTCCACTACACAAAGTGCTCGCGAAAGGGCGTTGGAAGAGCGATTTAAAGTATACAAAATGGCACCTGGGAAGTTTTTTCCTATCAACTGTCAGGTGATACAAAATGGCACACCAGCCATAATCCACTTAGATCCAATGCAACTTGTATTTTGTGAAACTTTTGTTGGTGTAGATATGCATTCAGTGCAAAACCAGGTGGGTTCATCACAACATATAAGAATGGCACATTATGATTTAACCATGGCCTTTCCTCCTAATCAAACAACTCCTTTGGTTGGACCGGGTACTGGTGTTGCAAATTTGATGCCAGCAACCGTTGCGGCGGCGGATCCAGCAAAAGATTTATTTAGAGGACCAATTGCTATGGAGGAAAAGCAAGCAGCAGAAGCCGGTTTGCAATTGTTTAGAAGAGGTAACCGCGCAGGAAGGGGACAAGGGAATATGTTGGTTACATCAAGCAAAAGCGTGGTCTCGAATCAATCCGAGCCTACTCTTCCTCCGGTCAATATAACTTGCCAGGGTACTTTACAATGTGCGGCCCTTGGTGTATATGCCCAACAAAGCGAATTTCCAAAAGGAACAGGAACAGCAATGCCCCGTAATGTTGGGCTATATTTAAAAGAGAACCCAACAAGAGGAAATATGAACACTGATTTCATACCTGTTTTTGTGGGCACCGACACTGCGAACGCATTAACAGAATTAATGGGAGTTCGAAAAGGAGGATGCGGAAAGGAAGAGTTTAAGAATTCAACTGGGATGTGTGCATCGGGTGCAGGATGTGCGTGTATGAAGTTTGTAGAGGGTGAAGTAACAGGGCAATATCAAGCGTATATGGATTGTTGGTCGCAAGAGCATTCCGGATTGTCCGATAAAAAGAAAAAAGATATTAAAAAAGCAGAGATTAGTTGGTGTCCGTGTCATGGTGCGTATATTAGTAATATTTTAGCGGTTATTAAGGATTCTCGAGAATTGCGTGAGATTTTATCACGTATCGCAGAGGCTGCTGGCGACTTATCAATTTTGAAAAGTTTTGTTGAACGCGAACCCAATGACATTGTTGGAGTTAAAATTACAATTCCAAAGGGAAAGGCAGAGAATTTGATTTACGCCGCAAATCCAGACAGATTCGGGAGGGGTGGTCGATATGCCCGAAAGGAAGTTGGGCAGTTCGTAATAGATGAGATTGTATCTACTCAGCTGGGAGATGGAATGCAAGGCACATGGTCATTCGAAGATGAGAAATATTATTTTACTTTTCGAGATCATCTGAATGAACAATTAAAAAAATCAGCCAATGGAGGAGATTTGGTACCATTGGATGGTATAAATATATCTGGTCCACGTCTTGCGGGAGCATGGCAAGGGCGCCTTAGAGCATCCGGGACCCTTCCACAGGAGGAGGAGCAAGATGATGGGTCCTTTGTAAGCCATTGGGCTACTGCCGAAAAATTGGAAAAAATGGGAGAAAACGGCTTGGGTATATGTTGCACAACTTGTATGTGTGGGGGATTGTGTATAGGTAATCAATTGTGGGCAACACTGGGAATATATACATTAATTGACATTCACTCGGTATACCAGGGGGATAACCAGGATGGAAGAGAATTTATTCGAAGACATAAACAAACAATAGGTTTGCCAATAGCAGCATTGATAACTTGTGTTACACAGATGAGGGACAGTGGGACTAACGTGACACTGGAAATGTGTTTCCAACGCCTTCTTAATGTATCCCATCCTTATCTTCTTGCATCGGCACTGCCAGCAAATATTGAGGTTGATTCAATCTGGACGTTCGCATTAGCTGCATTATTGCCGTTATTGGAGTCAGAAACGAACCTACAATCTATGGGAGAAACATTACGTGAAAGAGTAGTTGCTTTCGAAGAAAAAAGTACATTTACAGTGGTGGGTGAGGAGGACGACAGATACGTCGTACGGGGGAAAGGATTTTACGGACACCCACTAAAATTAAAGGTTGGAATAACAGAGTTAGGGAGAGATGATGATGAGGAGTATTTATATACAGTGGATGGAATAAAAAATAACCCTAAGGTTATTATACCCGCAAATATATTAGCTGAGAAAACAAAGCAGGGGGAGTGGAGAGAAGAAGCGAATAAATTGGACAAAGCTATAAACATCCATCAACAGCCCGTCGTTGACGTGATCGGACCGGAGATGCGGCAAATATTAGGAAAGGGAGCAAGGACGAAAAGAGAAGATTTGGTCACATTTACAAATAACAAATTTAATGATGCCTTGAGGAGAGGTTTGTCTAAAATACATTTTGAGGGTTCATATACTAGTGGCAATACTGACCCAGTAGACTTTTATATGTATACAGGACATGATGTATGTAATATAGAAACCCTTGAAATTATGGAGCAGACCATATGTCACACACTAGGGGGGCAAAGTTGTAAGAAGAGCAGCAGCAACAAACGGACGCGGAAGACAAAATCAGGAAAAAAAAAGCCATCAATTGAACTTGCCCCCGATACTATATGGGGATTAGTAAATTATATTATATATACACTAAATGAAACCGCGGATTTCCCAAAAGCAATTATAGCTGAATCAAACCCTGCGGTTGTTCCCGCGTTGCTAAGTATAGAGCCCTCAAGAAACCCCGCCAGATTTAATTTATCTTTGGACCAATGGATAAAATTAAATTCATTAGGTGCTTCATCTTTGGGTCCGATAATTGAAATAATATCATCGCTCCGTATACCACAAGGCGTGGACCCCGATTTATGGTCAGTTGCAGGAGATTTAGCGATTCAATGTCTTTTATCCATTAAGACTTATGGTGATTTACATCAATTATTGTTGTCTTTACAAATTTCACAAACTGATGAATTTATGCCAGCCATTATAGCATATATGACAGGTGATTATATGGGAACAGCTGTAGCAGCAACATTTAAAGATGAACAAGGAAATACACCTCGTATATGTATGACCGCAAAAAGTACGGAGCAAGTGAAAGGAAAAATACCAATGCATTTTTTACCTATGGCACTTTGGGAACAACCCTCGGAGAAAGAAAAAACTCAGCTTGGATATTTGCAAGGAAAAAGAAGACAGGTAAAGGCCACAGGAAGGGGACTGGCTCAACGAGCTTTGGATATCAGAATACCACTACCACGAGTACTCCGCCAATCAGTCTTTGGTACCCCACGTGGTGGTCCCCCCCTGCATGCCAAAGGCGCGCTTCATCCTAGTCAGGTTGCCAAAGGCGCGCTTCATCCTAGTCAGGTTGCCAAAGGCGCGCTTCATCCTAGTCAGGTTTTGCAGGGAATCACCGAAAGCGAAGAAGATGATGAGGAAGATAGTCGTACAGCCACATTTAAAAATAAGAAACAAAAAAAAACTAGTGAAATTGATCGAATTTTTAATAATGATGAAATGGAAGAAGAAGATGAAGAAGGTGATGATGGAGAAAGTGATGATGGAGAAGGAGGAAAGGGTCTATTTTCTTCAGCTCTCGGAAGAGGAGGGAGCAAAAAACGTCGTCATAGAAGAAGACGCAAAACTAGAAGAAAAAAGAAAAGACGAAAAAGGAAAACAATAAGAAAACGCCGAAAAAGAGGAAGAAAAACAAGAAGAAAATAAAGTAAATTAAAGAAATTTTAGTATGTAACTATATAAAATGAGTAATTCAACAGCTGTCGCGGCCACTATCGGTGTTAGCGCTTTAGGCGTTTTAGCTTATTACGGATATCAAAACATGAATGGAACGAAAGGAGGTGATGAAGCTGAACTTTATAATGAATTGGATGGTGTTACTAACAATTCAGTAGAAACAACCAATTTCCAGGAAGAAGCACAGAAAGAAGTGGCAAAAGTAGTAACAAATGCAAAAAATGCGTGGGGTTCTTTTTGGAAAGCAGAATATGCTTCACAAGAGGAAACTGATAATGTGAAAGTATCTCTACCAGAATCTAAAACCGAATAAATAAATTACTTTTATGAACAATTTATTTTTTTAATAATTTCATAGTCCAAGCTAAACCCATAAAATACACCGGAGTAACAAATAAAAGAGGCAATTTGCTCGGAGCTTTATACCATAAGGTCATTGTTAACCATGTTAGAATGGGTACTCGTATACCACCATATACTATTTTTTGCACCTTTTTCCATCGTTGTAATTTTTGAGATGCAGGAGCAACGCGTAAATAATGATATACAAAGTAAGAAGGAATGTTTGACAATTCCCCCCAAAATAACATTCGGTCTCCGTAATAAAGTTCTGGTGGATATTGGAGGATGAAACAACTAGCTAGATGATGGTACATATACGCCAATCTTACTTTATCCATTTTTTCATACATTAACATAAAATACATATCATATAAGAAATAACCAGTGGACCAATGTTTGCATAAACTAAATATCCTCGTACTGGGCCACATAATATTCATACCATTTAACACAATTGCCCCGGTGGCGTGAGTAAGACAAGAAGCATTTCTAGCTAACTTTCTATCTTTTAAAAATATATAAAACACCCATTCATATACATTAAATTTCACAAAATTTGAAAAGTAAGGATTAAAAAACAGGATCATATATAATACCTAATAGTTTTTTACTTATATGAATTTATAAAAATAAAAATTGAATTAAAATAAAGTTTAACAGTTTAAATATAGAAATGAGTAATATTGAACATATCTTTAAGATGACGACTCCTGGTGTATCCAAATTGGCATTTAGAACCTGTTTTAGTAGTATTAGTTTTAATGGTTATAAACTAGATATTTTGAAAAGTGCTGTTCAAAAATATTTGAGACGACGGGAATTTGATAAAATGATATGGTGTGTTGCGGAAATTTATCTGTTTCAGGTTTACGCGAAGACAGATGTGGAAAAAAGGGCTACAAAGGGCATTATAAGTAATTTATTGAATAGATTAATTATTATGTTAGATGAGGAGATGTTATTCGTTGAGTGTGAAAAATATTTGGTGGTAAGGCGATATATGGAGGAATTTGAAAAAAGTGGTCGTGGAAATTTTGATTATTTATATAAAATCTGTGATGTGATGTGTGGTGCAAGAATGATAAGAAGAAATAGTGATATTAGGGGTTATTGGAGTCCTGGTAAGAAAAATGTAAAAGTAGATAATGGTAACGGAAGCGATGATTATTATTTTGTGAAATTTAAGGAAAAATTCGAGACAAATGATCCGGAGTGTTTCATGTGGATGTTAAAAATATTTAATAAAGGAGAAGAAGGTGATGTTGTACGGTATAGAAGAAAAGAGAATATTTATATGATTTGGGAGTATTTGTTTGACAGAAAAAATATTAAAAATAATGAAGTATTGCGAAAATGTTTGGAATATAGGTTTGAAGAATTTAAAAAGAAAAGAAATGAAAGGTTTATATTCTTGTCTGCTTCCATTGATATTGCTATGCATAGAGGAAGGGAGCAGAAAGAGGATTGGTTTGATTGTAAAAAGAAAAAGAAATTTGATGTTGAAGATTTGGTAAAAGAGCATCGTACAAAGTTTGTAAATCGGGAGTTGATTCGCGAAGTTTATTTGGATTGGAAAAAAATGGAAATAGACGATTATGCTATTGATATGCATACTAGTGCTGGTAGAAAAATGGGTAAAAATAAAATAGATTTTATAGCAAGTGGTGCGGTTGTGGTCAATGAAGACAAGGAATATTTTGTACAAGAATGGCGAGATTGTTATAATAAGGCAAAAAAGGCAAGTTTTACTGCTGCAGTAGCGCTTAGGAAAAAAAAGGATGAGGCAAAATTAGAAAAAGCAAATAAAAAAGAAAATAAAAAAAAAGAAAAAGAAGCCGAGCCTAAAAAGGGGAAAACGGAAAGAGAAAAGGTAAGAGCTGCTAAGTATAAAAGGATTAAAAAGTTGAGAGGAAAGCCAAATTTTGATGATTTGGAAAAGGATTTGGAATTTATAGATGGGAAAAATATTGATGTTAATTATATTAAATTATGTTCTGATAAAACTTGTGGGAATAAAGTTATGTGTTTTGAATTTGTTACGGCTAGTTGGGGCAAACCTAATACTGTTTGGAAAGAAAGTAGAAAAAGTATGAATTATAATAGAGATTATGCTTGTATAGATGGATGTAAAGAATTATTTGGATTAAAGAAAATTGGTATGAAAAGGGTGTTAAGTGATTTTAGAATTGAAAAAATAGATAAAAATGAAAAAAGCTGGATCAATAATTGGAAGAAGGTTTATACTGGAGATGAAAAAGTAGTTTATTGTGTTATGAATAAAATTACGCATTGTAATTGGAAAGTGCCGATGGAAATAGGTGATATAAAGCTTTCGTTTCAAAATGGTGAGTGTAGGAGACATTTGAAGGAATTTGCTAAGATTGGAGTATTTCGTGGGATATTTAGATGTAGTGATTTTAATTGTAGAAATGTATTAGTAGGATGTGATAAAAGTTATCTCCCGGATTATTTTGTAAGTATAGATGAGGGAGATATTGGAAAAAGATTGGATATAATTGGAAAAAGAGAAATATGGTTAATTAAAGCGTTGAATAAAGATAAAACGATTATAAATGAAATCCTTTCCGAACTGACATATCAACACACAAAAATAATTATGAGTTTGGAAGAAATGGAAAGATATAAGTTTAGTAGGCAGTTAATAGATGAAGTAGAAAAAAATTGGTGGAATTTAAGAGCAGATTTGGAAGCGGAAGGAGTTTTATTTGATTAGTTATATTTTAATAATGAATATAAAACTAAAAACATATAATAAAACATAATGCTTAAAAAGATTTTTTATATTTTGACTACCTTGTTTTTAGTTACCACATCAGTAACAAATGCCAAAGGATATTATAATACAAGAGAACACAAACCAGTGTTGCAAAAACCACAACCAACATATACCCAGAATCAAATAGATAAGGCCTGGATACAAGTTCCTTGGAGTCATGGAGGACATTATTATCACAATACATTGACACGCGAAGATGTAGATGCAGCACCTAGATGTTTTACAAAATAGAAATTGAATTAAAAATATAATTGTTAATAAAATTGATTTTTGTTATACACAATTATAATATACCACATATACAAAAATACCATGAATGCATCTATTCCATCTCCTGAAGCTAGATATGCTGCACTTTTTAAAGAAATGCACATTTTATGTCAAGAACAAAATTGGGGAGATCCTTTTTCCTATGCTCGTTCTAGAGAAATTCATATGGCAAATACATTGGGTCATTATATAGCACTTGGGTTTAGTGGCGCTGATGCATATGAAGATCAAGAAAGGACAATACCAGTAGAATATAAAAGTACTACTGGTTCTTTAAAAGGAACATATAATGGAATTAGTGTAAAATCAACATGGAATGAACAAATGCAATATTTAAGAGAAGGAAAAATATGTTGTTATGCGCGTCATTATTTTGCACGATATGAAGGTGCTAAGATAGTAGAGTTGTGGTGTTTAGACTGTGAGACAGTGTTAAGTGGTTTGCTAGGTAGGATACAAACTCAGTTTCTAAGAGAGAGAAATGGTGCTGACCCTCGACTAGGGGCAATTCTGTCTGGTAGATATATTCGTAACCATGGTACTCAAATTATTTAACATTATAAAATATCAATAACTTTATCATAAAATTTTTTATCTATTTCGCATCCTTTAAAATGTCGGTTTGTATTCTTGCAAGCCAAAGCAGTTGTGCCGCCACCTAGAAATGGGTCAATAACTAGGTCACCTTCAGTAGAATGTTTTCTAATTAGCTCTTCAAACAAAGGCAAACTTTTTTGTGTAGGATGAAATCTATTTTTTCCTCCTTGAATAGGGAATTCATAAATACCTTTATCATATTTAGAATTGAATGTAGGTTTTCCACCTTTAACACCAAGAAGCGCGATTTCTCTGGCATTTGTTAGATAATTAGTTGATTGATTGAGTGGAATAGGATTTGTTTTTATCCATTCAATAAACCGAATTTGATTAAAACCAATCCAATTTCCTTTTTTTGTTTCTCTAATTTGCTCCATAAGTCTTTTGAGTGTTTCCATTTTCCAGATATCAAAGAATATAATACAGGTACCTCCTTTTTTAAGTTTTCTGTAAAAGAGTTGAATAAATTCTTGCAATTTTTCAATAGTAAATTCTTTATCCCAATCACCAAATTCAGTTTTGTATCCGTATTTTTTCCCAGATGTATTTCCATATTTAATATAATTCTCCTTATATGTATCATCTGTATATCCTTTCTCGTGTTTGAGTTGTTCCCATTCCTCGTCTGTTTTTTTATTTTTACCCGACTCTTCTAATTGTGCAACTTCTTTCACAAACTTATTCATACCGGAATCCTTGGAAATAAGATATGGTGGATCTGTCAAAATTAGGTCTACGCTATTATTGGGAATTTCAGTTAAGAATTTAATACCTTCTTTGTTCTCGACATTTATATTCATGGTTAATATTATATACTATATGCTATTAACCATCTAAATCAATTTATTTCCTAACAATTATACCATATCCGCCGTATCGACCGATATCCCATGTTTTATCTCCAATGGACATAATGACGTGATCTTTAATGGCTTTTCTTGCACTTAATTTATAAGCTGGAACATTTAATTCCAAGGGAGGTCTGAAAGCAATATTTTTAAATCCTCCGATTCCCAAAGCGTGTAATTGTTGCAGTGTTAATTGGACTCCATACGGAACTCGTGGTCTTGCAGTTATAATATAAATATTATACCCTTTATTTCTGCAATATTGGTACAATTCGAATACTTTCGGAATGAGTTGATGGGTAGATGAATCTATCAAAGTATCATCAATGTCGAAAACAACGGCTTGATTTGGGGAAAACGGTATTTTTTCTAAAATGTCCATTATATTTACTATATTTAATAATATAATAGTGGTATCTTATTTTAAAGTTAATAATTTTATTCCTTTATTGGCAATCATAAGTGATTCAAATTCTTCAAAGAAGTCCATTTTTTTATTATTTAACATTTTATCTACTGTTGTTATAGACCATGGTCGCAAAGTTTTGTCACACATTATTTTTGACAGTAGATATATAGCAAGATTTTTATCAAGTTCTTCATTATTTAATTCTTTATACTTAATTTTAAATTGTCTATACAGGTGCATATATGTTATTGAGCACTTGATATCCATCCAACTCGACATATATTTATCAAAAAATTGTTTGAATTTTTCATCTTCTAACAGTGCACATAAATCTTGAAAAAAGTCATTCTTTTCAAGTTTTTTTTTACCTATCAATACTGCTGCCTCGCGTTCAACTATTTCACTCATATAAAGATGTATACATTTTTCTCTCCAACTTCTTTATTTATAAATATTTTAATTATTTAAACAAAATTAAATAGATAATATAAATGGAACAAACCAATAGTACAGTTGAAGAACAATCAAAAGAAGCATTCGATAAGAATGTGAACCGATTAACGGAACAAGTAAAAGAAACATATAAGAGAGCATTTTTTGACTTGTTGGAAGAGAAAGTAGGAGCTTCACCACCCGATTATGAGTGGTTAACAAGACTTTACGGAGAGATTAGAACCAAATTAATTGCACTTTTAAGGGAAGGAACACAATTGAGAGTTGAGATAGAAGAGACGATGGATTGTGATTTTTTCAAGCAATTAATAAGTCATAATGTATTTAGTCCCGAAAATTTCTATGCTACAATCAGGTATGTATTTGCGAAATGTAAGCAGTTGGGTTCTCCTGCTAGAGATACGGAAACCGATGCCAAATTGAAGGAAATAGTTGATTTTGTGGATTCTGGCGAGGCAACTTTTGCCACATTGGTACCACTGTTTATTAAAAACGCGAATGAATGTTTGGATACAATTTATGAAGATATCCAAGCAGTATCAGATAAGTTTAAAAAAAAATAATTTTATAATAATTTAATTAATTAATAATTAATTTATTGCATAGTTTTCAAATACCAAGAGCGTACGGCTAACATTCTTTGTCGAAGATTTGATTCTAAGCAATTTCGTTTATTTGCCGTATCCAAATGTTGATACACTGTAGTTTCCAACCATTCGTCTGCCCGCGTACGGTCACTTTGCACCGTCTCTCGCCATTGATTTACGAGAGACATCCATCTTGCATTAAATTCACCAGCGAATGTCTTGAAATCATCATCTTGAACTATTTCATTTGGAAATTTGTCGTATATGTCCGCTATCATTGAACCCGTGAATTTGGCACAATTGGTAAAATATCCAGTAAATCTTTCATTTGACCATTTTGGAAGGGCGTTTTCAATACTTTTAATAGTTTGAATAATGAGTTGTTTGACAATGGCAAATTTTGTTTTTTTTTCATCACTCAATTCTATAGATAATATTGGAAGATGTAGAAAATATTGTGTGTTTGCAAATTTAGGACCAAATGTCATTCCAGAGACTACGGCGACGCTTGTCGCTAGTTTTTTACGATTTGCGCCCCTTGGTCCCACATCAAATAATCCAAAACAAGATTTATAATGTTCGTGACTCTTAATTTGCTCAATGGCAAAATTAACTATAGGAGAACCGGAGAAATTAAAATCCGCATCGGCTACATTTGCGGCATATCTATCACTAGCAGTTAATGGTGTGCCTTCCTGAAGCAAACTAAAATTTTTACACAATTCTTCAAAGTAAATGCTGTCTCTCTGTGGTGGAGTTGTTCTTTCTTTCTCAAGTAGTTCAACCGCAACTCTATAATCCAGAAAACGTTTTTTAACATCTTCTTTATCAATCTTACCGTATTCGGTTTCAAAATCACCATCATAAAATTTTTTAAGAGCACCAAGACGAGTTCCACCGTCTTCAATATTATAATATTCTATGAGTGAAGGAGTATTATTTTCATCCATCTCTACTCTTGACCATTTACTCATTACAATCCCTCCGATGGCTTTTCCTTCAAGAATGCTACAAACTAAAGATTGGTTCCAGTCTTTAGATTTCGTAATGCCTCGTTGATAAGATGGTTTTCTGTATTTAGAATCAGCTTTCTCAAATCGGTCTGGTTCAAAATCTTTGAGAATATCTCCGAGCAGCATCACCGCGGCGGTTTTAGATAACTTGCGTTCTGGTAGATTGGTTACTGTTGACGACATATTCTATTAGTATTGGTATTTATCATCAATAATTGATTTTTAAACGTGCATCAATTTTTTCTCCTAGTCATTCTAGCAAATTTAACAGCATCACACACCGCAGCATATTTAATCTTCTTTTTCTTTACTTTGCACGTTCTGCTGCGTTTGGTAAAGAAAACATTATTGAACATGATAAAATTCTTTTTGGTTTTTCGTCGTTTAATCATACTTTTAATTTGTGCTAATTTTCTAGTTCCGTAATATTTTTTATATCCTTTCTCTCCATGAACCCTAATATATGAGGTATTATTTGTTGTTATGGGGAGATGTACTCCAGTAGGCAGGTCTCCTAACCAGTAGGTGCCTTTTTTTCGGTTGATAAGTGTACCACCCATACACCAGCCAGCAGATTTGAATAAAGCCGTTACTTCTGGCGTGAACCAAGATTTATCTCTAAATTCAAAAACAATGGATGGTCCATTTTTTGGAAGATAGGCTTTCATTTTTTTCACGCGTTCAAAGGTTTCGGGTTTGTTTTTAAAGGATGGTGGTAATTGAATAAGAATAGCTTTCATTTTATTACCTAGAGGTTTCACTCTATTCCAGAATACTTTCCACGCTTGCTTGCAATTTTTGAGACGTTTCATATGTGTTATATATTTGGATGCTTTGATAGAAAAAAACAGGTTAGGATCTAAATTCTTCCATTTATCGATAGTGTTTTTACTTGGAAGTCTATAAAAAGTAGAATTAATTTCAATGCAGTTGAGACCAGGTAAAGCCAACCATGTTTTTTGTCCAACCATAAATCCGGAAGTGCCTACAAACCATTCTTTGCTCATTAAAATATGTATATATATTATATAATGACAAAAACGCGTAGAGCTGGATTTAGTAGAAAACGCCGCAGAGGAGGTAGGAAAACAACACGACGCAGAGGTGGTAAACGGAGAAGTAGGCGTGGAGGAAATAATTGGTTGCTAAAAAATTCTTTACTTCAATTAGTGAATAGTTCATCATTTGATAATTTTGAAAAATTTGCAAAATCAAAAGGTAAAACAGTAAACAAGGAGGATATCATTAAAAGCATAAATAATGCGAATGATAAGAATTTGAATGAATCATTAAGCAAAGTGTTAGGGCAACTGTGTAGTAAAAAAGGTGGTGCTTTTGAAAGAACAGAACATGAGTTTCGTATTGATTCACCTTTGTTTAATCCAAGTAGTTTATTTAGTTGTATTTTATGGGCAGTTATATTAATGCATACGGATAGGATTGTACTATTGGGGATTTGGTTGGGTATGTGCACGGGTGCAGGCGGAATACGGTTTTAAATAAAAATTTTATAGAATAGTGAAATTTTATAAAATTTTATTTTTTTAAGGTTTTATTTTGAATGTTGAAAATTTAAACCAAATGAACTTTTCTTTTCAGTTGGTTGGTTACCTAGTCCTATGATACGGTCAGCAGTTGTTTGTTCGGTATCGGTTTGGTAGTTTATGTAGAGTACTAGTCTAGGAACTTTAGAGCAGGCCGAGTTGCCGTGAGGTATACCACAGTTCCAGATTACCGCTTCCCCGAATCGAGTTGGGATGTCTACTCGTTTTAGACCCAGGGTTTTCATGAGTTTGATAGGGATTTTCTGTATAGTCTTCGTCTTACCCGGCCAGTTGATCCCATCGCCTATTTCAGCGTATTTCTGATGAGCTCCTTCGTAGCCGTACCAGCCTGCTTCGCTGTTATTTAGCCCTATTATAAATTGTAGTCTTTGAAACCTACCTGTATTGTCATAGGGATGGTATGCTACTGGATCGTCGGCTGGGCGCGTTCCTGTGACACCCTCTCGGTTATCCTTAATATAGCTCATATCGGTGTGCAGTTGCATGTCCTTAGCTGGCGGTAGCTTTATCCCAAACCGAGTGAGGTGTCGCTTTACTGGGCTTTGGTATAGAGCTGTCATGAGTGGGCGCAGTTTTTCTCGCAGCTCGTTCAGCCTAGGATGATAATATGTGCTTTTCTGGCTAGTAGCTGAGC
>Ga0233412_10000658_pt1 | contig 19547 bp, 25 predicted proteins | sample Na_anoxic_4_MG_FD_180667 | JGI IMG/M metagenome (GOLD analysis project Ga0233412, IMG submission 180667) | Seawater microbial communities from Saanich Inlet, British Columbia, Canada - Na_anoxic_4_MG | ecosystem: Environmental > Aquatic > Marine > Inlet | place: Canada: British Columbia...
CTCAAAATCTGGGTTTAAAAAAAGTCACTTTCCCCCCGTTTTCAGGCGGGATTTTTGGGTTAATCCTTTATTTTACAGTTGAATAAAATAATAATATAAATACCTCGAGACGGTAAACAAACGTAAAAAAACAACTAATTTAGATTAACCCAAGATTAACCCAAAAATATATTGGATTAACCCAAGATTAACCCAAAAATATAATAATATAAGAGAAAAAGAATGTCAACCAAAGAAAAAATTTGTCCGACTTGTCGCAAAATATTTACAACACATGCAAATTTAAAAAAACATATGGCCCGTAAAAACCCATGTGTAGTAGCAGAATTAACCGATGGAATAGAAACTCAAAATAAAAAATTCAAATGTAATCGTTGCGAGTCATCCTTTCGAACCAGCCAAAAATTAACAAGTCATTTGAATCGGAAATTTCCATGCGAATTAAAAAATCCATCTCCTGAAGAAATTGAGCTTCGTTTATTGTTTGAACAGCTGCAAGAAAAAAATAAACAACAACAAATCCAAATTGATAAATTAGAAAATAAATCAACCATAACAAATAACACGGCAAATAATATAAACAGCAATAATACAACCAATAACATAATCATACATTCTTACGGAAACGAAGACATGTCGCACATAACCGAAAACATGTATAAGCAGTGTTTTCAGGTGGTATACAAGTCGGTCGAGAAATTATTCGATATGAAGCATTTTTCCAAAGACATGAAGCAAAACCATAATTTGTATATAACCAATATGAACAGCAATCATATGATGATGTTGACAAATGAAAAATGGGGATTAGTAGAGAAAGCAGAGACACTGGACAATATGTACGAGGATATTAGAGAAAATTTATCCGATGCCTTTAATGAACTGCGAGACAAAGACCGAGTCGATGCTGTAATGGAAAAGCAATTCAGTTCCTTTGCAGATGATTACAAGGTGGACGAAGATGAAAACGAAGAGCGCGCCAAGAAAGAATCTTGTAAAAAAATGGCCTATTTAGCATTCAATAATCGACAGTTTGCGATAAATGCACAAAGGCAATTGAAAAATAAAACAAAATAAAAAATAAAACAAAAATATATAATATCACCAAGTTGGTTGCATTTAAATATCAACCTATACAAAGGAATTGATTGATATTTAAAATGATAAACATACCCGAAATTAGCAAAATCTTTGCCTTTTACGCACCCGCCGTCATTTGCACCGGCGTCTTGTTATTTTCTTTATTTTCTGGAATTACAGGAAAGGGTTTATTTTTTATATTTTGCGTTTTTATTGCTTCCTTGATGCGACTTTTAATCCTACCACTTGGCATAAACAACATAGTAAAAAATACCGAATGTTATACCAGTCAGCGTGTCTTTATGGGAACTGGCAATACTACATATAGCACGTTTGTGCTGTGCTTTGCCTTGGCGTATTTTCTTATTCCGCAGCTAATTCAGAGTTCGAAATACGGAATTAGTATGGTGAATTACGGGGTGCTGTTGTTTTTTTTACTATATTTGGCGTATGACTTGGTGGTGAAGAAAACGATTGCGTGCGTGGATTTGAGCTGGACGTCGGGGGGCGTGGGCCGAGTACTGGCCGACGTGTTGGGAGGCAGCGTGCTTGGCACCATTATTGTTTGTCTTTTATATTATTCCACGATGCAGTCGCTACTGTTTATCAACGAACTGAATAGCAACAACGAAGTGTGCAGCCAACCCAGTAAACAGCAGTTTAAATGTTCCGTGTATAAAAACGGAGAATTGGTGAAACAAACGATTAAGTAATATAAATTTACTGTTTTGTTTTGCGACGTCTTGTTTTGCGACGTCTTGGCCGTTTTTTCGATTTATTTTTATTATTTTTTCGTTTTCGACTTTTTCCTCCTAAAGATTTGAATGTCGCCGAGTGTGGATAGGAAGCGGGCGGGATGTTATATGTAGGTGTTTTAGATTTATGATATTTGATTTTTGGTTTATCGGGGCGAGAAATGATTACTGGCATAGGAGCATTTGTACTTCCTTTGGATTTTTGATTTGTAAAGCTCATATTACTTGTAAAGCTCATATTACTTGTAAAGCTTATATTATATTATGGTTATTTTTTATTTTTACTTCAATTTATCTATTTTTTCATTCAAAATTTTCATGCCGTCCATGACATTTTGCAATAAATCCGTCACAGTGTGAAGCATCTCGATTATCTGGCCATTGTTGTTTATATTATTAGCCGCATTATTCGAATTCAACTCGAATTCGGTATCTGGGTCTGAGTCAGACCCAGAACCATTATCAAAGGGCTGCGTTTGATATTCATTCACTTGATTGTGCCGCTCATCGATGGTGATGTTTTTTTTCGGCGATTGCTTTGCTTGCGACTGCAAAGGTAAAGGCAAAGGCATCGGGTCGTAATTGCGTTCGGCTAGGGTGCGGGCAAATTGCTCGGCGATGCTTTGCGGATCCTTGTCTTCGGGCGGTAGCTGGTCGGACAGGTCAATGTCGGCGGGTTTTTGGGCAACGCCGAGAGCCATGTCTAAATTTTGCTGCTGCAAATCCAGCCGCTGGTTGAACTCGGACCGTCGCTTCATCTGAATGTCTTGATGCGAAATCGGATCCATAATGGGTTCGACCAATGTCGACTGAACGGGTTCAATAATTTTGATTTTGGTTTTTTTGAGGTGCTCGCGAATGTCGGGGTATAAATTGCGAACCGCCGCGTTGATTTGAGCCAAAAACGTCTTGTTAAGCGTCATTAATTCTTGGTCAAACACCTTGGCCTTGAACGCCTGCAGATTTGTGTCAAACACGTTTCGAATTCCCAATTTGTATTCCTGCATAATTTGAGTTTTTGCGTTTGTTAGCCGATACTCGTCGGCAATTAGTTCCCACAGCAATTCTATGTTGTCTTGGGTAAAAAAAGCGTGGTTCAGCTGTCCGCGGCTATGTTTGTCCATGGTTTATATAGACAAAATATGTCTTGTGTTTATTTTGTTTTGCATGGTTCCAACGAATATCGCAAAAAATGATATTAATACAAAATATAAAATTGGACAAGACAAATGAGCAGCGAGGAGTGCGGATATTTAGAGGTAGTTCTGGGTCCCATGTTTTCGGGAAAATCGTCCCACTTGGAGCAACTGTACAACAAGTATACACGATGCAACGTACCAACCGTGGTAATCAACCATAGCTGCGATGCTTGCCGCTATACTGTGTTGGATGACAGCGATGACGACGTGTCTCAAAAAAAAGAAACATACATGATTACCCACGAGCAGCACCGCATTCCGTGTACCTACGTGTCGTCCTTGTTTTCCGTGAAAAAAGAAGTGATTGAAACCTGCACCGTGTTTTTAATCAACGAGGGGCAGTTTTTCGCGGAGCTGGCGACATTTGTGCAAGAATTGCTGGAAAAAAAAAAGACGGTGATTGTGTGCGGCTTGGACGGCGATTTCAAACGGGCCAAATTCGGCCAGATGCTGGATATTATTCCGCTGTGCGACAAGGTGACCAAGCTATCGGCGACCTGCGAAATGTGCAAGCGACCCAACCATCCCGCGATATTCACGGTGCGACTAAACTCGGATGCGCGGGACCAAGTGCTGGTGGGCGGCGCCGAGATATACAAGCCAGTTTGCCGAGCGTGTTTTATAAAAAAATGTGGCATAAAATAAAAATAATCAAACATTGATGCAGATGCGGTAGTACATGGTGGTAATGGCGGTTTTGCTCGGGCGTACAATGGCAACCAATTCACCAGGCCGCAGCCCGATGGCCACGGCAACTGGGTCAAACCGCGAAATGGTCGGAAACTGATTATTTTCGGTGATGGAGAATTTACGTTTAATCTCATTGATTTCTTCTTCGGATCGTATCACGGTGTGGTGCGGCACCAATTCGTGGTGGAGCAAATTGTACTGCAATCTGGCCAAATTAATAATCACGACATAGTAGCCGTGCATTTCCCACCGCTCTTTGAGTTGGCGGGTTAGGGAATCGTTTAGCTCCTGCGACGACACAATAAGCAGCGTATCATTCTTGGTTAAGAATTTTTTATTATCCTCGTCGTCTTCTTCGTCGTTGCCCTGGTCGCCTTCTTCGAATACTTCGGCGACAAAGCTGTCTAGATTTTTGGTCGTCATTTGTTTTCCGTCATTGTAATAGTACTTGACATAAATCTTTTCATTAGCTACACCATTTGTGGTTTCCGTCTTGTGGATTAGCATGTCCATTTGGTTCTTGTCGGACAAGATATTAATCTCCTGGATGCTGCATCCCGTAAAGTCATCGATTTCGTAGCCCTGCAAGGCCAGCTGCTGCAGCAGAATGTTGCGCGATTTGTACAATTGCGTGATTAGTTTACTCATCGCTAAATAATTATATACTTATTTTATAATTGTTTTTATTTCATTTTTTCCGTTATTCATTTTCCGTTATTCATTTTACTTTTTCATCTTTTGCGTGATTTTATTTTGAACGTGCTGCAAATCGTCCTGCAGTTTTTCCAGTATATCGTCGCTTGGTTCGGCGGTCGAGGTCGACTGTTGCAGTTCTTTAATGTGAGTTTCAATGATTTGTAACGCTTCTACTAAATCCGCATTTTTTTTCTTTTTTCGAGCCTGCAAGGCGTCATATTCGTCAATCACGTTGTTTAAATAGGGATTATGCATCGAGCGCGTCACCAAGTCGTCGCGTCGGCTATGCAACAGCCTTTTTTTTTGGTCTCGCAGTACGTCCAATTGCGCGGATCTTGGTTCGGCTGCCATTATTTGTATTACCCTTTTGTTTTTATTTTGTTTTGTTTTATTGGTATTTATTATATTCCTTTATATAATCGTGCCAAAGAATATTTGGTATCAACAAGCATTTCTGCGATGCGACGCCTCCCCATTAGTCTATCGGTTAGGATGCGGCCCTTTCAACAGTCAAGAATTGAAGAAATAAAGGCCGAAGGACGGGTTCGATTCCCGTATGGGGAAATATTTTTTTGTAGAAAATGATTGTAAATGTGATGCATTGAGTCACAAATACAAAATGGCTCGTTGCGACTTTTTTTATTTTGTGACGCAAATAGTCTTATTTTGAATTGGTGTAGATTGTAAATAAGATGGATTGTGTTTCGTGGGTTACGAAAAAAAACACGGATGAAAATTCCCAACAAACAAAACCAGACACAACTCGTGCGATTATTTCAGTTTATTCAATAAACGCAATCCACTCCGTAATGACTTCTTCCGAGTAGTCTCTGGCTTTCAATTCTTTTTGGGCCAGTTCCCTGTGCCTTTCCACCGTATATATATTCTCAATATCCAGCTGCTTCTGTATCATGCCAATGACTTGGCCAATCTGCTCCGTATCCGAGATGCGAATGCTTACCAGGTCGTCGAATCCGTTCAAGCAGTTGATGAGGCGGGACATGCGTCCCGTGAAGCACTTGCATACCGAATCGGACATTTCCGCGTTCATCACGCTTTTTATTTCATCTTTATTTGCATTGCACTCAATGCGACTAAATACATGTAAAAGTAATTCTTCAAAGGTGATTTGCAGCGTGGAATGCACCGTGGTTTCCTTGCAGTAATCCACCATTATTTCCTTGGTTAACGTGGTTAGCACCGTGTCTGCCAAAACGGTTTCGTAGAGGTTTTCCGCGGCGATGCAAGGTTTTTTCGACAGGACTGCTTGGATGGAACTGCGAATGCTTTCTTGGATATGATGGTTGTGCACGTTTTGTCCATCAGAATATACATTTTGAGTGTTTCTGGTTGTATTCAAAAGTCGATTGATGTGTGGAGGAATAAACTCCCATTCGTTACGAAAACAATACAGATCGGTTAAAAGAGGACAATTCAAATGCTGAAAGGAAGTCAGCTTGTTCTGATGACAATGAAGTGTGGTTAACACAGGACAATTCAAATGCTGAAAGGAAGTCAGCTTGTTATGATGACAATACAGCTTGGTTAAAAGAGGACAATTCAAATGCTGAAAGGAAGTCAGGTTGTTATAATCACAAGTCAGCGTGGTTAACGCGGGACAATTCAAATGCTGAAAGGAAGTCAGGTTGTTATTAGAACAAGATAGTGTGGTTAAAAGAGGACAATTCAAATGCTGAAAGGAAGTCAGCTTGTTCTGATGACAATATAGCGTGGTTAACGCGGGACAATTCAAATGCTGAAAGGAAGTCAGGTTGTTATTAGAACAAGATAGTGTGGTTAACGCGGGACAATTCAAATGCTGAAAGGAAGTCAGCTTGTTATAAGAACAATACAGCGTGGTTAAAAGAGGACAATTCAAATGCTGAAAGGAAGTCAGCTTGTTATCATTACAATGAAGCCTGGTTAACGCGGGACAATTCAAATGCTGAAAGGAAGTCAGCTTGTTATAAGAACAATACAGCGTGGTTAAAAGAGGACAATTCAAATGCTGAAAGGAAGTCAGCTTGTTATCATTACAATGAAGCCTGGTTAACGCGGGACAATTCAAATGCTGAAAGGAAGTCAGCTTGTTATAAGAACAATACAGCGTGGTTAACACAGGACAATTCAAATGCTGAAAGGAAGTCAGCTTGTTATAAGAACAATACAGCTCGGTTAACGCGGGACAATTCAAATGCTGAAAGGAAGTCAGGTTGTTATAATCACAAGTCAGCTCGGTTAACACAGGACAATTCAAATGCTGAAAGGAAGTCAGCTTGTTACCAGAACAATGAAGTGTGGTTAACACAGGACAATTCAAATGCTGAAAGGAAGTCAGCTTGTTATGATGACAATACAGCTTGGTTAAATTGGGTGCATTGAGTCCTTCAAACGAGGTAATCCCACAATGAGAACAATCCAATTCCGTGACATGCAACAATTCGTTATCGCTTCCAATAAATGTAGATTTAGTATATTTGTACGCAACCATTTTCTTTTCTACTGAGAATATGGTTCAGATATAAATCATTTTTTTGTTTTTGCTTTTGCAAATGAAAAAACAATCAATCCGAGTATAGATCGCCGTTGCACGGATTGGAGTCGTTGCCCGAGTTGATGCCGTCCCACACCACGCCGCAGTTATTCGCCCAGGTATATTTGGCACATGTGCCGTCGTTTCCCGTAAAAGGCGCAACCGTGAAATCCATGGTATTGGCACTCGCGTTGTCTTTATTTTTTAGCGACAGGGTATAGTCGGGGTCCTTTTGCGTTTCGGCATCCGCTACATCGGCGGTCTTTAAAAAACACTGCTGCGTGGATGCATTGTGGGTGGCGCCAAAGCACAGGGCCGACCCCGAGCACAGGTTCTTGCACTGGGCCTGGGACACGTCCGCGTGTTCCGTCAGCGTGTTTCCGATGGAATTCGTATTGGCTTGGTCCATGTACATTTTCTCGGAATTCACGAGGTTGCAGGTGCCTAGATTGTGCGTGTTCATGCACGCCGACCCGTTTCCCTCAATGTCCACCCAGTAATCGGGGCAGTCGCCAATGATGGGCGGCCACTGCGTTTCGCCAGCGCCCGACTTGGACAAAGACACGCCGATAATAATCAAAATAACGGATAAAATAAGAATGGCAACAATGACGACCGTTTTTTGAAACATTTTATTTTTGTAAAAAGAAAATCCCTGTTATATTGCAGCAATATTTATTTTGTTAGGTTGTTCTCCAATCTAGGCCATGGTCCAGCTACATGCTTGCAATTTACACAACTTTTTTTCCCATTTACAGCCCAGATATACAATGAATTGTGTATTTATATTGTTTTTTATTTTGTTAGGTTACGACAACATTTCCGCGGGATAGTCCATGTCTTTGAGCACTTTGAGCCCGCCTTTTACCGTGGAGATTCCCTTGGCCAATTTATACGTGTATTGAAACTGGTCTTTATCTCCACCTTCATTACGTTTAATACCCATGTGCATGTTCACCACCCTTTTATTCGCTTCTAAATTCAAGCATAATTGCGTGTAATGCGTCGTCAGCATGCACGTGACTTGCGGTTTTAGCGTGAGGTACTGCATGAACGACGTGGCGGATTCCACGGCTTCCTCGGGATTCGTTCCAGAGTACAGTTCGTCGAAAATACATAGATGTGATTCCTCTAAATTAGATTCGCTGATTGCGTCCAAAATGAGTTTGCAGCGTCTCGCTTCGGCTTGAAACAGGCTGTCGCGTCCCGATGTGTCGGGAATGTTTAAATAGCAGTGAAAGTGCGAAAAAAGAGTGGGAAAAGAAGCGCGCCGAAAGCATCCCGCACCCACTTGCTGGCACAGCAGCGTGTTAATCATGACGCTTTTTAGCATGGTAGTTTTTCCGCCGCCATTCGGGGCAGTAATGACGATATTTTTTGCCAAAGAGCAGTCGTTGGTGATTGTTTTGGTCTCCGCTTCACTCTTCATTTCATTTATAAATTTCGGGTAAAACAACCCTTGGAATTTATTCTTATTTTTTTTGTTAGCTTTACCATCTTTATTTTTATTTTTAAACTTGGACTCGTTTGTTTTATTTTTATTCGAAATCTTGGCCAAATGCATCGCGCCGTCATCCAACTGCTTACCGAGTCCCGCCATATTTTCCATAAACCCGTGAAAGCCAAACGAGTAAGAAACCAGGTCGCTAATGTGGTCACTTGTATGAATCGTGTAAAAGTGGCTCAGCACCTGGCCAAACTGTTTTATTTTCGAGAAAGAAAAGGTGAATCCCGAAATGTGGGCCAGCTCTAGTTTCCATGCGTGCAGCGCAACAATCTTCTCATCTAAATCCTTTTTAAAATCAGCAAAGCTAACAAACGATTTAATTCGACAAGAAAAGTCGCGCATTTGGGCCAAAGAATATTCCGCGTATTCTTGCATGCATTGTAGATGGGCGTGAATGTCTCGCATATTACTGTAGAATCGCACGCACGACAGCACGTTTTGATAAATGGTAAACAGGTAAAAGCTCGCCGAGACAATGGCGTACATTTTCTGCCCCGAACCCAGATCGGAAAATCCCGTAAAGACCTTGGCGACGGGGTTGCTCGCCATCAATCCTTTTAGAATGTTGCCGTATTCGCCCACCGTGATGGGAATTTGTTTTAGTTTTAAAATGAAAAACGGGATGAGCAAAATGAGCAGGGGAGAGCACAGTGAAATAATGGGAGACGCAATGTTGTAGATGCTCATGAGCTGCATGAAGAGGGGATTGGCGTTGAGTCCCTTGGCGAAATCCCACTGAATGTACGAATACTTTTCACAAAAGGACGTTTCGCCTTTGATTTGGGACCATGTTTCCAGCATTTGTTTTTTGATTCGGTCTTTAGCAGCCACATTTGGTTCCTTTTCTTTTCTTTTTTTTGTTAGGCTTTTATCCTTCAACAAGCTTTGAAACTCGGTCAAATAGGTTTTGTCAGACGTGGTATAGGATGCAATTTCCCCCATGATATTTTTACCAACGTCAGTAGTGGGGGAAAACACGTGCTCGTACAAGGGTTTGTCTTTTGTTTCTTCTTTGTTTTTATCTTGGTCATTCTTTTCATCATTGTCTTGGTCATCATTTTGGTCGTCATTTTGTAAAAGCTGCACCAGTTCCAAGTCTTGGATGATGTTTGCATCCAGCTTTTGCGATTTGGCATTGTACTGGATGGGAAGCTTGAACTGCTGCAAATCCAGGTGAGGAATCGTCATTGTTATATTTCACAATGTATTTATTATAAAATTCCAATAAAAACAATATGAAGCTAACAAACGTATAATGTAAAACATGCTGAGAACTATTTTCCGAAAAAAAGACGACCTCAAATTGAGCAACGTGTGTTGTGCCGAAGAGCGTTCTCTACTTTTACACACCAAGTCAGCCAATTACAAGGTTAATACGACAATTCAAGAAAAAGAAAAAGAAAAAAAAAGAACCAAGATAATGTCAAGGAATTGACCTTGTGCCCTGATACAACTTTTACATGTTCGGGTGATAGATGCACCGAAGTATATAAAATGTATTCATTTGTGTGTCCAAGATTTATAAATTTCGCCAAACAAACGTGTCTGAAATTTAAATTTAATGATATCCTAGATATGCCTTTAAGTGCGTCTCAAATCATTGAGAAGATTGAGATTGAAATTGGAGGATGTCGAGTAGAAGACATTTTGTTTTTAGAAAATAATGTGTGCGTCTCGTCTGTAAGGCATCATGTTACCATTAATCAGTATCAGGACCATTATAATCATTATAATTGCGATCATGTGGTCATCGAGGAAACAACCACAACCATAAAGGTTGATGTTTCCAGTCACGATGAAATCATCGTACCTCTTCCCCTTTTAGCTTTAAAATTGAACGAATATGAGTTATTTTTGGCACCAGATAGCATATATGAAACAAGGTTAATCATTCACTTTAAGAATTATTATTGCATCACGTCCACCACTGTTTTATTGCATTCCTTGCCTTAGATATTTTTTTATTTTTTTTGTTGGGCTCAGAAAACGAAAAAAATGATATAAAAGGAATTTATCAATTCGAATATACGGTTCCAAGACAAAAAATGGACAGACCAACCTGGAAAGAATATTTCAAGAGTTTGGTGCTGCTTACTTCCACGCGGTCGCCATGTGAGAGGCTGCAGGTCGGCTGTATTTTGGTGAAACACAATCGCATTATTTCGCAGGGGTACAATGGGTATTTGCCTGGCGCGCCGCACCAATCCAAAGTCGCGGACGGGCATGAGCAGGCAACGGTGCATGCCGAGCAGAACGCTATTACGGATTGTGCGAAACGAGGGGTGAGCAGCGACGAAACCGATGCCTACATTACGCATTATCCGTGCATCCACTGCATGAAGATGTTGTGTGCGGCGGGCATTCGAAACATTTATTACATTCACGACTACAAGAACGATGCATTGGTGCAATATTTTCACGAAATTTCTGGAATAGAACGGCTAGAACAGATATGATTATTTTATGACAATTTTCCATTCAATCCACGCATCATACTATCCACCCAGGCATTGTAGCACATGTTATTTTCCACAATCAACGCCGTGTCCTTTTTTAAATTCATAATTCGTTTTGTAGTTCTGATACAATGGTATGTTCCAACGCTTGCAATCATAAAAGGTACGACGTACGACGCGAATCAGATGCAGCATCTTTATTTATAAATGGTTGGTTTACGTTTGAAATCATTTTTTTATTTATTTAATCCGTGTTTTCTTCGTTTATGCCCGTTATCTCCACTGGCTCGCTGGCGGAAATATCCTGAGCATACTGTGCCTGCTGCTCCACCAACCCGTCCAGTTGCGTCTGCTGATTTTCCACCGTGTTTTCTAAATTGTCTAGTCGCTGGACAAAGGCTTGCTGCGTCTCTATTTTTTGCTCCAGCGACATGATATTGCCTGCATTTTGCTGGGCTAAAATGAGGGCATTATTCGGATCGTTGGTGTCGTATTTTTTAAAATCGTCGCCGTCCTTTTTTTCTTCTTCGTTTACTGTTACATTTTTAGTGTCATCATCTTCGGTGCCATCTGTCATGCCTTCGCATAATTTAAAAGCGCATGAATTGAAAATGCGTAGACGAAAAAAAGAGTACATGGATGCACACACTAACAAAGCAAAAAATACAATTAAAAAAGAAAGAAGGTGTTTTTCAATAAATGATGCCATTATTATAATTTATTGCAATATTTATTTTAATTTTAACCAAACGATTTACATTTCCACCATTTCCATGCACTTGAAAATCAACTTGCTCGCCAGTCCAGGGCATTCCTTGGCCTTGCACTTGGAAAGAGCCAGCACCCGATTGTGAATTTGCGTATTTGGCGACACTTTATCCATACACACTGCCTTTAGCAGCTTGAACAAGATGTACACATACTCAACCAGCTCGTGGTTGCGGTTCTTGGCCGCCGCGTCCATCTTTGACGCATCGATTTGAATTGCCAACTCAATTAGGACGCAAGTCACGTCATTGTGTTTCCCCGTGATGGTCAAGACGTGGCCCAGAAACGTCGTCTCGGCCTTGAGCATGTCGTTGTTTTTATTGTTTTTGCAAGACTGCTCGTACGAGGTGGCGTCCGTGTTGATGGCGATTGCGTCAAACATGGTTTGATTTATTAGGCGTTGCATTCTTTCGTTCAACACAGCCGTCAAGGCGGGATATTCCTTCACTAAATCCACGTACATGTCCGCGAATAGCTTGGAATAAAACTTGTTGGCCGAGGAAATCTCATAGATGGCGTCGCTGAGGCGCACCATGTTTTCTGGCACCATGTCGGGGTGGATAATCTGCGACAAAATATTGGTAATCTTGACATACATGTCGTTCTTGGTCTTGTCGGTGGTTTTGTTCAAGTATGTGCGAATGAGCAGCAGCTGGCTGTCAAACCCAGTGGTGACATTTCCCAAGATGGTTGTGGCGGGGGCTTTTTGCTGAACTGCTGACGCGGCTTCTCCGCTACCGCCACCGCCACCGCTACCGCTACCGTTGGAGGACGGCATGCGCAAAGAAGGATTGGGTTTGTGATGTGACGCGGAAGAAGACGAAGAAGAAGAAGCATGTCGGGGGGGAAACCGCTTATCGCTCCAAGAATTCCCTTTTCCTTTTAATGCGTCCACTACTGACTGAATTGTGTGTAACGTATTCTGCGACGGGGACGAATACGCGGTGCAATCCTCGAAATACTTGATGGAATACTTGCGATTTGCGTTTTCCGAAATGGTCGTCGACATTACTATACTATGTGGAATGTATTCAAGTCGTTTATTTCATTTTTTTCATTTTATTTTATATTATTTATTATAATATACGACGCAAATAATGAATGCAAATAATAACAATAATAATAATAATGAAATAAAAACGGTGTTTATACCGCGAAATAAATTAACGTTGCGCAAAACAAAAGAAATAAAAAAAATAGAGCGAACAAAAACCACCAAGGTTCAAAGCCGCGGTTGGAATCTCAGCGACGAGCAAAAAACGCCCGATTACCAAAGGGCGTTGCTAACAAATTTATTAAACGAATCCAGCGACGAATCAACGTCTTATTTGACCCAAGAAATACTGAAATTGCTCAAAATAAAACAATCCAGTTACAAGTCTCAGGATGTGCGAAAGAATAAATATTGTATCGAATCGTTTGTTAGCGTGGCCACTATCGTTTCTCTTTTACACGAATCGGAACTAAACTGCTTGTATTGTTCGGACGCCGTTTTGGTGTTGTACGAGTATGCCTATGATCCAAAACAATGGACGCTGGATCGCGTCGACAATCAACTCGGCCACAATACCGACAACGTAGTCATTGCGTGTCTGGAATGCAATTTGAAACGGAGAATCACCAACAAAAATAAATTTCAACTTGGTAAAAAAATGGTACTAACAAAACTGGTCAAAGAGAACGCATAAATAATTATGCCAATAACTGCAGTAGTTCAGGTTTTTTCAATTTAGAGGCATCCTCGCACAGTCCCTGTTCCTGCACCAGTTCACGCAACGCGCCCACCGACATTTTTTTGAAATCATTGGTCTTGACTTTTATTAAACCGTCCTCGTTGGTGGCCGCATGAAGAGAATCGATGGGGTCGGATTCAATGTCCATCACCTCGGCATCAATCGTCGCATAAGGTTCGGCCTCAGCCTCAGCCTCAGCCTCGACCTCGACCATAGCAGTAGCCGTAGAATCCGAATCGGACGACATGTTGGACTCGGAATCCGAATAGTCGTCGTCCGACACAACAATTTTAGCTTCATTGATGTCGCCGTCTAATTCTACAACACTGCTCGTACTATTTCCCCCATCCACCTCTCCTTGGCCCTCTGCGCCCCCCCCACCAATCAACTGTGATTTAATCACCTGAGTGTCGTAGATTATTCCCTGAATCACATTTACCATGGACGCTAATTTATGGTCCTGGTCGGCAATGCGGTGATTAATGTACAGGTAAATCGACCCTAAAAGAATGACCAGCGTAGTAATGCTCAGCAATATATAAGAACTAAAAAAGGAACTAAAAAAATCAGGAATCATGTTTTGCCTTTACATTCTTCAAGATATTTTTTTGCGAATTAAAACGCGATATTTTATTATATTGGTCTAATAAAATGTACAATAAAAACAACAAAAATAAAACGCGCGCAAAATCCTTTAGAAAAAGCGTGCGTAAAATAAAACCGATAAAAAGAAAACGCACCAATAAGTCCAAGTCCAAGTCCAAGTCCAAGTCCAAGTCCAAGTCCAGTCAAATATCGCTAAAACGTTCATCCTATTACAATCCCCCTTTATCCAAATCAACTCGCTCAACTATATCGCCTTTATCTGCTAATTGACTAAAGCATGGTATATTCGTTTTGAATCTTGTTTTGGTACCACTTTTCCTTGACATTGTCGGGCAGCATCACATGATGGTGACGCTCGTACTCGTCGGGACCATAATAATACAAATGTGCGGGATTGGAAGGGAGTCCAGGCCGCAGCCCAGTCGTCATGGATACCTTGAACAATTCGCGGTCGTGCTTTCCCACATACCCAATCAAATCGCCAGTCTTGGCGTGGAGAATCTTTCCACCCATGAAATCGCTGGAAAACACGGTAGTCGCACACGGCTTAACAATCCCTTCCGCGTTCTCCTTGTATACCGTCATGGTATGCGTGTACTTTTTCTTGTTTTGTACAATGTAATCGTCCTCGTCCTCGTAGTATCCATAGTTGAAATCGTTGTTGTTCATGATGCTTTTTTTGATGGGTCGCTTCTCGTTATATTATTATACCAAGTTCTCTTTAATACATTTTTTGTGTTTTTACAAATAGCTGCATTTCAAAAAAATGAAATAGAATTATGGTTCTTTGTGCCATCAAGAAATATATTTCAATGCCGATTTTTAACAAGCTTCAAACCGAACGCCAAACAAAACAAGAAGAATCCATTCGCCGTCAATTATGCCATGCGAGTGTGTTTTGGTTTTTGATTGCACTTATCCTCGCACTGATTTTTACCCTGGATTATTATCCGCTGACGCAAATTATAAATAACTGTACTGGCTGATAAATGATTCCACGTTGGGACTAACGTCCTCGGAAGAGCTGGACGACGGCACGGGCAATTCATTGGACGGTTTCGCTTGTAAACTGGTCCGAATCGCTTCCTTATTTACACCAATATCTTTAGTATCTTTAAAAGCAGAAGCGGATGTTTGCAATTCCTTTTTTTTATCGTCCAAGGTCGCCTGCTGATCTGCGGACAAGGTTGGATCCGAAGTCAGGCCCTCTATAACAAAAGACTTGGCACTATTTTGGGTGAGCCAAAAAATGAGGAGCACCGAGCAAATGCCAAGTATCATGTTATGATGAGAAAAGAGTATTACGCAACTGACAAGAAATAAGCGACCCAACACTGTATGCAGCACACTTTGAACCATTTTTTTGGAAGAGAGTAAAAGAAACCCGACTAACAAAATAAAAAATCCCAATACTTGGTTCATGTTTAGGTTAATCTTTTTAAACATTGTTAGTGTAGTCGGATATTTTATTGGAAAATATTGGAAAAATAAATAAAACAATCTTTCAAGCTATGGACCAAAACCAAAACCAAAACAAAAACAAGAATAATAAATCAACCATGAATATCCAGTGCTGCTTTTGCGGCCCCGTGCGAAACTGCGCCCCCTTTTTGCCCGCCGTCATGCGTAACATCCAGAAGATGGGTTCTCAGTTGTTTCACGACCAGTATGCCATCATCCTCTTTTACGACAAATCCTCCGATATCTCTTTGTCCATCCTAAAAACATGGAAAATCAAATTGAAAAAAGAGGTAGGCGTCCTGATGCATCTGTACATCAATCCTGCCACCACACTGTCTCCATATCGCACGCACCGCATCTCGGCCGCGCGCAACAAATGCCTCGATATTCTGAAAAATAATTATTCGACCACTACCTGTCCCTATTTCATCATGATGGATTTTGACGAGCCCAACAGCAAGCCGTGCCATCCAGAAAATCTGCAAAAGTATTTCGACACAACTAAATCCCTATTAAATAAATGGGACGCCTTGTCGTTTCAGACGGCGCCGCATTACTACGATATCTGGGCCTTGTCGATTGCTCCCTTTAGTTTCAGCTACAACCATTTTCGCAACAACGACGCGTTTTACGGCATCATTCAGACATATATGGATAAAAAGTTGGCGAAAACCAAAGGCCTTGTGTCGTGCATCTCGGCGTTCAACGGCTTTGCCATCTATAAAACCGCCGTGTTTCTTTCGTGCCGATACAGCGGCGATATTCGCACTTCCACGCAATTAAGTAAAAACATCCAGCCGCGATGGATTCAGCAGCACAAACGCGCCACCCAGTCGAAACAGGTCGAATTCCGCGATTACGGACACATCAAAGGCGCGCACGAAGATTGCGAACACCGACCGTTTCACATGCAGGCTATACAGCAAAATGGCGCGAGAATAAAAATATCCCCCGAAGTCATCTTTATTTGAGCAACGAGTCGCACAATTATAAGATAAGATAAGATACGATTAATTCGCAGGTTCTTCTTTGATAATATCATACCAATAAAAGTTAAGCATGCGGAGCGCGACGCAATAAGATACGATTATTTCGCCCCTAATTCATTTGTTGTTTCATAAAATTCTTCAATTCGTTCTTCATGGTATTATTTTTTTTGTTAGGTGGGTCTCTTTTATTTGACTCGTGGTCGTCGTCATACAAAATAGAGGATTCATTCAAAGGAAGGTTGGCGAGTGGTGTTACGCCAGACGGCAGGTCTGAAATATCGGTGGCATTTGGCTGGTCTACCTTTGGCCGATGTTTCAATGTGTCTAAAATAGATTGGTAGGTGTTGGATGCTTCATAATTTTTTACCTTGGTGGAGGTCAAGGTTTCGGTCAAATAAATAAACAGGGTATGGACCGCATAAATGAACAGAAACGAAAATAGTCCAATTTGCAAAATAGTTCCCATCATATTTTTTTTGGAATTTTAATTTACTTTAAGCAATAAAAAATAATCGGAAAAGAAACGTGATAAAATATAAGAAAGAATAAAAGGAGAACATAACAGAAAAGAAATATGTTTAAAAAAGCGGCCAATAACAACACGGTGCTTTTTTCCATTATTTTATTCATGGCGCTTTACGTTGTCATTTCGCAATTTATCCAGCCGAGGTTTTTATACAATACCAATGGGACACTAAAGGAATTCGGCGTGGGGTACAAAAACAAAACCGTCGTTCCTATGTGGCTGTTTTCCGTCGTGCTCGGTATTTTATCATATCTTTTTGTGCTGTACTATGTTACCAATATACATTTTTGATTTGATTTGATTTGATTTGATTTGATTTGATTTCTTTTACTTGGCCTTGCTTTACTTGCATTTTCGGTAAAAGAGACAATAGGCGCTCGGCTGGACGATTACTTTGGCAAGCATTTGCGGATGTTGGTCCAATTTAGTCACGCGCTCGTCGTCAAATATAAACCATTCATTGGTGACGGCGTGTTTAACAGTCGCGACGTAATGCCCGCCCCTTGCGCCGCCATAGTGGTGACACACGCCGTACAGCTCGTATTTATTATTATTTCTCTTTTCTTTTGTTTGGTCGTAATTATATGCGTATTCAGTCATGTCTATATAAAATGGGAAATTCACCATTTGTTTTTGGCGGACATCGAAGCGTTTTAGGCTAAAGACGAGAATAACGGGAAACGACCAAAACCGAATGTGCCGCTGGATGGTTTCTTTTTCTTTGGTTTTTTCGTTCATGTATCCTTCGATGGTCTCCCCCGCACAGTGCTGCTGCAAACAATCATGCAAGGATATTTTTTCCAAAATAGGAGGTACAGACAGGTTGATTTCAAAGAAAGGGTCGGGTTTGAAGCTCAGCGTTTCTCCCGATGCCTGGGACACGATTTCCGACACGTACAGCCCGAAAAACACAGGCAGCAGTTCCGAGTAGTCGTCGGAATACATACTTTGTATCGTTTCGTAGCATTTCACCGCAATCTTGTCCGTGTTGCTAGACGCGGTGCCGCTAACACTGATGCGGACTTTGCGGCTCAGAGCTCCGTGGAACGAATCGACGACCAGAGAAAGAAACTCGGATGCGTCGTTGGGGTTGAACCCGACGAATCCGTTGTTGATTTCTTTTACATTAATGTTTTGCTGAAAGGCTTGGTGAAAGGCGCGCGGATTCACTACGCGTCCTTTAACGGCATCATTCCATAAATGCGTGTGCAAATCTATCCATGTTTGCATCAACCGTTGATTTGCTTGTTTGGTCAAAGAATTGGTCTTGTTGGATTTTTTCGCATGGTTTAGTATATTGTTTAAATCTGGACTGTGAGACAATATTTGCAAACATGTATTCATAAAACACGTGTTTCCGATATTCGCGAGCCCAGTGGTTCCGTTTTCCGTCATTGTAGATTATTCACTTACTTGGATTGTATTTAATTTAATAATCATTTTTTATTTAACTTATTCAAAAAAATGATTATTAAATTCATGTCATATCAAGCAAGAGTAAAAAAATCAAGCATGGTCGCCTACAAATATACTAAATCCACCTTTATTGGAAGCGATAACGAATTGTTGGACGTCACGCAATTGGATTGTTCTTATTGTGGGATTTCCTCGTTTGAAGGGCTCAATGCGCCCAATTTAACCAGGATTGATTGTTCTTATAACACCCTGACTTTCTTTCAGCATTTGAATTGTCCCATGTTAACCGAGATGCATTGTTCTAATAACAACCTGACTTTCTTTCAGCATTTGAATTGTCCCGCGTTAACCACGCTGACTTGTTCTTGTAACAAACTGACTTCCTTTCAGCATTTGAATTGTCATCTTTTAACCACGCTGACTTGTTCTTATAACAAGCTGACTTCCTTTCAGCATTTGAATTGTCCTGCTTTAACCAAGCTGTATTGTTCTAATAACAACCTGACTTCCTTTCAGCATTTGAATTGTCCTCTTTTAACCATGCTGTATTGTCATTATAACAACCTGACTTCCTTTCAGCATTTGAATTGTCCTGCTTTAACCAAGCTGACTTGTTCTAATAACAACCTGACTTCCTTTCAGCATTTGAATTGTCCAGCGTTAACCACGCTGACTTGTTCTTATAACAAGCTGACTTCCTTTCAGCATTTGAATTGTCCTGCTTTAACCAAGCTGACTTGTTCTCATAACAAGCTGACTTCCTTTCAGCATTTGAATTGTCCTGCTTTAACCACGCTTCATTGTTCTTATAACAAGCTGACTTCCTTTCAGCATTTGAATTGTCCTGCTTTAACCACGCTGACTTGTTTTGGTAACAACCTGACTTCCTTTCAGCATTTGAATTGTCCTCTTTTAACCAGGTTGGATTGTTCTGGTAACAACCTGACTTCCTTTCAGCATTTGAATTGTCCAGCGTTAACCACGCTGACTTGTTCTGGTAACAACCTGACTTCCTTTCAGCATTTGAATTGTCCTGCTTTAACCAAGCTGACTTGTTCTCATAACAAGCTGACTTCCTTTCAGCATTTGAATTGTCCTGCTTTAACCACGCTTCATTGTTCTTATAACAAGC
>Ga0233412_10000660_pt1 | contig 19474 bp, 24 predicted proteins | sample Na_anoxic_4_MG_FD_180667 | JGI IMG/M metagenome (GOLD analysis project Ga0233412, IMG submission 180667) | Seawater microbial communities from Saanich Inlet, British Columbia, Canada - Na_anoxic_4_MG | ecosystem: Environmental > Aquatic > Marine > Inlet | place: Canada: British Columbia...
TCTCGAAATAACGAATTTGCCAAAAACGTAAGTTACTTCCAATTATAATGCCAACGTGTTGGCATAGCGGAGCTTTTTACGAATTCATCAAAGTTAATTTGATTGTAACAATTTAGATTTTTGAAAGACGGTACTGGATAAATAGTATCAATTTTTTCAAATACATAAAATGTTATATTTGATTTAATTCTCAAGATTTTAGTTCACTTTAGGCACTTACAAAATGAAACAAGAAAATAAAAATACTAAATTGACAGAGTCTTTCCTTGATCACATAAATAGTCCGGCCGATTTAAAAGGCTTAAAATTAGCCGATTTAGAGATACTGGCCAGTGAAATACGGGACCTTATTGTTGAAACGGTTTCACGAAATGGAGGACACCTGGCACCAAGCCTGGGTGTAGTGGAATTAACCATTGCGCTCCACTACGTGTTCAATACGCCACATGATAAAATAATCTGGGATGTTGGCCATCAGGCATATACCCATAAGATTATCACTGGTCGAAGAGAAAGATTCCATACCCTTAGGAAATACAAGGGAATCAGTGGGTTTCCCAAAAGAGAGGAAAGCCCTTACGATACATTTAACACCGGCCATTCCGGAACCTCTATCTCTGCTGGTCTGGGAATCACAACAGCAAAATATATCAAGGGCGAAAAAAATAAGGTTATTGCAGTTATTGGTGATGGAGCCATGACTGCTGGTATGGCCTTTGAAGCGCTTAATCAAACAGGTCATACCGAGAAAGATCTGATTGTTGTCCTGAATGACAATGAGATGTCCATAGCTAAAAACGTTGGAGCACTGTCCTCTTATGTCAGCCGAAAGATATCAGAACCCCGGTTCATTAATCTAAAAAAGAGCCTAGAAAATTTTTTCCGCTCCATACCAGGTGTTGGCGAAAATATATTTTCCCTATTAAAAAAGAGTGAAGATTCCCTGATTGGCCTTCTCACGCCGGGCATGCTCTTTGAGGCCCTTAAATTTAGATACATAGGCCCAATTAAGGGGCATGATATTAATCTTCTTATTAAGACCTTTAAGGACGTGTCCTTGTTAGAGGGGCCGGTTCTTGTTCATGTATTGACTACCAAAGGCAAGGGTTATGAACCGGCTGAAAAAGATCCCACATCGTTTCATGGGATTGGCTCTTTTGATATAGCCACAGGCTTGCCTAAGAAAAAATCTGCTAAAGACCCACCATCTTATACAGAGGTATTTGGCAGGACCATGATTGAACTTGCCGACAAAGATGAAAAACTATTTGCTATTACTGCAGCTATGCCTGAAGGCACAGGGCTTACCGAGTTTGCCAAAGTATATCCAGATCGATTTATAGATGTGGGTATTGCTGAGCAACATGCTGTAACATTTGCTGCTGGCCTGGCCACAGAGGGATTTAAACCTGTGGTTGCCATCTACTCTACCTTTCTACAGCGCTCCCTTGACCAAATAATCCATGATGTCTGTCTTCCTGATCTCCCTGTCGTCTTTGCCCTCGACAGGGGTGGCATAGTAGGTGAGGATGGACCAACACACCATGGTACTTTTGATCTCTCTTACCTCAGAATCATTCCAAACATGACTATCATGGCCCCAAAGGATGAAAATGAATTAAGGCATATGCTATACACCGCACTTAATGCCCATAGTCCGGTTGCCATTCGTTATCCGAGAGGGAAAGGTGTTGGCGTTCCAATTGACAAGGAATATAAAAAAATCCCCATAGGCGAGGCAGAGATTTTAACTGATGGAAAAGATTGTCTCATGTTAGCCCTTGGAAACAAAGTTCACCCTTCCCTTGATGCGGCGATGGATCTAAAACAGGAGGGATATTCAGTTAGCGTGGTTAACTGCCGATTTGTAAAGCCATTGGATCCGCGGTTATCTGATATGGCTGCAAGCGTTGGGAAAGTTTTAATCGTAGAAGAAAATGCACTCCAGGGTGGATTTGGAAGCGCTATACTGGAGCTCTTTGCTGATCAGGGATTATCAAATATAGCAATAAAACGGCTTGGAATTCCGGATATATTTGTTGAGCATGGCCCTCAGGAACTTTTACGAGAACAATACGGGATCGACAGAAAAAAAATCATACAAGAGGCCAGAAAGCTCTGTAGTTATCATGGTCCAGCTAAAGAAAAGACTTGATCAGCTCTTGATTGAAAAAGCGTTAATTGCGAGCATACAAAGGGCAAGAGGCATAATAATGGCCGGGATGGTCACGGTTGATGGAAAAATGGTAGATAAACCAGGCCATCTTATAAATCCCTCGTCTTCCATTAGCCTTATTGGCCCTGATCATCCCTATGTGAGCAGGGGCGGAATTAAACTCGAGGCAGCCTTAAAAGAGTTCTCAATAGATGTAAAGGGACTTACAATCATGGATGTGGGGGCATCCACTGGGGGATTTACCGATTGCCTCCTTCAATATGGTGCAAAAAAGGTCGTTGCTGTCGATGTAGGATATGGACAACTGGCATGGTCACTAAGAAATGATCCACGGGTTGTGGTATTAGAGAGAACCAATGTCAGGCAGCTTGCACAATCGGAAATAAAAGAACATATTGATGGTGCAGTGATTGATACATCATTTATCTCATTAAGAACGGTTATGCCCGCCACACTGAAACATTTAGAAAAAGATACCTTCATCCTTGCCCTTATTAAGCCACAATTTGAGGCTGCAAAAGGTATGGTGGAAAAGGGTGGAATTGTTCGAAATGAGAACGTGCAAAAAGGTATTGTGAACGATCTTATCGCCTTTTTTAAGGAATTAGGCCTGGCTGTTCACGGAACATTTGAATCACCCATCAAAGGGGCCAAGGGAAACAGAGAGTTTTTTATATATCTTAAACATCCGAATAAGAAAGAAGATGATAATAGGGAAGGTAAGTAAAAGAATTAAATCCGCCTATTTGGGTGATGATAACGTGCTTATATAAACCTGGAGAAATATTTAGTTGAGACTACTTTCAAATGTAGCACCTCCGTTAGGATTGCCCTCCCCTGGAACCTTCCTTTGCAGGGCTTTTCAACTTCTTCAAGGAATTAAAAATCAAAATATAGGTACCAAAAAAATTATTTGACCTGAATTGAGTATGTATTTATAATACATACATCTTTATGATATTTTTATACAAAACCTATTCAGAATTCCAGAGTGTTTGGTGTAAGCCAGCCTGAGGGCCGGTTTATCTTCGAGTGTTTCTTGCTGGTCAGCAGCCACGGCTAAACGCAAGCTGAGTACAAAAAGTAAGGTTAGGAATGGAACCAAGTAAGATCTACGAATTAGTGAGGGAAAAGATCATTTGGCTGGACCTAATGCCGGAGAGCATCCTCAATCTAAGCGAGTTGGCCGAATCTTTCGGGGTCAGCCGCACCCCTATCAAAGAGGCTCTGATTTTCCTACAGGCAGATGGATGGGTTTTGCACCAAGGATCGCATTTCATGGTCACTCCACTCAGCCTGGACCGGATCAAAGAGATTACAGAGATACGTTCTCTTATAGAAGTTCAGGCCAACATCTGGGCCATGAATCGCATAACTCCTGAAGAACTGGCGGCCCTGGGCGAGCTTGAGAAAGAGATCCTACAGATCGACGATACATCAAGCAACAATCAAATGATCGAACTCGACGTCAAGTTCCATCAGAGCCTTTTCAGAGCGGCCAAAAACAGCCAGTTGGCCCAGCTACTTGAGAGAATGCTTGGTCATTACCTCCGCTTCTGGCTGGCTATCCCACACGAAATCGAACCACAATCATTTTTTGCCGACACCCTGGAGATCATTCAGGCCATTAAAGCAAAAAATGAGGTTAAGCTTCGTATTTCCAGTGCTGCACATATCAAGAGGTCCGTTGATGAGATAATGGGCTCTTTTTAGAAGAGAAAGAAGGCCTCCACCTCCAGTGCTCAATATCGTACCTGCGACTTCAAGAGCCTTTCAGCTTTTTCACGGAATCAAATATACAAATCTGACTGTGCAGCAAAAAAATAAAAAACATAAAAAAATGCTTGACATTAATCAACGCTGCATTTATCCCGTATTTAATATGGGTTTAAATTTATCGTATAGGAATTTCCTTTTTAAGTCCTTGTAGGGGCGACATTTATGACGTCCCGCAAAGCGGGATTCGATAAATCGAACCCCTACAGGTCCGCACCAAAGGTGCGATATGTTCAATAATAAATAAATGCAGATTTCCGATCGGCCATGTTAGCCATTTTATCAGGTCAAACATGGCATTTATCAGCTAATGGTTAGAAGGTCTAAATAATTTGGCACTGTTGCCTTTCATTTCAGAGGAGGAGACTATGGAAGTCGTGAACTGGAAGGATATTGATGAGGTCAAGGTGGAAAAGATTCCTTACAGGGATAAACTAAAGGACGTCAAGGGCATCAGTATTCGCTGGTTGTCCAAAACCGGTAAGGACAAAGATGGGCAGCCTGAATACGGCCTGAGACTTTTCACAGCCCAGCCCGGCGGCGAAATCCCTATCCACAATCATTTCTATGTGCAAACCATGTACATTATGAGCGGTCAGTTTGAGTGCTGGCGCTTCGACCCCGACACCGATGAGATGGTTGAAAAGGTGACCTGCAATCCGGGTGTTAGCATCTACATACCAAGCATGGAGCCGCATGGCATGAAGAATCTCAGTAAGACCGAGCCGGGCACATTTTTATGCTGCATTTGTAATGTCTATGGAAATAAAATCATTTAGGAGGGAAGATGAAATGAAAACAGCAGCCAAATTAAACAATTTTGAGGCCTACGCTGGACCAGCAATGAACCAAAAGATAACACTCATGATAGCTGAGGGTAGAGATGTGATAAATCTCGGTCTTGGTGATCCGGATGTAACACCGGCAGAGCACCAATTAAAGGCACTCACTGAGGCGGTGTCAAATCCAAACAACCATCATTATCCATCTGCTTATCCCATAAAACCCTTTTATGATGCCATCGCCGACTGGTACAAGCGGCGCCACGATGTGGAGGTGGACCCGGAAACAGAGATAATATATTGCCTTGGTGCTGCCGAAACACTCTTCCAGATTCATAATTGCCTCTTGGATCCTGGTGATGTAGCCCTGGTCGCTGATCCGGCTTACCCCTCTTATGAAGCTGGGGTGAAAATTGCGGGAGGTATAGTAGAGTTTTATCCATTACTGAAAGAAAACAACTTTCTTCCTGATCTCGATGCCATACCGGAGAATATAGCAAAAAAGGCAAAAATGATCTGGATCGATTTTCCCCACAACCCGACAGCGGCTACTGCAGATGACACATTTTTCATACAACTCATCGAATGGGCAAAGAAATTCGATGTGTGGGTGGTAAGCGACAATCCCTATATGGATATCTGTTTAGATGGATACAGACCGCCCAGTTTTCTTAAATTCCCTGGCGCTAAAGAGGTAGGAGTTGAACTTAACTCCATGTCTAAATCCTTCAACAGCACTGGCTGGCGGGTAGGAATGCTTTTGGGCAACAAAGAAATCATCAGCGGTATGGCAAAAATTAAATCCCAGGCGGATCGGGGATTGTACTATCCGCTTCAGGTAGCTTCCATTGCTGCTCTTACAGGGCCTGTTGATTGGATGGAGGAACGTAACAAGAGGTTTGCACAAAGAAGAGATGTAGTAGTGAAGGCCTGGAGGGAGATGGGCCTTGAGATGCTGACCCCGAAAGCTACCTTTTACTGCTGGGGCGAAATCCCTCAGGGCTATAAATCCGAGGAATTCTCTTTCAAGCTCCTTGAAGAAAGTAACGTGTGGATGATCCCGGGCTCTGCCTACGGAGAGAGAGGCGAAGGGTATGTGCGCATTGCCAATACTCAACCTGTTGAACGTATTGCCGAGGCCATGGAGCGGCTAAAGAGATTTATATCTTAAGTTTAGATATCAAGGTCATCGAGCGGGCTTGGTACACCTTGACCACCCTGCTGTAGCACATGGGTATATATCATGGTTGTGGATACATCCTTGTGCCCCAATAAGGCTTGTATAGTCCTAATATCGGTGCCACGCTGAAGAAGATGAGTGGCGAAACTATGTCGAAATGTATGTGCGCTTATACGTTTCGTAAGTTCTGCCTTACGTACAGCCATTTTGATTGCCTTGTTTACAACACTTGGATCTACATGATGCCGTCATACTTTGCCGCTGCGTGGATCAACAGCAAGATTACGGGCGGGAAACACATACTGCCAATTCCATTCCGTTATCAATATCCTGAACACGTAGACGTAATGCTTCTAAGATACGCAAACCACTGCTATAAAGCAACTTGACAACCAATTGTGATATCCCTTCCATAAGGGCGATTATACAGGCTAATTCTTCACAGGTCATAACAACTGGCACATTCACCTTCTTCGTGGCACGTACAGCGTTTATTGTTCCATCCAGAGGCCTCTTAAGTACCTTTTTGGATAAGAAAACCAGCGCATTCATGGCCTGATTCTGTGTGGATGGCGACACAACTTTGTCCACTGCCAGATGTGTCGGGAACGCCTCGATTTTAACTTCGCCATCTAATGAACTACCCCGCCGCAAGCAGCGGGGTATCATCAAAAAAGCATCGAACGCCCCAAGGGGCGGGGAATTAGACCCGTAGAGATTAAAAGCGCAAGTTACTTCCTATTATAATGCCGACGCGTTGGCATAGCGGAGCTTTTTACGAGTTCATCAAACTTTGGACTTTGACATTCTAACTATCATAACTTTTGAAAATATTTTTCTTGAGTTCTCCTGATAAAAAAATCGAGAATTTCTTTTATCTCAACTCCTTCTCTTCAAATGCCTGAACCTGGTAGGTAGATACGTGGAGTTTCTCTGTCTTCCAGCTATTGCCAGAGAGTCCTGCTTTTAAACAAAGATGTGATAAAAACTCTTCCTTCTCAGAAAGCTGTTCCCAAACCTGAGGCAGAAACGTGGCCTCGTAAAATCCCTTTTTTAGAATTACTCCATCTATTCCTGGCCTCAATTTTTGTAAAAGATCCTCTGCATCTGTATAGGAAAGCTCCTGAGGGGATGTAAGAATGCTTATCTCAATTTCTATTCTGCCAAATTCCTCTTTTGTTAAGGGATGAAATCTGGGATCTTTAAAGGCTGCATTGATAGCATTTTCTTTTATTCCCTCAATTAATGACTCTCGAGGTATAATATGCCCGATACATCCTCTTAAGTTATCCTCTATAGTAACAGTAACAAAGGTACCAAGTCTTTCTTGAAATTTCTCTGGCATTTCCTTCCAGTTAATTTGGGACTCCTCTATATTACTTAATCTATTTTTAATGGTTTCTCTGGCCACACCTAAAAGATATTTTCCCTCATCCTCAGATAGCCATTTTGTTGTATTCATTTTCTCATCCCCCTTTTTGGTAATAACTGATGTCTTGCCCTCCTTTATTGGATTTTTCTCATTATTTTTACAATATAATGACCTAAGGCCAAGAAGCAAAAACAATAGAGCAAGAAGAGTAAAAGATAGGAGTTTTTTATTCACCATTTTACAAGGCATGGAAATCTATTTTTGTTACATTTGTTAAGTTTACTGGTTTGAAAAATCAACTCATCAAACTAATAAAACAAATATCTAATATCTTGTATCATTTTAATAAATCTGTCAAAATTATTTTATACAATGCCTTTTAAGATCAAAAAAGTCAGAACATGAGTACATACATCTTAATGAAAATACTTGAATCCGCTCCACGCAGATATGACAAGGGCATTTACCTTCTCACGCTCGGGAGATTGAATAAAACCTATGACCATTTAACATTGTATATACAAAGGGGCCAAAGGGTGCTTGATCTTGGCTGTGGGACCGGGGCACTGACTTTAAGAGCTGCTCAGAAAGGTGCAAAGGTGAAAGGGATTGATGTCAATTCACAAATAATAGAAATCGCACAAAACCGGGCGCGCCATAAGAATCTTGCAAACAATATAGCGTTATACGAGATGGGTGTTGCGGAACTCGGTAGCGAAAAATCGGAAAGCTACGATATTGTGATGAGTGGTCTTTGTTTCTCTGAATTAACGGATAACGAAATTAACCTATACCTTGAGAGAAGTAAAGAGAATACTGAAACCAGGTGGTCTCCTCTTGGTTGCAGATGAAGCAAGGCCCAAAAACATTGCGAAGAGGATATTTAATTTCCTGATACGTTTCCCCCTTATAATAATCACCTTCATTATCACCCAAACTACTACCCATGCAGTAAAGAATTTATCGGAGAAGATAAGAGAGACAGGCTTGCTAATAGAGTCAATTAAACTGAGTAAATTAGAAAATTTTATCACGCTCGTAGGCAAAAAGCCCGAGTAGATAATGAAAACCTTATAGGATGGAGGAAATAAAATTTCACACTGGCTGAACCTCATACGTTACATCGCTATAAATGTTGTTGAAACCTTGCTGAGGGTTTTTCCTTTCCCCTGCAAAACAGGTTTGATTAGAATAGGAAATCCGGATAGGAATTCACCTGTTATTCTCACATGCAATTACCATCTGACTGTCGAAAGGGTAAAAAGGGCATTGGCAGAGACAGATGCATATCTTCTTATTGCTAATAGCAAAGGAATTGGGATAAGGGGAGGCCTCGCAGCCTTCGCCCTCCCACAGCACCGTGCGTACGGGTCCGTACACGGCGGTTCATATAGTCTTACCTAAAGATTCATAATGATTAGAGAGGAAAAGAAGACCTCTTTCAGCAAAGAAACGGCTTGGCATTGCTACTTTCTACCGGCTTCATGTTAGACATTGCTCATGGGCCTTTATGAGAAGCCGCTACGGGGCGGGCGTTCTTATCGCTGACGCCCAAGGCCCGAAGCACTTTATATCGAGTATGACAACTATTGATCCAGCACTTCATCAAGTAGTTTCCTCTCTTTCTTAAGTAAACCATGAGAGCACGTGTTGTAAAAATTGGAAATTCTCAAGGTGTCCGCATTCCAAAACCTATGCTTGAGCAAACAGGAATTAAGGAGGACGTTGAGCTCGAAGTAGAGAAAAACCAAATCATTATTCGCCCTATTTCAAACCCAAGAGTGGGTTGGGATTTTGCTTTCAAAACAATGGCCGAAAACGATGATGACGTCATTACACACGGAACCAAAAATATCTCACATTCTTGGGATGAAGAAGAATGGCAATGGTAATCAATCGATTCGATGCATATTTAACAAATCTTGATCCTGCTGTCGAATCTGAAATTCAGAAAACCAGGCCCTGTTTGATTATTTCACCCGATGAAATGAACAGACATATCCGCACTGTTATTGTTGCCCCGATGACTACCGCAGGCAAGGACTATCCCACAAGGATATCATGCAAATTTAAAAAGAAAAAAGGGCAAATCGTCTTAGATCAGATTCGAACAATAGATAAAACACGACTTGCCAAAAAGCTTGGTTCTATTAATCCCGAAAACCAGTTGGAGGTTATTTCTGTCTTACAACGGCTATTTGCATTTTGAGGCCGCCAACCTATCAGTCCACCTGACTGGTGTTCCGCTGCGCTTCACACTGGCTGGTGAGTTCACCGTTCTGCCTTGATGTGAAACCGAAAACATTCCCCTGACTCCAATATCGTTATACGTGTAAAATACGTATATTATTAAAGTAGGTATTGGTCATGAAAAAAAACTGACTGTTACTATAGATGAAGAGATTTATGAGGGTCTGAGGGAAGTGATTGGCCCAGGAAAAATCAGTCGCTTTATTGAAGACTTGGTCAGACCTCACGTGATCAAAAAAGAACTTTATGCTGCATATAACGAGATGGCGGCTGATGAAATCCGTGAATCTGGAGCCCTTGAATGGGTTGAAGCTACATTTGGAGATGTGAATGATGAAGCGAGGTGAAGTGTGGTGGATCAATTTTGACCCTTCCATCGGAGGTGAAATCCGCAAAAAGAGGCCAGCCGTCATTGTAAGCAATAATGCCGCAAATCAATTTCTTAACAGGATTCAAGTAGTACCCCTGACAGGTAGTGTCGGCAAACTCTATCCAAGTGAAACATATGTTACCCTTCGGGGGAAAAAGGCTAAGGCCATGGCTGATCAGCTGACTACTGTGAGTAAGAAGAGGCTAATCAATAAAGTTGAAACAGTCTCTAAAAATGAGATGGAGGATAGAGCGAACTATTATGATCCAATTTGCTCTCTGAGGAAGAACACCTGTTTCCATTAGGACGCTCGTAAACTCGCGCCTGAGTAAAAGGGTACGTTGGTTCTAAAACCACTTAAGTTTCACGAAATCATCTTAGCATCCTCTTTACCAAAATACTCTCATTCACTTTATGTCTTTAAACTTAGCATGATGATGTGCTATTGTTTTTCCCAATTTTGGGCCATGGTTTCAATGTAAATATATTCTTTATCATGTGCTGATAAGTGGTTTTAGAACCAACGTACCCCTTTGCGTATATTCGGGATGGTTATTGTGAAAAATAATATCTCACGCTACCTGTCCAAGATAAACTTACGATGGAGACGGATATAAGAAATGCTGAAACGACTCAACATGGCAAAAGAGCCTCTTTATCGAGCATTTTTTGCTTAAAGTGACAAAATAACAAACATGTGAAAAAGGGAGGGCTTGAAATGAAGCTAATCGGAAAAGTGATACTTGGTATCCTGTTTGGATTACTGTTTACTGCCGGTTTGGTTTTGGCCCAACAGGAGGATGTGCCAGGCAGTAAAGACCATCAACTTCTTACGCGAATGCCCAATTTTTACATCTCAGGCTATGAATATAAGGAGTTTGACAAAGCTGATTTCAAAAATGATAAGGGGGAGGATATTAAGCTTGAAGGACATATATACCACATTGAATATGAAATCAAGAAAGAGAAAAAGACCCCGAGTGAGCTTCAGGTTTTAAGGAACTATGAAAATGCTATAAAAAAGATAGGGGGTTCAACGGTTTATGAAGCTCCAGGGGAAGCATGGCTCAAGGTGGAAAGGGGCGGAAAAATAACGTGGATTTATGTATATGCGCATTGTGAGGGAGGCTGTTACGAACTGACGATTGTAGAAAAAAAGGCAATGGTGCAGGAAGTGATAGCAGATGCAAAAAGTCTTGCTCACAATATCAGCGCAACCGGACATGCATCGGTTTATGGTATCCATTTTGACTTTAATAAAGCAAATGTTAAACCGGAATCAGAGCCAACCCTTAAAGAGATAGCGAAACTCCTCAAACAAAATTCCAAATTAAATTTGTATGTGGTTGGACATACTGATAGTGTTGGGAAAATCACTTACAACATGAAACTATCCCAAACAAGGGCTGATGCTGTTGTAAAAATCCTGGTAAGCGAGTATGGAGTGACTCAAAATCGTCTTAAATCGTATGGAGTTGGGCCGTTGGCCCCTGTGGGCTCCAACGAGACAGAGGAAGGACGAGCCTTGAATCGCAGGGTGGAGTTTAAAGAGTAAACAGGAAGCGATAATGTTAAAAAAGACTGTGTTAGCGGGGCTTCTAATCTTCATTTTTTCCAATTTCACTGGAATTGTATATGGAAAGGGAAAAACAACAGGCTATTTGCAGGTTATTTATAAAAGCTTTGAATGCGGGCTAAGTAATCCCCATATCTATAGTTGTTATGCTCCTTTTTATATGAAGGGCAATAAGATAATCGGAAAATTTGAAATACCAGAAGACGGTAAAATTCACCTTCCCCTTGTCCCGATGGTCCCCTATGATCGTGACAAATTTTTTAAAAAGCAAATTATCAATTATTCGTACAATTGCCCTCCTGGAGGCCACGGCTGCCCTCCAACGGTTGTCTCTGGCAATGTAGTCGTTCATAAGGTAAGTGGAGAGGTGATTAAAATTAAAGGAAAAAAATGCTGCATTTTGTAGTAAGAGTTTCTATCCCGGAATGCAGCATTAAATCATGTGGTCACGTGGATGACATTCCAATGGGACCCTGGTCTGATGAGTTTGGGGCTCCATTTCAAGACGGTTATCGTACAAAACGAAATAAAAATTGTAGATTTCATTACGTTGTTAATCTTCAGGCCGGCCATAAATGATACACTACTACGTAAAAAGTACAGCCTTGAAACACATTTAACTGGAAATTCTGGTCAAGGAAAACCAAATAAAAGGAGGAAAGTAAGGTGTTAAAGAGAGTAGCTTCATCCGTAACAATTGTCGGGCTTTTTCTATGGGGAACCTTTGCCTTTGCAGGGGTGAATATGCATGAGGGATTGTGGGAAATTACCACAAAGATGGAGATGCAAGGAATGCCGATGCCGATGCAGATGCCGGCAAGAAAGCATACACAATGTCTGACAAAAATGAACATGATGAAGACCATGGTACCGAAGGAACAGGATAAGGAAGAGGAATGTAAGATTACAGATACTAAGATAAGCGGCAATACAGTGACATGGGTTATGAAATGCAGCGGCGAAGATGCTATGGAAGTGACTGGCAAAACCACATACCATGGTGATACGTTTGAAGGTACTATAACTATGATTTCAAAGGATCCGGAAGAGGGGAAGATGATAACTCACATCAGTGGGAGGCGTATTGGTGAGTGTAAGTGAATAATATCTGCTCAAGTGTGCATATTGCTATCTACCTGAAATTGGACAAAATGGATTATCAGATCGCTGCACCTGCCGCTATTCCGCTGCGCTTCATAGCGGCAGGTGAGCTCAGCCGAACCCCGCGGTGAGATGCGTAGTTATGAACAGTCTGAGACATAGGTAACAGAAAAGTCCGGATATATAGGGTACACTTTTTTACAAAAATATCTTCCTGTCTTATCCACTATTAACATGATCCTGTCTTCAAATAATCTTAAAATTTTTTTACCTAATCATGCTTTCTTGGTTCTCTCCTGCTCCTTTCTCTTGGTTCTAATTCTTTCATCTGCAAGTCTGTTAGCTATTTCATAAGTCGGCTCGTTATGCTCTTTAGAAACTGCGATGATCTTGTCGATTTTTTCCTCTATTTCCTCCACCTTCTTCATTCCTTCCTCTGGTGTGCTGCGCTTTGACTCCATGTAAATTGCAATAAGCCCACCTGCATTTATTACATAATCTGGTGCGTAGCGTATTCCTTTTTCGTGTAAAACCCTTCCATGACGATTCTCTTCTAATTGATTGTTGGCAGAACCTGCGACTATTTTACACTTGAGTTCTGGAATAGTCTCGTCATTTATTATGGCACCAAGAGCACATGGAGCAAAAATATCACAATCTACCGAATAGGTTTCTTCCAAAGTCACCACCCTTGCCCCAAATTCTTGAGAGACTCTTTTAGTTAGCTCTTCCCTCATGTCTGCAACTATAAGTTCAGATCCTTCCTTGTGCAACTCCTTAGCCAGATTATATCCAACATGCCCTACTCCCTGTATCGCTACCCTTAAACCGGATAAGTTAGGACTTCCGTATACATCCTTGGCACAAGCCCTCATCCCACAAACCACACCATGGGCTGTAAATGGAGAAGGATCGCCAACCTCTTTGGATATTCCCGCTACATGCTCTGTTTCTTGGTGCATTATTTTTGCGTCCTCAATTCCAATCCCCACATCTTCCCCTGTTAAAAACCTTCCTTTAAATGTCTCTACACATCTACCATGGGCACGTAGAAGTGCCTCAGTTTTCTGCTCAGGTTTAGCAATGATCACTGCCTTTGCACCCCCCGCATCTAAGCCTGAAATAGATGATTTACGGGTCATTCCTTTCGCAAGCCTCAACACGTCGATGAGCGCTTCTTCCTCGTCACGATAGTTCCACAGCCTGGTACCGCCCCAGGCTGGCCCCAATGTAGTGTCATTAATGGCTATTATGGCCTTTAGACCTGCCCCTTTATCGTAAAAGAATGCGATTTCTTCACAACCGTAGTTTTCCAATTTTTCGAATAGCATCGACATATGACCTCCTTTATATATTCAAAAACTCACCAAATACACATACACTAATAGCCTCAGGGCTTCGCCCAAATTGGAGTACCTGCCCACCATAAGTCTGGCGGGGAGCCGGACTGGCATCTAATCTTGCTAAGCTTGGTCTGGTGGCAAAAATCTCATATTTAGTAATTAAAGGTCAAGCAATTTCTACACTAATGTTCCCTTTTAACAATTGGACTATGTCTAAATATTTATGCAATTTCAGAACAAAAGTCACCCTCTACTCAGCAAATGACTCCGGCGCTACGCTTCGAAGTTATTCATGAAAGAAAATCTACATAGAGCATGCAAAAAAGACACTTCCATGCTTTTTTCAATACTTAGTTTCTTAGGAGCCTCAATAGTTACGTAATATTAGTGAATTTCTGAATTGAGACATTGTTTCAGAAGCAGGTCGAAAAAAATAAGAAGTAGAGGAAGTGAGCACTTCTGATTTTTACCGCTGACTAAGCATGATGGAGTCATCCTTAAACTCTTCACCGGCAGCCTGCTCAAATGCCGCTACTAAGTCAGCAATCGTGAGCTTCTTTTTTTCTTCCTCAGCCATATTTACTAAAATCTTTCCTTTATGCATCATGATAAGCCTATTTCCATACCGTAAAGCAAGTTCCATATTATGCGTCACCATCATGGTCGTCATTTTTTCCCGGCGAACGATTATATCGCTTAGGTCAAGAACGTTTTCAGCTGTTTTTGGATCAAGAGTGGCTATATGTTCATCAAGCAGGAGTATTGCCGGCTTGCTTATTGTTGCCATTACCAATGCTAGGGACTGTCTTTGGCCGCCAGAGAGTGTGGATACGTAGGCATTCAATCTATTTTCTAAACCCAGACCCAGTGGTGACAGAGCAGAACGGAACTGCTCTCGGCGTTGCTTATTTATTGCTGCCCTCAATCCTCTAGACCGGCCTCGCAATAATGCCATTGCCATATTTTCCTCGATAGTAAGTTTTGATGCTGTGCCCTGACTGGGATCCTGATAGACCCTGCCGACATACGCAGCATGCTTATGCTCCGGGATATTCGTAATATCCTGGCCAACAATACTGATTTTTCCTCCCTTCTCCGGGGGATAAATTCCAGCAATAATGTTAAGCAGGGTGCTTTTCCCTGCGCCATTACTGCCAATTATAGTTACAAAGTCCTGCTCATGGACGTCAAGACTGATACCATTTAACGCAGTAATTTCATCTATTGTTCCCCTACAAAAGACTTTTCTTATATTAACAAGCTTGAGTAAGCTTTGATTATTAGCTGGGTTCATTAAAAATACCTCCTTACATCCTTGCTGCTGGTGGCACCCATTCACCTCGCAATCTCTTTTTTATATAGGGAACTGCAATGACAAAAACAACCAATATTGCCGTAATTAATTTCAAATCACCGGGAGTCAAACCTAGCCTGAGGACAATGGTGATAAACAGTCGATAGATAAATGTGCCAACAAAACATGCAAATAAAATTTTTGCAATACCTCTCGGATGTAAAACTCCTTCACCGATTATTACTGCTGCGAGGCCCATAACAATCATACCTATCCCCATATTTACATCGCAGAAGCCCTGACTTTGAGCTACTAAAGAGCCACCCAGGGCAACAAGACCATTGGAGATAGCGCAACCCAGCAACAGGTTTTTATTTGTATCAGAGCCTAAACCACGCACCATCTGCTCATTGTCACCGGATGCCCTCAAGGCTAAACCAATCTCGGTACGCAAAAACCAGTTCAGGATCAGGAAAACGATCACGGCTAATACTATCAAGGTGTAGATAATCAGCACACTATTTCTTTTTATTGAAAAAAAATGGGCTACACTATCAAAGATAGTTATGCTGCGTATCAGTGGAATATTTGCCCCATGCATAATCCTTAGATTTATTGAATATAAACCAACCATCATAAGGATGCCCGAGAGCAGCGCATTTATTTTGAGCAAAGTATTTAACAAAGCAGTTATTGTACCAGCAACCAACCCTGCAAAGAGAGCGGCTATCGTTGCCAAAAACGGGTTATAACCTGCTGCAATCATAACCGCCGCAACAGAACCGCCAGTGACGAAACTTCCATCTACAGTAAGGTCAGGAAAAGAAAGGACGCGGAAAGTAATAAAAACACCTATAGCAATAAACCCGAATATCAATCCCTCGGAGACAGAAGTGAGAAAAATATATTCTATCATAATATATGGCCTATCTTATTCTTATCAAAAGAAAATATGTTATAGTAAAAATTTGGGCCAGAGGACCCGGCTTTGATTATCCCCAGAGGGGATTTAATGACTTGGAATCTGTATTTCACCCACCTATGCGGGTAAAAATGGAGTAATGGAGCTCCCAGTCACAAAAACCTGAGGCAGAGCCATCTTTCTCTGACCTGGTTCAGAAAGCCAGGTTTTCCATGTCGAAATAAATGAAGATACTATAATAATGTAAGCCCGCCCGCCCCGATTGTATCGGGACAGGGGGGGTCTGGAGGATAAATTTTAACATTTTGGGTTATTTAGACACTGAATTAGAGACCAAGATGTACTTAACCTCCCTTATGTTACTCACTTTATTACTCTAACCGCTTTTGCTATGACCGATTTAGGAATAGTTAGCCCCATTCTTTTTGCCGCTGCTGGGTTAACCACCAATACCTGGGCATCACCGGAACATTTTACCACGGGAATTGCTGATGCCTTCTTTTCTCCTTTAAGGACCATAGCGGCATATTTGCCTGCCTTCCAGCCTATCCAACTATAATTAGCACCACGGGCAGCGATACAGCCACGTTTTACCATTGCACCGGTAGATCCAAAAAGTGGAATTTTGTGTTCTTCACAAACGCCAATCACAGCCTCAAGACCTGAAGTGGTGGTATTGTCGGTAGGGTTCCAGATAGCATCAACTCTACCGATAAGCGATTTGGTGGCGGTTAGCACCTCGGCTGTTGTTGAACAAGAAGCCTCCACGAGCTTTTTAATCCCCACCTCTGAAAGTATTCCCTTTAGCTCATCAACCTGCTGGACAGAATTCACTTCACCGGCATTATATATAACGCCAAGGGTTTTGAGGGCAGGGTATATCTCTTTTATCATCAGCATCTGAATCTTTATGTCCGCCATATCACTTACCCCTGTCACATTGTCAGCACGAGGCGCACTCCAGGTAGATACTATCTCGGCCTTGGCTGGCGCCGTGCAGGTGCTAAAAACGATCGGTATATTCGTTCCCCTGGATGCGGCCACACACGCCTGGGAAACAGGGGTGGAAATAGGATGCATTAAGTCTACGTTTTCACTTACAAAGCGCTTGGCAATGGTCGCTGCTACAGACATATCTCCTTCAGCGTTCAAGCGAATATACTTGACGTTTTTGCCCTCTATCAGGCCTTCTTCTTCCATCGCCTTTTTGAACCCATCAGAGTCAGATTGCAAATCGGGATGTTGAATTATCACAATTTCGCCAATGTGATATACCTTATCAGCCCAGGCTACGCCAAAAAGCGCAGTAAGAAAAAAAATCCCCATAACCGCAACTGCCAACATTTTTGTTTTCATGATTACCCTCCTGTTAAGGTTGTTGTGAGAAATTATACGCCATAAAAAGCCTAAAATCCCTCTTGCAAAATATTAAGTAATTTTTCTTTACTCAAATTAGCTATGCCGAGCTCTTCAAGTGATCTGCCTTCCTTACCATAATCAGCCTCATTTATTACAGACGTCAGCTCGATTATTGCATCGATAAGCGGGGTGTTCACATTGAACATGTGGGCTATCTGTGCTGTGGTCACCAAGCCATAGGGAACATCCTCAGTGATATATCTATCCATCATTGATGAAGGGCCTGAAATATTGGCAACAGCACCTTCTTTATCAAATGAGGCCCTGAAATAAACCGACATGATCTGGCTTTTTGAAAAGAATGATTCTTCAGGATATTCAAGCATTTTCATATTTATGGCTTGACCGATTCTGGCTACTTCTTCATAAATTGCCTTTATCACCCTCGCAATTGAGAGAGTTGTTCCATGCCTGTAAAAATAAAAGTCCTTCTTAAGTGTGTCGATCCAACCTGCGTTAAGCACACAACCAGCAGGATGAACTATCGGATTCAGATTATTTAGCGAGGTAGCAAGAACATGTTCACCTGGTATTACCGGGTAGATAGCTTTCAGGTCATTTACCACGCCATCTGTTTTCTTTGCGGGGAATGCGGCTATTAACAACTTCCAGGCCTCAACTGCTATCTTTACCTTGCGAGGAGCAAGCAAACGGCAACCCCAGGGAAGCGTATGGCACTCAGCGAGAGTAATATCTTTTTTTATGCCTTTTTGTCTCAACATATGAGCAAAAAGGAGTGCGGAAAAGTTGCCCGGCCACATAACCAGAGTCTGACCATCTTCCAGATGGGGGGCTATACGCTCAAAAAAGGGCTTTTGGCCGATAGCTGGTATAGGCATCATAATATATTTAGTATCTTTTATGGCTGCGCCAAAGTCTGTGGTGGCCATATTAAGCTTAGCGATTTTCTTGTTATCCCATATATCGGTGAGCTCAATCTCCTTACGCTCCATAGTTGCAGTAAAGCGTTCCTTAAACTCAGGCGACTCACACATATTTACCTCACAACCCTTTAATGCCAAATCGGCCGCCATTGCATGGGCTCCATTGCCACCGCCCAAGACACATATCTTCTCTAAATGCATATGATTGCCTCTGTATAAAAAATGAGTATAACTATTCAGCGCCTCAATTAATTTAATTATCTCTTACCGCTTTCCCCTAAAAAAATCAAGAATCTTTTTTTAATTTTTCCTCTGAACCCCCTTCATTTGCATGGCAATGCCAAATCATGAAAATGACAATGGTCATTTAAGGACGGGAAATAACACACGATGATATTGAATCAGTCCCGGGTTGGTAAAGGCAAATCCAACCTGGAAATGCAGCCGACTTTCCAAGGAACTATGCATTCTTTGAAGTGGGACGTCACCAATGGTCAGATAAAGTATATATCCTGCCTGCTCTTTGGCTCGGCGGCATGGAAGATCGCTCCCAGGCACGACTTTATCGGCTGGGATGCTGATAGGACAAAATTTAAGTTGAACGCAGATTGTAAAGACTTTAAATATAAAAAAGTATTTTCTGCCGCATTAGGGGTTAACTCTCCACCGTAAGAAAGAACTCCCTTTCTGTCATCGACACCACTCAAGCTGCCTTCGAGGGGAATCCTTTTATTCCGGCATGCAGGGAACTTTAACATTGTTACAATTTACTTGCCTGCGTGCGGACACGCACAGGCAGTTTGGCATGATTCGGCAGGCTGAATACTTACAAACAATCTAAAATAAAGTCAGCTGTATATCAATTCAATGAAAATGCATTGTAAAATATGGTCAGTTAAACTTGATGTGGTTTATTGATGGTTTACGAAAAACGCTAATGGATAAGGACTGAAGAGGTGGCAGCGTATAAGTTTGGGTGGTCTCAGAGTTTGATCTTTTCATCAATTTATACTATTTATCCCTTGATGG
>Ga0233412_10000661_pt1 | contig 19437 bp, 26 predicted proteins | sample Na_anoxic_4_MG_FD_180667 | JGI IMG/M metagenome (GOLD analysis project Ga0233412, IMG submission 180667) | Seawater microbial communities from Saanich Inlet, British Columbia, Canada - Na_anoxic_4_MG | ecosystem: Environmental > Aquatic > Marine > Inlet | place: Canada: British Columbia...
TAGCTACTATTTTATTCCTAGTATATGTTTTAATGAGAGCTTCACTAATCTTAAACCACTCATTCACAGATTGTGCTTTTATTCAAGATAAAAACTTTTTATGTAATTTATCTATTCAATATAAATCCAATAATCTCAAAACTCTAGTTAAATTTTTCCTGTCCATATTTTTATTTATCATTTTTTTTTAGTTTATCATTTATTTTTTTATATTTTTTATCTATACTTTCTTCATCAATAAACACTTCTAATACCATTACTCCTATTACAAGGACTACAAATACTGTTATCATAAAATACACCATAAACATAAATTAATTATTATTAAAATAGTTTTCTTCAAAATATTGTTCTTCTTTACTATCTTTTGCTTTGAATGTAAATCCTCAGCAAGATTTTGCCCTTCAATTAACAACATTTGAAATACTTTTATCAAGTATATTTAATTCCCTACTAGCTTCTTTTATACTACTAAATAATCTTATCTCATTTCATTCTGCATCATATTGTATAATTTGTCTATCTTTTGTACTAGGATTAAAAGTTTCTTCATAATCTATAAGAACTTTTATTCTATCTTTTACAACACAATATAATTTACATAAATCCTCCTCGTGTTTATCTATTGCTTTCTCCATTAAAAGTAGAGCATCTAAATCATATCTGTTATCATCTATATCTTTATACAGTTGTTCAACATAATTGTTCATAATATATTATTAAAAATTAACACTCATCTTCCCTTAATTCGTGTATTCTTCTAGTGCTTAAAGCCATAAGATTATGAATATCACTAATTTGTAAATTTATTAATATTTTTTCTTTTACAGAACTTTCAATTCTCTGTACTGTTAAACAACCTTCTTCTGCAAACAACATTTCTCTATATTCCTGTAAAGCTCATAAGTCTTTATCTTTATATAAATTATCAACCATTTGGTAGTTTTCATCAAAACTATCTCTAAAATTTAGGCTCATTAGTTTGTATTTGTTAAAAGATAATCTACTCTTTCTTTAATTTCTCCAATTACAACTCTAGCATCTAATATTCTTTTATCTAATTTATTATATATCTCTGTCTTATCTATAACCCTAAGATTACATAAATCATCAGATATTTGTAAGGCAAGACGAGTTTGTTCTTTTCTTAATTCCTTAACATTATAACAACTTTTTATTTCTAACATAATAAGTTTTTAATTTTATTAAATATATCTTCTGATATAAATGTTTTATATTTATCAAATTCTTCACACTCACAAGCAGATAATTCTACTGTTTCTTTACCTTTTTTAAGTCATTTACTATTATGTTTTAGTATCTTTTCTTTAGTAACATAATCTAAAGGTTGTCATTGACTATAATTTTTTCTTCTCATTATTCATAACATTTATAATTTTAAAATTTCTGGTCTGCTTTAAATGACAGCATACAGCTAATCAAACAAAATTCCATAATATAAGTATTGTATAAAAATTATCTTTTTCAAAATGCATTAATATATGTTCTAAGTTTCAATGTGTGTAAAACCAAAAATTAGTATACAATAAAGCTAATATCAACATAGATACTATAAAAATATGTTCAAGATTTTTTGTAGTTTTACAATTTCTTAAATACTCTGTTTTTCTTATTAAAAATATCAGCTCATAAAACAACCAACTTGTAGTCAGTATTAAGAGAACTATTGTAATGTATATATAAATCATAATATTTTTTTTAAGCTATATCAAAATCGCACGAATGTCTGAGAATATTTTTTCCATATTAGGTTGTTTTGATATTTTTTCAAATACACTAGAATTAAATATTAATCATATTAATATTCAATCTATATTATACAAAGCTTTTATATATAAACTTTTTGTACCTAATTCTTTTCAGATAGCTTTAATAGCTCAATATTCTTTGGAACAATCTTCAGTAAACCATTCTCAATTCTCATTTAACTTATCTATATAAGCTACAAATGTATAATAAGGTAATCTACTTAGCTCTAAGTTATCAACATTTAATTGACTTAATCCTGCTTTCTGTATTCAAGCAATTATACTAAAATATAAGAAGTGGAAGTTTTCTCAATTCTTTAATCAATTATGATTTAAGAATATATTACACCTATCAATTCCTTGATTAAATGCTTCTTCTTTATTATCTCTTAAGTATTTTTGTATTGCCTTAACTTGTTTTTCAGATTTTAATATTTCTTCTTGTTCCATTTTCTCTACTTCTTTTTTTCAACTTCTAACCATTTTATTAAAAACAGTTTGTCAATCTAAGAATCTATATCAGAAGTAGAACAAAAAAGTCATAAGTGTAATATTAACTCAAGCGTCTAATAATGTTTTTATTATGGTTTCTAATCACATATTTTATTAGTTAAGTTAAAATCTAGTATTTGGGTCTTCTTCACACTCATATTGAGCGTCCATAACACAATCTTCTGGTCTTTCTTCTCAATCTAATATACAAGCCCTTTTAAATAAGTCCACACATCTATTAAAATCTGTTTCATCTACAAATGTTTCTTTAGGTTTTTCTACAATCCTTTGAATTATTACAGGTTGTATAATTGGTTGGTTTATTATTTCTTCTTTTATTACCTCAACATCTTGTATTTTAGCGTTTGTTTTGATTGTTTCTATATAAGTATCATTTACAGTTGTTTCTATCCCTGTAACCTTCTTTAAAATTGTTTCTCAATGGTTTGTTAAGAATTCATTAAGGACAGTAAAAAGTGTTCAAGCAATTAGTGTTACTCAAATAACTATTGGTCATAATAATTTATTTTCTTTTTTAGTCATATTTTTATTATAGTCAGTTTCAAAAAAAGTAAATACAAAAATAAAAGGCATTTCTGCCCTTTAGATTTATATAGTTAAGTAAATAGGCTCTCAAGATATTCCTGTTTCATCAACTCAATTACTTAATTCAAATTTATTAGGCTCAACTTCAGTGTAATCTGTTAAATCCCTAATATAAGAAAGAGCATCTGCGTCTGTAATAAATTTTAATATTAAAACAGTACTTGGTCAAGTTTCAATTAACTCAGCCTCAACAGCTTCTTTTTGTTCATCTTTACAATCAACCCAACCTAATCTTGTTCAAGTAACAATATTAGTTATTATTTTTCAATCATTAAATGTTATATCAAACTCGGGATAACTATTTTTTAATGTATAAGCAGGTGTATACTCATTTCAATTCCTATCTGTTGTAGGTCTATATAGGTAAAATATTTTAGCCATTTTTAATTAAATTATTTTATAAAATTAGAATAAAAACTTTGTTGCATTTCATTAGGTGTCATTATTCTATTCACAAGTCCAACATTACTTACTTTTGTTCCAGCTGTACTATAATAAATAGGTCAATCAAAATTAATTCTAAATAATTCAAAAGGAGAAGAATTATTTGGTATAGATTGTATTGTTCAAACCTCTATTACACTTTCTACTTCAGCTCAATTTATATAAAATTTAGTTCAACTACTATTATGTGTAAATCAAACAAAATTCCATTGTCAAACATTAATTGTATCAGTATTACTTCAAGCTCTGTAATATGAAGCTTCAGTTTGATTAGGATTTATATTTAATTGTATCTTTCAAGCAGTAGGGTGTATATTAAAATACCAACCTTTTCAATTAAAATTAGTTCCTGATTGCCATTTATTTAATAATCTTTCCCTAGTATTTCAAGCAACATATACCCAACAATAAGCACTTAAATTACTTTCATCTCATACATCTGTAAATGTTGCATAAGCATTTGTTCATAATGTCATTACATTATGTAATCCAATTGTACTATCAGTAATATTAGTAATAGTAGAAGAATTATTTCAGTTTCAAGTTTGGTCTATATAACTACCTCAACTTTGTGGTCTACTTATTTCTAATACTTTTCATTCTTCAATATTAGGTAGTGAATATTTAGGGAAACCTTGACTTTTATTAAATGATTGTGTTGGTCATATTTTTCTAAGTCATTCTTGATATAGATTTTTTATTTCTGATTGTGATATAACTCTGTTATAAATTCTAGTAAGTCATATATCTCAATTAGTAAGTCTACTTAATCATCAACTTTCACTTCATATAAAAATATCATTTGCACTACTGAATAAAGTTCAAGCAGAAGCTGTTTGAGTAACATCTAAACTTCAATTTACATAAATAGATATACTATTTCAAATATTTAATATAGCAACAATATGATACCACTTTCAAGGGGTTAATACACTTCATTGTCAATCTCATGTGTCCCACTTAATTTGTCATCAGTTATCACTCCCTATAAATCTTAATCAATTAGGGTCATCATGCCATAATAATAATTGACTTTGGGTAGGTCATCAAGAATTACCCCAAGTAGATATTATTCAATCATCTCAAGTTGTACTATCTATTTTAATCCAAGTAGATATAGATAATTGACTTAATCAATTAAAAACATTAGCATTCAAATCTTAACTACTAACTCAAGCAAAACTACCAACTTCACTTGTGTATCATTTTCCACTATCTTCCCAAGCTACATTTGTAGCTGTTCAATTATTACCTCAGGCTGTATCAACAGCTGAGCCATCAAGAAGATACTCAGCTATTAATCAGTTTCTAGGTATGTCTACATAATTATTATGTGTCATAATATTTTAGTTAGGCAATTATCATATTTATTGTAATTCAAGCTCAAGCAACTGTACTACCCTCTGTAACATAATATTCATATTCATCAAATTTACTTATTACTGCATCACTGAAAGTTGTTTGCCCTCAAGTTGTTGTTCAATTAGTTACTGTAACAGTTCAAATAGTAGTTCAATTCTTTTTTACTGCTATTGTAGCATTACTTCAAGTTGGAGCTGTATAATAATGAACATTTACCTCTGATAAAGTACCTGCTAATCAAGCTCAAAATTCTCAATAAGTTCAAGTTATAATTGTTCAAGATTGTGAAAATGAATTAAGTAAAGTATCTCAACCACCTCCACTAGGGTCTGCCCATTCTGTATTATAGTCTGTTCAATCTATTTTAACTAATTGTTGTCAAACAGTTCAACCAGCAGGAACTCAAACTCAATCAGCTCAATCTATTCAATTAGTTCAATTAGTTCAATCTATTCAGTTTGTTCAATCTATTCAGTTTGTTCAGTTTGTTCAATCAGCTCAGTTAGCTCAGTTAGCTCAGTTAGCTCAGTCAGCACCCTTTTCAGTTACTTTATCCCAATAAGTAGGGTTACTGTCAGGTGTTTTTCAAGAACTTGTTGCAATGGCTATAAAACTTCAACCATCATAAAAAACTACATCATCAGTTATATAGTTACTTGCAGGGTTGTAAGCTCATTGCCAATCCATACTTTCTCAATCATCTCAAGGCACTCAAGGTACTCATTGTTCTCATTGTTCTCATTGTGGTCATTGGCTTCATACTCAATCAATACCATCAGTTCAATCAGTTCAGTTTATTCAATCAGCTCAATTACTTCAATTAGCTCAAGTGTTTCCAACAGGTCATGCTACTCACTGTAGTCATTGTTCTCCTTGTGGTCATTTAAACTTTTCAGCACTTATTTGTTTTATTATATTTCAATCTTCACTATCTTGTAATAAAACTTTATCAGCATTAACTGCATCTGTTGTTTTTTCATCTAGTGCATTAAAATTTATATCAGACATAATATTTGTATTAAAAAATAATTAACTTTCTTTTTGCCACTGTGTATCCTCATTGTAAAAAACACCTGTGTGAAACAATATAGTTCTTCACAAGTTATCACACAAAATATCACCTAAATTTACTGTTAGGTGTCATTTATCACTTTGTGTATCTCACTCTTTAGTCCAAGTAGTCATATATATAAAAAAAAGAATTAATATATCTCTATATTAATCCTCTATAAATAATTTGCAAATTAAAATCCATATTCTTTGCAATCACTGCATAATCCTGTTTCTCAAATCTCATTTGCCCCACAACAAGAAGATACCCTTTGAAAATTATCACAATAAATACATTGTTCAGGGGTTTCTTCATATTCAGCTCAACACTCACAAAAAACTACCATATTTTTTAAGTTAAAAATTAAACCTCTTCTGCACTTACTTTAAATATAGTTATTATAAACATAATTGGTAGAGTAATATACCAAAATATTCATAAAAAAGCCACCCAACCCACAAGTAATCCAATTTTTATAGTATTAACTATAAGTCTTATTATAAATCTCATATTATTTTTATTATATTATAAATTAGCTTCTGTTTCTGCTATATCTTCAAATAGCATATCAAACAAATCTCAACTATCTTTTACTAACCATGTATGGTTATTGTCATCTAATGTGAAAATATCTCAATCTATTTCAATTACTGTATAACCTAGAAAATCATCTCATTCTTTCAGGTTATCTATTATATTCTTAATCTTTTTGTTTGTCTTCATACATTTCTATTAATATTAAAAATCCAAATACCCCAAATAAAAACCCAAATAATCCAAATGCTAATGTTAAAATTGTTACAGCTGTAATCATTCAGCTAACAGTGATAAATCAAAATATTGCTTTCATAGTGTGTTTGTTATTTATTAAAGTAAGTCTATTATATTCATTTTAACATATATGTCAAATCTTTTTTTACATTTAATTAGTATATTGTTAGGTAATGGCTTAAAATAGCTAAGAGTTAAAAAGTATTAAAAAACATTAAAAAATATAATGTATAAAAAATTAGTACAAAAAAAGAAGATGGTTAGTCTTCTCTTTTACTTTTACTTAAATCTATTTGGTAATATTCATAACCTAAGTCATCATAATATAAATCAGTAGCATCAAAATCTATTTTAAATTGCTTAGTAGCTTGTTTTAATTCTTTAGGAACTTGATATTGGTAATAATCCATTATCTCATCACTTCAACTAGCATCTGCCTTTATTTCCTCATAAGGCACTTTTAAATCAACAGGTCATCATTCAGGTATATCAAAACTTTCAAACTCATCTTTTAAAATATAAACATACCCATCATCTTCATTATACCAAGAATAAGAGTAGTTACCCTCTATATAATCCACATAATATTCATCAGCTCAAACTACATATTCGCTATTATCAAAATCCCAACTAGAGTAATTTTGTTTTATTTCTTCTATTTTATCTATTTTATCATCATAATCTCCCATTAAATCATTAAGTTCATCTTCAGGGAAGTTTTTATCTAACTTAGCTTTTTCTATATTATTCCTTAATTCTAGCATTTCACCCTCATCCACTCACTTTCTCATTAACTCATCTAAAAATTCATCATAATTATAGTCTACCTCCTCTTCCATTGCATCATTTAAATTAAATTGATTTTCTATATTACTTTTATCAAATCAAGTTACATAATCTCAAGAGTGACTTTTTTCTGTGATAACAAAAAAATCTCAACTATAAGGATTGGTTATTTCATCTCATATAGCTGTTTCATAGATTGTATCTCTATTAAAGTCACTATCCCCTGCTCTTGTTAAAAATCATTCAAAGTAAGGTATTGTTTTTCCTGTAGGAAATAATAATGTATCAGTTCCATCTTCTATTGCTCTATTTATTTCTTCTCTTGTTAATCTAGCTTTTCAGTCTTGTAATGCTAAATTATAGTTTTGAAGCATTTGTTTTTTATCTTCAGTAACAAGTTGCTTCTTCTCTGCCTCAATCTTATTTAGTGCATTTAGCATAGGAGTTTCAGAATTTACTTTATCACCATATAATTCAATAACTTTTTTTAGTTTTTCATTAGTATCAGCTAGTGCATTTCAATCTTTATCTGTCCATACAAAATTCATAACATCAAACCTTAACTCTTCTTTTTTTATATAATCATCATAAGCTTTTTTGTTTTTTGGGTAAGTTTTTTCTGCATCCTTAAATATTGTACCTGTAAGACCACCTCCAATTTTAGTATCTTGCTCAGTAGCTAGTTGAGTTTTTAAACTCTGCTCTATTCTTTCTATTTCTTCTCAATAACTCTTGGCTGTTTGGTTTGAAGCAGTTAAATAATCTTCCATACCCTTAATGGTTGAGGGATAACCTTTAAGCACCTCATCAACTGTTCTAGCTCATTTTTTTAATTGAGCTAAATATAATATATAATCTTTTACTCTATTTGCTTGGTGTGTTTTCCCTTGTTTTAATAGTTTTGCTACCTCTTTTTCTTTTTTAAGCAATTCCATCTCAAGGAAAGGGTCTAATTCTCAAGCAGGTAGTTTTCTTTGATTTTCTAAAGCTACAAGTCTTTCTTTTTCAAGTGTTAGTGCTTTTTCCTCTCTTTTAGTAATCCCTGTTTGCTGTTCAAGTTTTCATCTCAAACTTCTAAGTTCTGTTATATCTTTTGCTTTTCATTCAATAGGTAAATCTTTTTGAAATATATCAGATTGTTTTTCTCATATAATTCTTACAGCATCTCATTTGTCATCTGTGTAATCTATTACCCTAACATGTCAAAAATAATCAGGGTGTGAAGAAAAGTGTGTACTTGTACTAGTATCTAGTCATTCTATTCAATATACATATTCTGTATATTTTCAAGAAGCTCATCATAAATCACTAGCTGTTTTTATCATATCTCAAGTGTCTTCATATCTTTGCCCTACATCTCTTATATCTAGGTTTAAATCTACTTCCATCATTTCATCTACAAAATCAACTACAGCTATTTTTTTAACTCAAGGCATAGAAGTTTCAAACCTATCAACAATATCAAGTATCATATTTTGCTCTTTTACACTAGACCTATTAGCTTGGTTTTTTAAATCTTGTATACTAACAGTTGTTTTATTATCCAAGTAATCATAAATCTTAGTCCCTTTAACAACAGCATTTAATTTATTCTTAAATTGTGGTATTTGCTCTCAACCTATTCTTTCTTTCACATTATTAATCCATTCTCACTCTTTATATTGTTTACCTGCAAAATTAAATAATGGTATTCTTTTTTTACCATCTTTTTCAGACATAAACTTCAAAGGTCACACTTTTAATATTTCAGCTACTTCTTCCATTAGAAGAACTAAATGTTTTCCTATATCTTTTAAAAATGTTCTAGTATAATCTTTTACTTTTTGTAATATTTGCCCTCTTGTTGCATCATCTATATTTTCAACAGAATTATATATATATTTAGCTGTAAATGTTTCAGCAAATTCATTTATTTGTTTTTCATCTACTTTTCCTCATCTTTCAGGTAAAGCCTCTATTTTAGAGTAAACTTCTAAATCATCAGTATTAAAATGTTTTTTAAGTATACTAGTAACTTGTTTTTCATTATCTGCTTTTTGTAACTTATCTATAAGTTTTAATCTTTTTTCTAAAAGTTGGTCTAATTGGTCAAAGTTAGCCTGTTTTTCTCAAACTCATCTAGGCATGTGTTTTTGTATCATTCAACCAACAGTTCAAGCTGTTAATGTATCTAAAAGTCCTGAAATAAAAGCTCTTGTCTTATATAAACCACCTCTTTCTAAATACTTATTTCTTACATCTCAAGCTTTTTTAACAATTTTCTCTGCCTTATCTTTAACAGAATATAAAGAACTTATTTCTAAATCAATAGCTCTTGTTATATCATCTCACATTAATCATCTTGATATATCTTTTATTCAACTTCTAATACTTTCAGCTGAATGTCAAATATTAGAATTTTTTAAACTTCAATCTTTATTGTAAGCTTTTTCTGCCATTTCACTACCATACCATCTAGCTAAGTCATTTATATCTTTATTAGTCAATAAAGGTACCTTGTTTCATTCAGCATCTAAATCAAACTTATTATTTAAAAATCTATTTTCAAACTCTTCTAATTTTTTATATTCTTTTCTGTTTTCATATAAAGAAGTTAAGTCTTTAATAGCTTCTTGGATATAGTTTATATTCTTTCTACCTATTTGCTGGTTAAAATCTGTTATTTTAAAAGTAGTATCATTATCAAGTGTTCCATCTATATATTTACTTAATGCTCAAATTCTACTGTTTGTAACAACAGTTAAATCATTATAATTTTCTATTCATTTTAAATTAATACTATCTAATCCTTTTTTAAATTGATTATATTCTTTTTTATTACTTCTATCAATTTGCCCTGTCCTATTTATAAGCTCTTCTAAAGATAGGTTTCACTCCCCACCAAAAAAATTAGCATCTTCCATAAGAGTTTGTGCTTTATCATAGGCTTGTCAAGGTAATTTCACTGTTGCTTCAGCTCATTTTACTGTTGTTTCTAAAGATTTTTTTATTACATCTTTTGATTTTTTTACTCATCAAGCTGTTCAAGCAACTATTCATTCTCAAACTGTTTTTCAAGTAGAATATCAAGCTATATATTCAAAAGGTCTTATAAATCATTCAAGAGAAAGACCAAAATATTTAGCCTCAGGGCTACTATTTTTAAAATTTTCCCAATTCTCTGATTGTTTTTTCACCTCCTTAATAAGAGCCTGCCCTCATTCAGAATTTATTAATTGTTCAAATTTTTCTTTAGTAAAATTTTCAAGGTCTTGAGGAGCTAATGTTTTCATTGTGCTAAAAACTGCATCATCAAACACATTTGCTCAAACACCAAATAAGGCAAGTCATTGATTTATTTTAATATCAAACTCAGTTGTTCAAGCTTCTCTACCAGCTCTTGCAATATCATTCATTCTTTCAAGTCATTTTTCTCAATATTCAAAAGTTTTACCTAAAAGTCCTGCATTATTTCATACAACCCCTTTGTTTTTTATATTATATAAATCAACACCTAGTTGGTTTGCTCAATCTTTTATGTCTTTAGGTATATCCATAACCCATTCTCAAGCTTTTGCAAAACCTCATTTTACTCAATCCCAAATAGGTGAAGCACTTTCTACTTCAGGGCTTCAAACTCATTCTATTGTTAAGCCTTTTTGGCTATAACTTTTATTAATTATAATTTTAGCCTCAGGAGAAGTTAATCAAGTTGCCTCTTGATATTTCCTTATATCATTAAGATAATCATTATATTTAATTACATTATCTGTATTAACAGCATTTAAACTACTTGTTGTCATAATTTTTCTATTTATTAAATTAAACTAAATTATCTACCTATAATTCTTAAGGCATCATCTATTCTTTCTTGTTCTTCTTGTTCCTCTTCATCTCAAAATATAGCCTCATAACCAGCAGAAAAAGGTAAAGTGAAATAATCCCAATTACTCTCTACTCTAGTATTTTTAATCTTTTCATCTTTATAATCACTAGGTATGTGTTTTTTTAAACTTGTTATAACTTTATCTAAATCATCCTCATAAGTTGCCTCATCTCAATAAGCATCTAATGCTAAAGCACTTGTTTTAATCATTTCTAATTCAGCATCAGATAATGCCCCAAAAGTTGCACCCCTAGATTTTAAATTTATTAAATGCTCTAAAGCTTGCCCTCAAATAAAAGCTTTCCATTTAGTTTCATAAGTTTGTGCATCTGTTCAATTAAAAACAGGTACTCATGTAGCAGTAGCTCCAAAATGCCCATCTCAATATCTTAAATATCTAGCTAGTTCATATATTTTAATATATTCTTGCTCAAATCATTTACTTAATTCTTGAGTATAATTATTAAATTGTTTTTTAAACTCTTCACTAGATACTCATAAGTTTTTATAATCTATCTTTTTTCACTCAGAAGCCTGACTAAAATAAGGAACTAAACTATTGTCATATCCTGTTATTGCCTTATCAGTACTTTTAGGTCTATGGTATCAACCATTAGAAGCATTAACACTTAACATATCTACCACCTCACCTTGTCATTGTCATTTACCACTATTATCCCAACCAAACACTTGCAATTTTTCTTCCCCATAGTTTATATCTAAAACAACTCACAATTTTCATTGTTTATCTACTCAATCATTCCAAATAACTACATCTCAAACCTTAGGCTTAGCTTCATTAATTAATTTTTGATTTTGTGTATAATTATTTGTAAATATTTTTTCAGCACCAATTGTTTGCATAAACTCATTCATACTTGTACCAAATGCCTTACTTTGCACTGTTCATAATTTTGAATACAAATCATTCATAATTGGCTCAATTTTTCAATCAAGTCAAATAGGAAGTATAATAGGTGTTTCTCAGGGTTTAGTTCTAACAATTATTTTATTTCAATTACCATCTTCTGTTAAATATTCCTTATAACCATCTTTAGTAACTTTATATATAGTATTCCCTAAGTTGTCTATTACAGGAGTTGCAACACCATCTACAATTCAAACTAATCTACCATTACTATCAACTTCATAAGTAGGTTTTTCTTTAGTTTTATCTAAGGCATTTTGGTATTCAGCTATTTTTTTGTCATATAAAAATTTCCTATATTCACCATTTATTTTATTTTGCTCCTCTAGTTTCATTTTTTCTAACTCTGTTGCTCATGCTATATCTGCATTATATTTTGCTAGAGCATTTTGATATAAATACTTATCATTTTCAAACTCCATTTGTAAAATACTTAAATCAGTTTTCATTTGATTTTGTAACCCTGAAATAGTAGCAAGCTTATTTGTATGTCTATTAATTAATTTATCAAGAGCATCTCAAACTACTTGTTGTTTATCTTTAATAATTCAACTTAAAATACTATCAGGTACTCATTTATGCCTAACTCTAACTTGAGCTTCTATCTTTTTTAACTCTGCCTTTGTATCAGTTATTTCATCAGCTATTGCATTTAACTCACTATAAGCTGTTGTTATTTTATCATTTCCTGTTATTTCTTTTACTTTTTTCTCCATTTCAGAAGTATTTAAATAACTCTCAATCTCTTTTATATTGTTTTCTATACTTAATCTTACTCAATTTGTTTGCTCATTTATATTTACATCTCCTGCTTTTTGTTTTAAAGCATAAAACTCAGCATAGCTAGCTTTTTGTTCAGGATTTAATAAAGCATATTGTTCATCTCATATAACAAAATCACCTTGACTTTGTGCATCAAAAAGTTGTTCATTGTTATATGAACTGTATTTATCAACAAATTCTAAATTGCTTGTATTTTTAAAATGATTTATACTAGCCATTCTTAAATTAGGCAACATTTCTCTTGGTAAGGTTTTTGTAAAATCTTTTATTTGAGAAATTGAAGCACCACTATCAAGTAAAGCATTGTATTCATCAAGCTTCTGCTCTTGTTCACTTTTATTTTTTTCTGCCTGCTCAAGTTGATAAGCCTCTATTCTTTCTTTTTGAGTTTGTTTTTTTTCAATCTCTTCTGTTTGTTTTTTCTCAGCTTGTTCTTTTAACCACTTCCTATCATCTTCTGCTCTTAATTCTTTAGCCTCTATACTTTTTTTAGCTTTTTCATCTTCTATAAATTTTCTACTCTCCTCTACTTCTCATTTTGTTCCTGCTTCAACTTCTTTTATCCAAGCTTCTTTATTGAATTCTTCTTTTTTTTCTACTTTTAAATCAGGAGCTATTGGCTCTGTAACCACTTTTTTCATTTCAGGTTTTTCTATCTTTGGAGCTTCAATCTCTTTTTTTATTGTTACTGTATTATTAATTTTATCAGCCATATTTTTATTTTAATAAATTAAGGTTTTGTAAATCTTGTATTAAGCTACCAAGTGCATTTGCTATATCTCAGGTAGTAGCTGTAGTAGCATCAAAACTTCTTGTTTCTGTAACATTATCTGTTGAGTATATTTCATCAACAGCAGTTGTATTTACTCATACATCTAATCTAGGTTGTCCATATCATGGTACATCACTACTCTTTATATTAACAGTATAGAAAGTTTTGTCTACTAAAACATTTCACTTTTTTGTATATTTCATAATTTTATAGTTAAATATTATGTTGCTCAAAGTCAAAAGCATATCAATAATATATTTTTGGGCTTCTACTTGTTGTGATAAGAGTTTTAAGTGTAAACTTTACATTGTAATCCCTAAAGTCACCCTGTACAGGTAATCTAGCTATTCAATCCAAAGGCATCTCATTAACTGTACCTATATTAGTAAAATCTCATCAATCAAAACTTATATCAACATCAATTGTTCTATCAGCATCAACATCTGCTACTTTGAAATATATATACTTAGCTGTTTTTTTAAATATTCAATATCAAACAGTATTTGTATTTGTTATAATTTCTCAATCAGCTAATTTATATCAACCTTTTGTGTCAATTTTATCAACTCATTTATTAACTCAATCAAAAAATCCATAGTAAACATGGTTTCAAATAGTGTTTACACTTCTTATGTGAATATTTTCTAATCAATAACTTGAATATTTACCATAGTAACTTATTGCATTAGGCAATCATTCTATATCTTTTCAAAATTTATATAATCTAGGTTTATCATTTATATCTTCAGTATATCAAAGTAATTGTTTTGATAAACTTGCCATAGGCTTTATTGTACTTCCATACTGAAAACTAAACTTACTAATATTTAATAAGTTACTGTATGTATTTTTAACAACAGGTGTTAAAGTGTATCAATCTATATAATATAGTCATTTTTCACCTCATTTATAACCTGTATATACAAATTCTATATTACCTTGCTGATAAACTGCTTCAAGTCATGTATTTAAATTAACACTTTCTGTGATTGTTTCTTTGTTTCAATCCCATAATAAAAGCCTACCTGATTTAGTATAAACTTTTAAATATCAACCAACTCTTGTAACTCAAACAATATCATCACCAAATATATCATATACAATTACTTCATTTCAGTCATTAGGACTAAATCTAGCAATTTGACTACCTAAAAATATATATGCAATATCTCATACAACACAAACTCCTTTCATATACCAATCATAATCAGCTGTTTGTAAAGGGTTTGTAGTTGTAACAAGTGTTTCACTCCAACTACCTGACCCATAAGCAGTAGAGGTACTTTCCTCATATAATGTATAAGCAGAAGCAGGTCAATTATTTTTAACCATATATAACTTATTTCAAATAATGAAATTAGTAGTAACCCATGCTTCTGTACTTACAGCTCAAACAGTATTTTCTCTGAAAACTCCACTATCTGTAAAAGCTAACATTTTAGTCCCATCTGTTATAGGGTCAGTAACAGGCAATAAACATTCAGTTGTATCACTCCCTGTATCTACAACACTAGTAGGTTTTGGTAATAATTCTATATAGCCACCATTACTTGTTGTATTAATTCATTCAGAGTAAAGACATTTATCATTACCACCAAGTAAATCATCTTCACTCATTCATCAATAAAAATTTTCCTTTATGTACATAGTTTATTCATAAATTGTTAAATTGTTCTTCTATTGTTTTGTTGGGTTATTCTATCAGCCCATCTACAATTTTCTTTGCAATAATGTCAATCTACATCTATTCTATCAAGAGAAGTGTAGTCATTATTTTTTGTATGCTCTAAGTAGCTCTCATACATATCTCTATTAAAATCCTCATATCTATCCCAATGATGCCTTATTCATCTACCACCATAGTTTTTGTAGTCCTTAGAGTTTGTGTTATTACATCTTTCTCTGCTTCATCTCCATATACCATAAAACTTTGTTTTTGTTTCTCAATGTGTCCTTTTCTCTTTGTTTTTTTCTATTACTAAACATCAACAACTTTTAGTTCAATTCCTCAAGCTATCAATAGAAATATCTTTTATTCTTCAACACAAACATTCACATTCAAACATTCTTTTAAATCATATTTGTTTAACTTCTCTTATTATGGTAAGTTTACCATATTTAGTGCCATTATCTATAACAACTATTTTCATAAATATATAATTAAATAATAATATTTATATTATATATCTATTCATAATATGTCAAATCTACTCTAAATAATCCAAATTAGGCAATAGCCCATAATTAGGTGAACTAACTCTATCACTTAGTTCTGTAACCATTTCTGCTTTTAATCTTTCATAATTATTAATAGCATCATTCTTTTCATTTATTTTTGCTAAATGTTGATATATATATACAAGACTACCTTGTACTATCAAGTTATGAAATTGTCTAGGTATTAATATTGTAGCTTCTGCCCCTCAGTTTAATAAATCAATAGGAGTTATGGCACTATCAATTCTAATTGCTTGGCTTATATCTTCACTTGCCTTAGGAAAGATATTTATTTGATTACCTCTTAAAAAGAAGAAAGCATCTGTTATTGCTGTGTTATCTTCATAAAAAGCTAGAGCATTATCTAAACTATTCTCATTCACCTCAGCTAAAACTTGTCTATATTTATCCTCTGTTGTGTATTTAACACTAACTCTTTTTATTTTCTTATGTCATTCAGCTGTTGCAGTAGCTTGAGTTAAATCATAAGCACTTTGCTCAATAACTGTATCAGCATAAAAAGCAGCAGTAAAAAAATCTTCACCTACTTCATTTACAATTGTTTCAACTAAGTCTTGATAAGTTGTATTTATGTCAAGCATTATATCATTATCATTCCATTGTACACTGTTTACATTAGCTAATCTTCTAGCTCTTTCTTTAATGTCTGTAATATTCATAATTTATTTTTAATTATCTAAAAGTATTAAATCAAACACAGCACTTACATTTGCATTAGCTAAATCAGCCTCTGCAGTTACAATTATATCTGTTTTTTCAGGTATTTGTAAAGGAACTGTAAACCTATAATCATAAGTTCCTTGATAACAATAAGCCTGGTGTTTAGTTTGAAAAGCTCATCATAGCATCCTTGCTTTCATTCTTATAGTTACTTCAAATCCTTTTCAAGTACTCATTTTACCATAAGTCATATATCAAGTCTTTCAAGCAGGCACAGTATATATAGCCATTAAGGTTTGTCATACTCATTCCCCTATTCTAGCAACTATATTTGCTCATTGCTTTGCCTCTATTGTTCATATATTAGTTCAATTACTTCAGGCAGTCATTATAATCATTCTATAAACTCTTAGGTAAGAATTAATAGTATTAGTAGTTCAAGGCAATAATGTAATTACTTCCTCTATTGCATTATAATTTTCATCAAGCCCTTGTATAAACATTGTTCTAGCTCAAGCTCCTGCACTATTATCTTCTGCATCATCACTTGTAACATCTAATATTTGGGCAGAAGTAGGAAATACATATCAATTAGCTCAATCCCATACAGCTTTTTCTGCTGTATTTACACTAGCTATTCAAAACTTATTTATAAAACCTGCTCAAGGTATTTCACCTAAAGCAACTTGTAATCATACATCAGCTGTATAAATAAAGTGTCAGTCTTTATTATATACCCTATTCATTATTTGTTGTGGGGTATATTTTTTATCATCTCATATAAAAGGTGCCATAATTTAAAAGTTAATTATTAATAAGCTTATATTAATCCTCTATAAGTTTTTTGCAACAAAAAAAGAGTTAAGCATAAAACTTAACTCAATTTTTCATTGACTATGCAAATGAAGTAGCACTTTCAATTCTTGTCATTGCTCATTCTTGTAATTTTTTAGCAACAAAAGCAATTTTAGCACCAACTTTAACTCTTTGAGCAAGTGGGTCACTATCTGAAGCAGTTCTTGGAGTAATAAATGTTTTTAATCCATTTAATGTAGGTACTCAATATGCTCCTCTACCAACTACAAGAGTAGGGTATACAGTAGTTGTTGAAGTAAAAGTATTTACATTAGAAGATACAACAATTCTACAACCATTAATTGCACCTATTTCACCTTTAATCATTTTTTCAGGTGTAACATATTTATTTGTTTCAATAAATCCTGTAACAGAGCTGTCTTTTTTAAGGTCATATATACAATGTGGATGAACAATTGCAACATAATATCATTCAAATTTAGGAGCATTATCTGCATCTAATTGAGTGTAAGCACCAATTAAATCTTCACCATCAAGTGTATCATCAGCACCAATAGAAGCTCTATCTGTAGCATCACCTGAATATCTAACATTTGTACCAGTCATTACTTCATCTTGTACAAGATTATCTATAATTCTAGCCATATTAGACCCAATTTCTACTGAAGCACCTTGTATAAAGTTTATAGCAGAAGTATCAAGTAACATACTAGATAAATTTACATATAGACCATATTCACTAGGAGAAGCAGAAACAACACTTGCATTAAATGCTGTATCAGCAGGAGTAACACCATCTGAAAGAGTAGCAGTAGCACCTGTAACATTTAATTGACTAAATTTAGCCCAAGAAACTGTGTTATAACCATCTTCAAAAGTTGGTTTTTCACCCATTGCATAAAATTCAACATTTGGTTCAAAGTTTTCTAAAACTTTTCTATAAAGCCAAGTTTGTAAAACCCCAGCATTTATATCTCATCTTTGTATTGCAGACATAATTTTTTTTAATTAGTTATTAAATTGTTATGCCTCAACTGTTATATAATTCATTTACCTTTGCATCTAGTTCAGCACTAGTCATATCACTTACTTTTTTAGGAGTTGTAATATTTCAAGGTGTACTACCTGTCATTTTTCTAGCTCAAGGTGTTCAAGTTCTATCAGCTAGCATGTTTTCACCTGCTAGTAATAAATAAGCATCTTGCCTAGAAAGTGTATTATTCTCTGCCATTTTAGCAGTGATATTATCCTTTAGCTTAACAGCATCAGGGTTTGAGTTATAAAAATCAGTATCAGCATTTAAGTTTTCCAATTGTTTAACCCTTTCTTCAAGTTCAGCCTTTGCAGACCTTTCTTTATTTCTTTGGCTTAACAATTTTTTAATCTTTTTTTCACTTTTAGTTTCTGTTCCTGTATCATCATCCACTTCATCAGTTTCAGTTTCATCAGTTTCAGTTCCCCCTGTATCAGTTACCTCATCATTATGTTGTTCAGTTTCATCAACAGTAGTATCAATATCTTGATTTTGCCCAAGATTGGCTACATCATTTTGAAGTGCTGTTTCCAACTCTTCAGGTGTCATATTATCTATATCAGACATATTTTTTAGTTAAGATTTATTATACAGTTCTTTTTTCTGCCCTTTTATACTATCATTTCAAAAATATTTGTCAAATAAAAAAAGATAGCTTAACTATCTTCTTCTACATTTACAATGTTATCAAACTCCTGTAATATGTTATCAGGCAACTCTGTAAATTGCTTAAGTATCAACCTTTCAACTCTTTTTAAATCCAATGTTGTATACTTTAATTCTCATTCTCAAAGTGAGCCTATTATTTCCTCATCAAGTGATTTAATTCTTTCTTGTATCTCATTTAACAACTTAAGGTATGCAGGAAATTCAAGCAGTTGCTTTATTCCTCTTAGCTTTTTTATATTAGTCATAGTTTCTTTTTAAGTGTTTCAGTTTTCATCATTTTAGATGGAAATTTACCAAACTTTGCTTTGTATTGTGTTCTTAAATCATCAGTATCTACAACTTGTGTGTCATCAGCTTCAACTTCAGCATACTTAGGTGTAGGTTTAGGTTTA
>Ga0233412_10000662_pt1 | contig 19431 bp, 16 predicted proteins | sample Na_anoxic_4_MG_FD_180667 | JGI IMG/M metagenome (GOLD analysis project Ga0233412, IMG submission 180667) | Seawater microbial communities from Saanich Inlet, British Columbia, Canada - Na_anoxic_4_MG | ecosystem: Environmental > Aquatic > Marine > Inlet | place: Canada: British Columbia...
TGCGAAAATGGGTACCGGTGTTACGTTTAGAATGGACATAGGCTATTGCGCGCGACTGTGATTTCAACTCAAAGAAAAGAACACGAGACGGCGGAGCTGGTCTTCATCCTGTTGTCACTCTTGAGCAAGTCGCGCGCCGATGTAGGAAGACAGCAGTGCAAAAAACACACGGCATTTTTCTCTCCCCCTAAGCAACAGGGAAGAGAATAAAAACATATTTCTGTCTTGTACTATATATAATATTTTACTGCATACAACTCAAAGAAAAGACAAGCGATTTTATGCATTTGTCTGCTCTCCTTCTCGTCTTCTCCCTCCTTACTGGAAGCCTTGCTGGTCGCATCGGGCGCTTCACCTTCCTCCAGCGAGAACTCCTTCAAGACGGCTTTTACTTTCAGACGAAACAACACAATTGTAAAAAGAACATATTCTCAGGACTCTCTAGTTGGAGATAGGCGGTATATATGTATTCCTGTTTTTATATTATAAACGCTTGTACAATGTCCCTTCGACTCTGTGGCCTTTCCGTCCCTACGTGGAACCTTATCACCTCGCTCCTTCACCTCGGCAACGCCGTAGCCATCGTTGCCCTCCGCTACGCAAACGATCGCGACCTTCTCTATGAGATAAAACAGTCCTACCCCGACTGGTCGCGCGACACCTCCAGCGACGCCATCATCGAGGGGGACGAGTTCTCGATAAGCAAGAAAGAGATCACCGCACACAGCCTTTCGCTGACATGGCTCATTGCCGTATTCTTCTTCCTCTCGTTTGCCTTCCAGATGGTCGCATACTTTCCCCAGCTCTACGCCTACGAAGACCTCTTGCGAAAAGGGAGGCACCCGCTGCGCTTCATTGAGTACTCGCTGAGCTCCCCGCTCATGCTCGTAGCGATCGCCCTGCTATGCGGCATCTTTGAACAGTATGCGCTCATCGGGATATGCCTTGCGATGTTCTCGTGCAACATCCTAGGCCTGCTTGCCGAGCACCTTGCGTCGATGAAGCCGAAAGAGAAGGTGGACGAGGAGGACCGCCTCTTGCGAACCGTCGACAAGGCACAGAGCGAGCACCTGACGGTCATGTGGATCGCGCACGTGGCAGGCTGGGTGTGCGTCGTCGGCGCGTGGCTGCCAATACTGCTTGCCTTCTCCGTCGGAAACAGCGAGGGCACAGTTGCGGCGCCAGACTTTGTCTATGGAATTATCGCGACAATGTTCATCCTCTTCAACACCTTTGGCGTCAACCAACTCCTTGAGCTGAGCGGGGTCTACGGTCACGAGACGGCGGAGCTGGTCTTCATCATGCTGTCGCTGCTGAGCAAGTCGCTGCTCGGCTGGTTGATCTTTGCGAATGTCTTGGCGCCGATGTAGTATAAAACAAGAGATTGGCACCATTCCAAAAGACAGATGATTCGCCTCTACAGTTGCCAAGGGTGCAGGAAAAAATTCCACCTCAACGGGCTCTACCAAACGCCAAAGGGGATAGTCTGTTCGACCTGTCGGGCAAGTCGCTGATTAGCAAGTCCGTGAAAAAAAAGGCAAGAAGTAAGTCAATTTATAGAACACCATGGACAGCAAAAGAGAGAAAAAAGTCATCCAAGATATCTTTGCCATCACCAGCCAATGCCTCCTTTGCGGTGAGCTTCCAACCGACAAACAGAAACTCGTGAAACTATTCCAAAGGGTAGAGGCCACGGAAGAAGAAATCATAAAACTCGCCAAAGACAACAAACTTACATGGCTTCGAGACATTCATTGCCATGAAAGCGAAAAAGAATACAACAAGAACATGAATTTATCACTAGCTCATTATCTAACAAAGTAAAAGGTCGAGGTTCTTGTTTTTTTACACGCTCTGTGGCTGCTCTTCGTCGTTCACGGGGCTGTAGGAGGGCTCCGAAAAGTGGTCATAGAGCTCGTCGACGACGATGGTCAGGGACAAGAGCGCAGAGATGACATTGTAGGGCATGGCGTAGTCCTTCGCAGCCTCGTAGGGCAGGAACAGAAGGAGAAGCGACAGGACAATCAGCAGGCACAGCATCGTGAACTGGACAACATGCTTTGGTGGAGTGTAGAGAAACATCAGTCCGGCGAGAGCAGTAATGCTGAGCGAGACGGTAATCTCGTAGGTGTCCAGAATAAAGTCGTAGCTCCACGCCGAGCAGTGCCAGAACCCAAAGACTGCTGCCGGATCTACACCCGCGCACTGTTCGGCAGCAAACTGCTCGCCAAAGAGAACGTGCCAGAGGCTGCTTTGGAAAATGACCAACCCGAGCGAGAGGACGATGGTCTTCCAGAACAAGGCATGCCTTCTCCAGAGGAGGTAGAGGTAGGCCGCGATGGCGACGAGGCCGACGATGGTGAAGAGGAGTTCGAGGCCTGCCATCGGTGGTATATAAAGCTCCCCGTCAAGGCTGTATATACCGACAAATGTTTCGCAGCCTGTTCTCACTGTGTGCCCTTCTGATGGCCGTCGGCACGGTGATCCTCCTGCACTCGGCTGCCATCCTAGACGCCTGCGCTGTCAGCGAAGAGACCTTTGGCCTTGCCTACGCCAACGCTGTCGTCTGGATGGCCCTCTTCCTCTTCTTGTGCCTCCCTCTTCTGAGATCGATCGCCAAGCTGGTCTACGTCAACGCCCTGCCAGCGCTAGTCGGAACTGTCAGCGCTGTCATTGTGCTCTACGCAGCGCATGCCGTTGCAGAAGAGTGCGAGAACTCAAAGCACAACCTGCTCCTGACCTCCCTCGGGAACGTCGCCTTGGCACTCGTTCTGCTTGTCTCCGAGGTCGGCTGCCCGAGGAAGGCCGACTACGCCGAACTGAAATAGTGATATATAGGCCCTGCGCATGCATCAGGCAAAGGGCAAGATGAGCAAAGAGATCGTGCTGTGCTTCCTGCCGCTTGACAGCGAGCTCCTCGAGAGAAGCATGCTCAACTGGGCGGCCGGAAAGATTGCGCCTCGTCGACTCTACGCGGTGGCAAAGTCCAAACCGATGGTCCACGTCGAGCTGTGGTTGAAGGGAGACAACGACAGTGGTTTCGCCGCCAGTATATGCTACAACCGAACAGCGCACTACATGAAGAAGAGCTTCTCCAGAAAGTCGTGGAATTTTCGCTCCCTATACGTCAGCGAGCAACAGTTCAAGAAGCTTCAGCTCTTCCTTTCCGCGCAGAAGGGGGCCCCTTTCAACCGCATGGGCTTCTACCTCCTTGGCCTTGGCATGCGAATCAGTGGACAGTGGGCGGAGCGCTTTGGTTGGAGAAGGAGGTACTTTTGTGCCGAACTAATCATTGCCGCGCTCAAGGCTGCGGACTGCCTCCCGAAGACGAACAGCATTGCCACCGTCGCACACCCGGAAGAGCTCTACCAGTACACTTCGCTCATCAGTACGCCGACGACGATACGAGAGTACAGCAAAGACAAGGTGCGGTACTGATAGTGTTAAAAACAGGGTTCGAGGAAAGAAGTTTCTTTTTCGTTCTTCCGTGCGTGGGGGGCTCTGGGTCCATGGTCCTATGGGCGGGCCGACGGTCCTATGGGTCCTATGGGTCCATGGTCCTATGGACGGTCCATCAGAGAAGGACCAGAAAATGTTTCCGGGAAGAAATAAGTCAATACAACTACACGATAAAACAATTCTATTCACATCAGAAGACTCTTACAACAACCACGAAATATAAGTTTCGTCATACGACAATGACATTCACACTGCAAGGTGCAGAAGAAATGTACACGAAGGCGATGGACGACGCCGACGAAGGCGACTACTCGGCGCAATTGTTCGTAAAACACTGCGACCCATTTGACTTTGTAGACAACAACGACGGCAAGACAGACGACGCCTTTCGCGACGGTTTTCACAACGACCCGGATAAGAACAAGTTTATGTTCTTAACTACAGTTTACCCCCGAGTGCACCCCACGGAAGAAATCGCGGCCGCGTTAGTCTTGAAGTGGACAAAGCAGTATAGTGATGACTCTGAGATGCGACCTGTTATTACCAAGGCAAATGAGTGCTTGAACAAAAAAGACTACATAGGTGCGCTTGATGTAATCCACAATGCGCTGCCTGTTGATGCTGATGCACTGCGAGATATCGACTACGCAGAGATTCACCGCGAAGAGAAGGCCCTCCTAAAGGTCAAACGACGTGGACGAAAGAAACAGCGCGAAAAGAACCGACGCCTTCGCGAGAATCGTGACAAGGCATCACGAGAGAGGAAGAGGCAGCTTCGCAAGAATATGGCAGAGAAGAACGAGAAGAAGAAGCAATCGAAGCGGGAACGAAAGCGCTTCTCCCCGATAAGCAAGGACATGAGAATGCTAGACGAGAGCATCAAGGGCGGATTTGCGTTAAAGTAAATACATTATATAGGTTTTGCGTGGACAACTGTGTATCATAAAAATGCTCCTTCGCACGGTCTTTCTACTCCTTCATCTGGCCTGCATCGTCATCGCCCTTCTGCCGTACGCCGTGGAGGGTGCCGAGGCTTTCGCCGAAATTGCATGCTACGCTGCCGTGCTCTACCCACTTGCACTCTTTCTGGAGCGGAGACTCTATGCGCTCGCCTCGCTCTTGACGGTCTCGACGCTCTGCCACGTCCTTGCAACGCTCTGTCGCCTCTACCCAGACACCTGTCCGAGCGCGGGGATCGAGTGGCAGGCCCCGAAGGAAGCGCTCTTTCTTTTCAGCGTCTTCCACCTCATGAGCTTTGTCGCCGTCTCGAAGGCAGAGCTCGAGGTACTCTTCCCGGTCCTGCAGCTGGCGGCACTGCTGTCGCTTCAGTCAGAGACCATCCGCATGGCCTGCCTGCTCTTGTCGATCGCCCTGTGCCTTGCTAGGGTGCTTTCTAATTTTCAAAACCACCACTCCGAAGATCTCGTGCTCTTCCTCGTCGCCGTCGGCAGCGCCGCAGTCTTCGAGATGATCGACCTGCATGCACTGTTCACCGTCTTCTTCGCCCTTAGCTTTGCAGCCTCCGTCGACGTAAAGAAGAGCGATTCGGTGCACTTCTTGGGCCTTCTCGGGGGGGATAGGTTCATGCCATTGCGAAGGGACGATCTCTAGGCCCTTCGGCGAAGCACAACGGCAGCGGCAACACCAGCGCAGACAATGGCAACGCTGGCAATGGCAACATAATCGACATAGTCGTGGAAGGGCGATGGTTTCTTTGAGTCGTTCTTGTCGGGCATGGTTTAGGAGTATTAGAGTACGAAATATTATAGTTGACTATATAGTCCCTCTTTGGTAATCTTCTTCTTATTTTTTTCCAGTCAATTTTCGTTCGATTCTTCTGATTCCTCTTCGCATAGCTTCTCGAGACCGTCTGGACAGGTTGCGTCGTGTTCTTCAAAACCACCGGTTGGTGTTTCCGTCGGGTGGAAAGCTTTTTCAAGTTCACCAAACCATCCGTCGAGTTGGTGGCGGACCGTCGCATAGAGTTTGAGGAACTCTTCTCTTGCCTCTCGCCGGTAAAGACAGGTGCGATGATTTCGGTCCGGGAAAGTATTGCAAGTGATGTCCTGATAGATGTGACTGCGCAAAGACAGCCAGAATTTCCAAATATCTGTCATCAGCTTTTGTTTGTTAACCTGCTTGCAGGTGTGATGCTTTTTGTATGGCACAACGACAGGCGACGGCTCGGAGTTGTCGATGCTGAAGGGCATATTGGTCTCTTTGAAGGTGTCGTCGTCTCCTTTGCTGTAAGAGTCCATTTCGGATGCGTCCATTTTGTCTGCGTCCATTTCGTCCTTGTCCAAGGAGAAAAAGACATTGCGGTAACAGCTGTCCTTTGTTCTACACTGAACATTCACTTCCATCCGATCGTCGCGGCCTTGTGCACAGGGATCGACACCGACGATGCGACCGCGCTTGTTGTAGTCGATGTTCTCCAGTGGTTCCATGTTCGTTGGTCGGTGGAGAACAACCATTTGCCCGTTCAGGACCGGGGCATTGCCGAGCGGCAAAACGTTGATTAAATCCGTCCTCCGAAAATTAACTCGGCGACGACCGTGCGACATTCCCCGAAATCGCCTGTAAGTAGGACTACGAGGGGGGGTTGGCACCCTCCTGTGCTGCCTTAGGTTTGCGGAGTGTTTTGGCATAGTGATATAGTTGTTTTGTTATAATAAAGACAATTGAGCTTGTTGTTTCGGCACGTTTCGTCTCGGAAACATTTTCAGTGACTGTGTATTCTTTTTCACAGACTCTCTTAGAGGGACAGGGGGATTGTGTCGAAAAAGGCTTTTTATGTTGTTTATTTTTTTTATATCATCATCACACATGAATATTAAAAATAATTATTTATTTTCTATAGACACAGCATTAAATGGAAGGTCCTTCGAGAAGGCCACTTTTCACCAGTGCAAGCGTCGTCGTTTTCGTTGTCGAGCTTCTTCTTCGAGTGTTCGTTCCTCCAGCGTCTTGTAGTAGAAGTATGGCCTGTTGTATTCCCAGTATCGGGTTGGTGGTTCGCGTGTTGGTAACGACCGTTCGTATTTCCGTTTCGCTTCCCTTAGAGCAGCATCACCCACCGACTTCGATCGCAGGCGAGATCGTGGTACACCGCGTAAAAATGACGTAGTGCAAGCATAACGTCGAGCACGTTCAACGTTATAGGTGTTGCCATGACTCTCACCGCCTTCGCATGGAATGAACCCACGTTCTACGTCACCGCTTTGTCCCTTTGGTAGAATGTATACCTCAACATTCATATGATACCTATGAAGATTCCCTTTAGAGGCTGTTGTTTCTTTGATCACAGACAAATCAGGGTGAAATTCGTCGAATGTGTCTAATTTGCATTGACGTTTGAAGATTTTTTGCAAATGTTGTAACAACTTTTTCGATAGACCAACCTCTCGAATCAGACGCAACTCAAACTCTTCTAACACATCGCCCACGTCCGTGTGATCGGCGTCTCGGGCGTTGCACCATTTGCCCATATCATTCCAGAGACGGTACTGTTTGAAAGCATGCAATGGACGTGCCTCAGCCCACATTCGATTCAGTGTTTGCTGTACCTCAACGCGAGCAATGGTCTCGGAAATTTGCATTTTCCCATCCGCGTTTTTTACGTATCCACAAATGTTCTCGGAATTCAAGAGATTGGCGATTCGGTAAACATTTGCGCCGTACTTTGGAAAGAAAGAAGAACTGAGCACAGGAAATTCCATCATGATTGGCATGACCTCCCATTCGTAGTCGTTATCGGGTGGGAGTCGTTCTTCGTTGCCGACAAAGTACGGTTTCTTCATGTTGACAAGAAGCATCCGCTTTTGGATTTCACCGCCACCATATCCTAATCTGTCCACGTCCAGTATTCTGATCTCGTTGAAGTAGTTGTTCAGAACATAAGGCAAGCTGTCTTCGAAAAGACGATCGCGGAATGTGAAATGTTTTGGCAGCCTCGTCTGTTCGCCGGTTTCACGGGATTCACAAAGGACTGTTTCTGTCCTGTTTTGCTGGTCTGTCTCTTGCGGGTTCATCGTGTCTTTGGTTGAGTGAGTAAATAACTTTTATGAATTGAATAAATGCAATCGAGCTTGTTGTTTCGGCCCCTGTCGTCTCGGAAACATTCTTATGGCTTTTTTTCATCCTAGAGACCGACCAACAGCTCTGGGGGATAGTAAAAGACTTTTTATTTATTTTCTTGAAGAGGTAGGGATGTGCGTGGGATGGATGAATAGTGCTGTATCTATGTTTATCAGTAAAAAAAAAGAAGTAAAAAATACATAGCTGTATGCTGCCTTTCAGCTCGGTTCGGCTAGAAACCGTTCTCTTGCCGCACCAAGGTAGTGCATTACGATCGCGCCAAAGGCTCTTTTGAGTTCTATCAAAGGGCGATCAAGAATGTTTATTCCCATCGGCCCGACAGATATCTCCTCACCTCTCTTCATGTGTTCTTCCCCTGTGCAACATCCAGCGATACCAATATAACAGAACCCACCATAGAACCGGAGGTGTAGGACCTTCCCTCCCTCAAACTCTAGTGTCAACTGTTCGCCGGAAAAGAATTCTGTCGGACTCTGTTGAACAGATTGTATTAGCTCTACGGAAGCTTCGGTTAACATTTTCTTTCTTCGTTTCTGGTTCCTCTCTCTCTGTCAAAATGTACTTGTCTGTTTGTCCCGTGTCGTCTCGGAAACATTCTTTGGGCTTTTGTTTCGTCCTAGAGACAGCTCTGGTCGACAGCTCTGGGGGGGGTAGTAAAAAACCGACAGCATAAACGTATGAACAAAAAATATTATGTGTATTATATTCTTTACTTAGGTCCGGTGTTTGTTTTATTTTCTATGGACACAGCATCACATGGAAGGTCCTTCGAGAAGCCCCCTGTTCAGAGGGTGACCATCGTCTGTCGTGGCCGGTGCACCTGCTGGATGTGCCGCGTCACCTTGCGCTTAGCAATGCTCTTGTAGTCACAGTGGGGGCACTGCGCACCGTACGACTGAGTGTACTCGTCGACGTACTTGGCAGGGTCTGAAAAACCCAGCGATTTCAACATATTGTGACAGGAGTCGCCCGTCTTTGTGAAACTGTTCGTGTGGATGACGCGCGAGCTCGGACGGTGTGCCAAGTCTCGACAGTGACTTCGCGGACCACAAAGGTGTTCGAGCATACTTCGCTTCATTGTACCAGTCCGAAACATACAGAATGGGCAGAGGTCGCCAGTCTTCGTTTTGTACTTGAAGGACTTTCGCACACGACATCTGTTTGCTCTAGGGCGCTTGTTTGCGGTAAAATACACTGTAATTGGCGCGGGAGCAGTGCGGACAGGCGCTTGGACAGGGGCTTGGACAGGCGCTTGGACAGCAGCGACAGCCAGAGCAGGCAGCAAGGGCGATTGTGGGTAGGCCTTCCGAAATTCGTCTTCCAGAAAACAGTGAAGGCCCGATTTCTTCCCACGGGCTCGTCGATGGTAGCGCAGGGGCATCTCCCCACCGTCGTGGCCAAGGGAGTAGACCTTGTAGGTGAAGAACTTCTTCTTCTTCGGTGTCTGCTTCATCGGGCGAAATATCTGCACGACAATGGCCTTCGCAAACGATCCGCGAGAATCACGGACGTAGACCGTCGTGCCAGCCTCCACAGGCTTCTGGCCGTTCAAGGGGTCGTCCAGTAAAGGAATTCTGTTCATTGTTGTTCTAAGAATTAGTCTGGTGGTGCTTTTGGTGCAAATGCTGGCCGGGAAACATTCTCCAGTCGGACAGAGGAATCGAACGAAAAATCAACAGAGTACAAAGCCGGGTCGGAAAGAGAAGAAGAAGGCTTCCAGAAGAATGCTTCGAGATGCCGTCGTCGGGGCGTCCCTGATGCTCTTCGGGGTAGTAGTGCTGTGGGCCTGTAAGAAACTAGTCCGGAAGGAGGGGGCCGTGGCCGTCGAGCCCTTCGTCTGCCCACGGTGCCAGTACAGGGAGCTCCAGTTCATCCTCCCCCATGCTTCGGAACGTCCCGTCCGAACGGCTGTTCCGGTATGATTTTCGACAGAGAGACTAACAAATGTTTCAGGGACGAATTAGAAGCTCTGCCTATGCCTAAAAGAGACACACTAACATCATCATCCATCGACCATGCAACTGTTCGTAAAGACCCTTACGGGCAGAACCTTGACCGTCGACACCCAACCGACCAACACCATCGCGGACCTGAAGCGAAGTATTCTTCGGAATCACGGAATTCCTCCTGACGAACAGCGCCTAATCCACGCCGGAAAACAGCTCGAGGACGGCTTCACGCTTAGGTCCTGCAACATACAGCACGAGGCGACTCTCCACATGGTCCTCAGACTGCGCGGAATGATTAGCAATTTTCTACGAAAGCTCAACCCGGAACTTTTGCAAGAGTGGAAAGACTACCTCCTTGGAAATCGCAAAGACCTACCAAGGATCACCGAATGCCTTGAAATTATCGCAAAGAAAAAAGGCGCCTCTGCGATAAAGTCCTTCTTTGCCACGACCGTGAAAATTGACGCAATAGCACCCGTTCTTATTGACTTCATGGACAAATGCTACGAGCAGAACAAGCGATCGGACCTGAAGATCCTCTTCACCGACGCCGAGGCCTTTCTCGAAACAGGCCTCAGCATGGAGCTCTACACACACCTCGCTAAGCTCCACTCGTCGACAGGCAGAGTTCGCCTTGCACTTCGTCGCAACGCAGCAGCAGAGGGCTGCATTGCATTTCACTGCGATGGTAGCTATGCAACAAGAACAGTACAAGTCTGCTTGAATTCCGACGAGGACTATGAAGGGGGGCGATTGATCTTCTATGCGCAGGGCAAGTGCCATGTCCCAGAGCGAACGGCAGGATATGCCAGCATCCACGATCGCGACATCCTTCATGCCGTCTCGCGAGTTACCTCTGGTGTTCGCTACTCCCTATTCGTCGTCGACAAAGAAAACTCACTTGGCGACAATGTCGTTCGCCTCAAGAAAGAAGACGTGAAGGACATCCTTGCCACTCCGACTCCGACCGAATACAACCTCAAGACCCTAGAAGGGCACACACGTGGTATATATTCTGTCGCCATCGATGGGGACCGAATCGTTAGCGGATCGGCGAATGGTAGCGTAAATATGTGGTCTCCAGTCACCCTTGCGGACGCGGCGGACGTCGAAGATGTCACCGACGCCTGCCTAGCAGAGCAAGAGGCAGAGAACAAACGTTCCGCAATTGATCTGACGGACGCCGAGTCAGCCAAGCGACCAGCCGAGCGACCAGCCAAGCGACCAGCCGAGCGACCAGCCAAGCCGTCAGCCGAGCGACCAGCCGAGCGACCAGCCAAGCGCCGGCGCACCGAAGGCGCAGGAAGTGGCAGCGCTAGCAGCAAGGCCGTAGAATGGTGGCAGCCAAATGCAGTGTTGGCAAAGCTTGAGAAGGGCGAGGAGATCGTCGTTCAGCACGTCTACTCAAAAACATTCTACGGCAACAAGTTCAAACCGCTTGGGCGCATACGTTCACCAACAATCTGTGATGGGGACCACCCACTGGTCAGCATTGCCCTCTTGCACGCGTGGAAACGCTACACGAAATCGCGCTGGAACGAACAGACGCTGAAGAAGCTTGCTTCGTACGCTAGTAAGAGAGCAAGCATGTACGAACTGAACAAACTGCGCAGAATCTTCGAGCACACCGAGCACACCGAAGGCAACGATTTGCGCGAAGCATTGCTGCTTCTGAAACATATTGTGGAGCGAGAAAGGCTCTCTTCTTTCATGATGCCGTATCGGATGCGCACTGCCTTCCAAAACAAAGACCTGAAGCACACCCTGAAGTCCTTTAACCTAAAGGTCGGCGGGAACAGGGCAGAGCTCGTCGAACGATTGTTCGATAGACTGTACAAGTAAACTCTACTACTGATAAATTACTGATAAATTACTTAGTTGTTAATAAACGACTCTACCCCTTTCGCAAGAGACTTTATGCCATCCTTCTCGGCGAAAGTGAGAGAGGGTAATTGGGGATCGCGGAAGGTGAACTGATGGTTCGCCAATTTGACCCTTAGGTTCTTCAGGCACACCTCGCGCAACTCGCCGCTTAGGTTGCGAGCTCCTCTCTCAGGCTGCCGTTTAGGGGGGCTCGAAATGGTAGGGCTTCGGTTCATCGTTGCCATCGTTGTCCAGAGGGAGGGGGAATGGGGGGATATGAATAGTGCTCGTGGGGTCGTTTTTGAACGAAATAAGAGGCCTGAAACATTTTATGAGCTGCTGCTTGAACGGGCAGGTCTCTGGAGGACAGGCCATGAAGGACGTTCAAGTTGCTTGCCAGAGGACAGCATACAGTGTTCAAAAAAAGAGGGAGGGAAACGTTCGGATGATAGTGTTCAGTGCTGTATGGTGTATTGAATGTAAAGATAAAAATACGTATATGTATATCTATGTGTTTTAGCTATGCTCTGATGCTGTTCATTTCAGCAGCTCTTCGATTCGGGCCAAGTGTTTTTCTTTGTCCCCGATGCCCTCTGCGACGAGCATCCTCCGTATCTTCACGTCTTCTGCCTTTCGTCTGGCGGCCATCGCATCAGAGTCTCGCTTGCGTTTCTTCGTCTGCTTCTTCTTTTGCTTCCGCGGGGTCTGCTTCTTCTTTTGCTTCCGCAGGGTCCGAAGGTTTCTCCGAATGCGCTGGATGGTTTCCCTCGTCTCTGTGTTCATCCTGCGACGAACGACATGGGCGCGCCAGAAGGACTGTAGCGTAAGACACGCCGACTTCTTCGTCTTCAGCCTCTGCACAGCGCGCTTCATCCAGACCTTTGGCTTCAGAGTCTGTGACACGGTCAATTCCAACCCAAGGCGCTGTTTGTCCCTCAGGTAGTTGCAGACAGAGCGGAAGGAACCAGCAGGGCGCCAAGTGCCGTCCCGCTTGCCGATCTTTGTCATGTACTCAAAGCCCCACTTCATGTCCTTCGACAGCGCCGTCAGGTCGTCGACTGTGTTCTCGCGGTAGAGTTCGCGCACTTTCTTTGTCACATTGTCAAAGCACAGGTAGCTGCCTTCGAAATTAGAGGGCGCGGTCTTCCAGAGCTCGTGCATTTGCCTGAAACAGTCGTCGTCACCGTGGGTCAGACTCTTCACCTGTGAGAGAGACACGCCTCGCTTGCACATCGGGCATTGTCCACTTTCACCGGAACGGAAAGCTCTCTTCAAACACTTCAGGCAGAATACGTGGCGGCACGGAGTAATCACCGGTTGCATGAAGGTGTCAAAGCATATCGCACAGTCCTTCGTCTCGATGCCCTTCAGATTTTCCTTCACTTCCTTGTCGTAAGGAGTGTCGCCGAGCGTCGAAGGGTCGAAGAGGTTGCTCTTCAAGTTCGGGGCAGAGAGTACGAAGCGAAGGCCTTCGTCGTCGCTGACGGGGCTCACGTACGTACTGCTGCCACGCTTCTTCAGAAACGACAGGAAGAAGGCCTCGAAGTCTGCCCTCGCCAAATCAAACACTGGCACAGGAAAATCTTCAAAGCATTGCACGGTTCGGACGACCAATTGGTTCCTTTGCGAAAAGCGCCCATGGGAGTGCGCCTCGATCGCATCGAACCCAATTCGAAGACCTAACGTGTTCTCCAAACGATTCATTTCGTAGTCCTGCCGTCGTCCGTTGAGTCCACTCAACATTTCCTCAAAGGCACTCCTCAGGTTATCGTTCCTCCCAGACGATGCGCTGTGTATCTGTCGCCGGTGGCAGGAGTAGAGAAAGCGGTGCATCTGCTCGTCCTTTTCGGCAAACTGCATCAGGGATCTAACCGAAGCGCGGCCGTCGACTTTCTCCTTACTCGATGCATCTGGGTCGTAGTAGGCGGCAAAGGCTTTCTTCTTGTATGCCTCCGCCTCTGTGCAAATGACCTGATCCTTCATTTCGGCTTCCGGAGCAAGCGAAGGAAAGAGCAGGCCACAACCGGTGTAGCGAGCATGAAACAGGAATGCATAGAACATCTCGATGAGCTCACGATGGCGAAGGTCGTCAACGAAAATATAATCGCGATAGAACAATCGACGATTTTGCTTAACCCTCACGCGCAGAAAGGACATCTTCACGAACTTTTGCAGCGACATCGCAGCCAGATAGGCCTGCTCCATGACGACGCTTTTGCGCTCGTCCAGCGTTGTCATGATGCGTTCGACAAGGCGTTGGCGACGGAGCGGCCATCGAATCTCGATTTCGTCCGCCTCATCAAAGTGCTCTGATTCGTATTCGCCCAAAGTCTCTGCCACCGAATCGTCAACGTTCTGGTGGAGCAAAACCTCGGCGGGGTTGAGATTGTATAATTTCGCAATCTCGCCGACGACTTCCTTCATGCCCTGCTTGTAGCAGAACCTCATCCCGTTGTTGCCACTATAGTTGTAATAGTCCTGCTTGAAGGGGACGGCATTGCGCACGACGACCCGCTTTATGTGCGGCAACCTGATGCGGACGAAAGCCTCGGAAGAGCGGGAGTGTACAACAATGTCGCCGACGGTGGTCGTGGCCGTCAGTACGACGCCAGCGGGCAGCTGGATCCGGTCCACGACGCCGTGGTACTCCAACCACAGAAATTCGGAAAGTAACCACTCTCGCGCCTTTGTGCTGTAGGGAACTTCGTAGTTCTTCCACCGCCCTGACCACTGATCGTACTCGTTGAAGTTGCTTATTTGAAGCAGCGTCTGAACTGGCACCCACAGGCGAGCCAAGGTGTTCAGTCTGCACTCTATGTTGCAGAACTCGACGAGGTCGGCAACGGTGCTGTCGTGCGTTAGCTCGAAACGGGCGCCCCCCTCTGGCTCCGGAAAGGAGAAGGACAAATCGTTCTGCGCAACGTGGGGGAACCGAAGAGCTAGAAAGGCCCTCAGCTTCGTGTCGTAGGGCAGAGACGTCGTACTGTTTTTTGAACCGTGCAGAATGGTCAGCCTCGCCTCAATCGGCTTCTCCGTCTTCTTGTACTTTGCGAACAATTTACCAATGTTCACCTCCGTGTTCTGTACGACCTTGGTCAGAAAACGCACCGTGTGCTTGTGAAGCGACAACCAGCGATCGCCACACTTTGAATCCTTGCAAATCGACCAACGGGCCAGCAGCGTAAACGGTGGAAGGCCGGACGAATCGGGCCTCGGAACATCGTGGTCGAAGACGTAGGCGATTGGACTGTTCCAAAAACGAAACATCCAGTAGCGCAGGAGGTCAGCGCCCGTCAGACCAGTCGTCACGGAATAGTCGTTGTTGTCGAGGAGCGAGCCGTACTGAATCCAATTCTTTCCTGTCGGATGATTACGGACGCGGAAACGGACGACAAAAAGGAATCGCCCACTGTGTGCGACCTGATTGCCAAAGCACTCCGCGCTCATGTCAAGGTCTTTCGCCTTCTTTGCATTGTCCTCCACGCGAGCATTCATCTGTTGCGCAAACACCGTAGACGACCTCTTCAGCATGTCGTGCGACAGATGGTTCAGAACGACCCAATAGAGCGCATGAGGCGTGTCGATGAAACGCTCCGCAATCGTCAGAAAGGTTGCATCAAAGACGAAACGGTTCGCAATCGTAACAAACTTTGACTTGGCGTCAACGAAGCGGGAAAGCCTTTGCGAAGCGAAGATAAAGAAGTAGACCAACTTTCGCATCATAGGGAACGGACTGACGCGCTGCATGGACTGCTGAATGCACTCCTTTCCCTGATGGAAGAAAGAAGGGACAGTCGCCTCCTTGTTCTCGTAGAGGCGCTCGGGAAAGCCGGCGTTGAAACTGCGCGGAATGCATTGCAATTTATGGCCAGCACACGCATCGTCCGCGCGGGGCTGTGTAGGAAGGCGAATCTTTAAGGTCTGGTCGTTCCTTGCATCGTAACAGAACATGTATTTTCCGTGCTCGAAGAGCATCAAATGCTTGTACTCAAGGTTCGAGGCCAAGCGGCGACAGTCGAAGAAGAGCTCCGAAACAGCCTTCAAAGCATCAACGCCCGCAGAGAAGTCCGAAAACTCCCTGCGCTCCGCAGAAGACATGCCAGAAACGATTCGAACATAATTCGAGGCGTTGAGGCTGTGCTTATCTCGCAAATGCGTCCACCTCACTCCCAAGTCCAATGCCTCGCCGACTGTCTCGCCGTCTGTGCTGTCGATGGAAGGTGGCCCAAGAGACATCTTTGCCATCAACTCGGTCGCACTGCAAGGAAACGGCTCCAGTGGCGTGCGGACACGCGGTAAGGGTTGACGGTTGATGGCGCTAAATTCGTTCAGGTCCCTATGGTCGAAGTCAACTCGCCGATGAACAACAACAGGCTTGTTCTCCAAGGCTGTGTTTCCAGAATATATCAACTCGACAGAGTCGCGGTAGGTAATTTCTTCTTGTATTGCTATGGAGACAGTCCCACCCCTAGACCACAGCGCCCTGATCGTACAGGAACAATCATTGCAGATCACGGTCCAATCTGTCGCAGAAGTCTCAAACCCCGCAGAGAAGCGAGGACGGAAATAACAGTTGATCACATACCTGTCACTTAGATCGCGCCCCCCTTGGCACAACTTTCCCTTAACAGTAACGAAGGGGTCCACCGTGGCCGATTCGCAGAGGAAGGACAGCACCGACTCCCACATTCGTTCGTCGATAGACTGGGCGTCCGCTTTCCATGACTCTCGCTCTTGTTCTAGAGTCAATTGGCGAATTATTAATGCTTCGTCTTGCAACCTTGACTGTGTAAAGGCAAACGGGGTCGCGCTCAAAGGCACTATGCCGCGAATCTTCAGGTAAAGCATAGTCATCGCCTCGTCCTTAAAGGTGACACAGACATCACGGGACATAGTCTCCAGTTCAGTGTGATCGCCAATCTCTGCCAACAGTAAATGCATCGCAGAACGGTTCTTCGGGTACAGACCGTCGCAGACAAGCTTTGAAAAGGAATCAAAGTGCTTCCGGCGTTGCTTCACAGCATCATTAACATGATCATTTTTTTTCTTTTCAGCCCCGGCAAACTCGTCGCTGAGGACTCTGTGGAACGATACATTGTACTGTCGCACGAGCTCGATGGCCGTCAGCATGTCCTCCGAAAGAGCACCAAAGTAGGCAGACACCTTCTCCGCGACTTGTGGCGTGAGCTGCTTGCTGAACTCATAGCGAGGGTAGTCTAACTGTCCCCACGCCGCATCGACGCACTCAGCATAGTCAGCGTTGCGACCATCGACGCCAGCAGCTATGACAAAATCCGTGGGGAGGGACAACTTTTTCAACTTTTCCTCCAACTGTTTCTTCGCAGAATCCAGCCTATCGGCCACCACTGTCGCAGCACTGCTAGAGCCAGCTGATGCGGCGCCGGCAGCGCTAGCGGCCTCGCGGTGGACTGTAAAATCGACACCATTGTCGCTGACCATAATGCCATCCGTCGCAGAAGCCTCGCCATTGCTGGACGAAGGGGTAGAAGCACTCTGTGAGCTCATTTCGTTCTTTCGGAAGTCGGTTATAAGTATAGAAGAGAACACAAGAGTTGCTCTGAGCACAAGAATAAGCTCAAACTCTGAGCAGAAACATTTTGCCGTCCCTTTTTTGCAATTCTTCCCGTACCCCCTGCCCACGAACAATGAAGCTGTTAGTCAAAGATGAATGAATGGATGAAGCCCCCCCGATGAAGGTTTTTCGACGAGGGGCCTATGCACAACAGCATGACAGCATGGAGGAACGAAAAAGAAAATTCTTCTGGGAGGTTTTTGACAAGGGCCTCTGTGCACAACAGCATGACAGCACGGTTCCGAAGAAGAATGTCTGTTGATGTGCCAATGGAAGCTGGAAGCAGCTGGAAGCAGCTGGAAGCTGGAAGCAGCTGGAAGCAGTTGGAAGCTGGAAGCTAGACGACAGTCGAAGGGGAAATTAAATAAAGTCGGAACTGGAAAATGTTTCTGTGTCGTAAAGAAGCAAAAAGAATACACGACGAAGCGTATTCTATTGCATTCAGCAAGCTTCCCCCGCTAAGCAGACTCCAGCCCGGACGGACAATGAGTTCGGTAGAGGCAGCAGTCCAGCTTCGCCACTATCCGGCGACTAAAATCCAGAGATGGTGGCGCAAGCATGCCTATGTGCGCGTAAAGTGGTCCTTTGACCCTCTCAGCAGCGACGGCAGAATTAAAAGTTCGCTCTTACTTCCCAAAAGGCACCTCAACGACGACGTATGGTATGGAGAATGTCATCTCTGTGCGAAAGCACGCGATCAGTATCGCCTGCTATGCCTAAGGAAAGTCCACAACAATGTCGCCATAGCGACCTGCGATACTACATGCCCCGGCAATCAAGTCTGCATTTCATGTCAAAGGAAACATATTCAGACTTCCTTAAATGACACGAAGAAGGTTGTCGCCTGTGCATACTGCAAGAAACCCTTCTCTGCCTGTGTAATAATCGCAAAAAACAACGACGGCATCGAAATACCGCTTGAAGTTACGATCCACAGTTGTGGTAAATCGTCGCATATCAGTAGAGAGGCAGTAGAGGTCGCCGAATGCAATGTTGGCGACTCTGTGTGTATTGTAAACGACAAGATGCTCTATACCGATGAGGCGAAATCAGCAATCGTTCTGAGAAAATACACAAGCAGCGAAAACGAAAAAGTCTACCTTGTTCGCTACAGAAACAATGGTCCGAGGAAACATGTTGGCAAAAGATTTGGCGACAAGATCTACAAACAAGAACCGGAGTTTGCCTTGAGTGAGAGAAAGCAGCAAATGTGCGCTCTGCTTGCTGGCAATGATCTGGAGCGGGACGCCAACGAGATGGAAGGCGAAGAGAAGGAAGCCTACGAGAAACTGGAGACGTATGCCGCGCTACTATCGTTGATGGGATGGGACACCGACCCGTTGGACGACGAACTGATCGCGGCAATCCGAAAACGATTGTTGAAGAAATTTCTCTGCCTTGAGGCCTTCTGCGACAGCAACATCCCACCGACGCCAGAGCTGAAGGCCGTCGCTAGGGAGCTGGACGACATACTCCGCTACGCGGAAGAGAAAGAAAAGGAATGGAACGCATTCTCGTTTGTTTCATGGCGACAGCTGAGCTTCCAATTGGAACAGAAACTATCCTATGCGCGAGATACAGTCAAGAAGATTTTGGAGTGCGAAGTGCAGGTATCCGAAGAAGGCCACGTAGAGGACATGGAAATCATAGAAGATAGGACTATGTTTCTGTTGACCCTCGCGGAGAACATCTTTGTGGAGATGCAATCAGGCGAGGAGCTGCGCGAGGCAGTGTATCGTCGAAGAAGAGAAAGCAAGGATGTCATGGAAACGAAAATTCAAATACGCTACAAAGAAGGCTGCCGTGAGGATTATTTCATTGGCGCGGAATACTTGGCAGACAGCGCGCTTCGCAGACGTGTAGGGGAACAATTCGAAATTTCGTTGAACAGCTACGAAGAGGACGGTTTTTGGACCGTCGTCGAGTGCTCTTTAAAAGGCGCAGAAAAGATTTGCACGCAGGGCCAACTGCCGAGAATCATCGCAGCAAACATGAAAGAGAAATTCAATCGCCAACTAAGAATATTGCTAGAAGAAAGAGACAGCGACGACGACAACTTCAGGGACAGCGACGACGACAGCGACGACGAGGCCGCGTCGTCGTCGGTGCTCGGGAAAAGGGAGAGAGCGTAGAGGAGAGTAGTGGAGTGGAGGAGAGTAGTCGTCTTTAGGTTTGTTTATTCTACACGCTAATAAAACTACTACAGGGTATGAAAATCACGGACTTCTTAGTTTACTCTTCAGGCGATGAAAATCCATCAGCGCTATCACCAAAGCAAATTTTAAACATAATTATATATATTAAAATAGATTGTTTGATAAGAAAAATCATCACCCGTCGTGGCAAAAGTATGTCATGTCTTAAGAGGTGGGACCGAACAATGTCTGCTGCGATTTTCATTCGATCCACTTAAACAAACGCTCTCTACGAGCCCCTTATCGTGCTCTTCGATGTGTACTTCTAAGTCAT
>Ga0233412_10000664_pt1 | contig 19382 bp, 19 predicted proteins | sample Na_anoxic_4_MG_FD_180667 | JGI IMG/M metagenome (GOLD analysis project Ga0233412, IMG submission 180667) | Seawater microbial communities from Saanich Inlet, British Columbia, Canada - Na_anoxic_4_MG | ecosystem: Environmental > Aquatic > Marine > Inlet | place: Canada: British Columbia...
TACCATAATATCATCTGATAAAATCCCTAAATATATGAAAAAGAATCATGAAGCCATGGCAATGCTAACGCAGCATTTTCATTAACTAGGGTCAATGCGCCTAGCACATAGTAACTGCCTAAACATTTACTATCGTTATCAATTCCCGTATTAACCATTTTTTCTAAAATATTTAGTATTAAATCTCGCAATTCATCAATCTCTCCTGCCATTTGCGCAATAGTTATACTAAAGTTTCTAAAAGGATCTCCTGAAGGAGGACATATTTTACGTTTAGTTTCAGTTGTAATTGATGCTCTATAATTCCAAATTTCTCCTAACTCTCTAACAAATCTTACTAATAGATGACTATTTAAGGCAGTAAACCATTCTTGAGATGTATAATTTCCTAATGAATCCATGTTTTGAAATAAATCAGAAATACGACTTGCTGTACTTCGTTGTTCTTGAGAAGAGGATGGATCTTCAATTGTTAAATTAATTGGATACTTTAGAATTTTACTAATTCTAGTAAATATTTTGAAATGATTGATAATAAATGGATGAATATCTTCTCTATTGTACGGGTTTTTATAAGGTTGATTTCTAGGAGTATTTATAAGTAAGTTATGCAATGATATAATATTAAATCCATAAATGAAATTGTCATCATCTCTAAAACTAAAGAAATATTCATTCGGTATATCTTTTAATTCATCCATTGTAAGAAAATCTGTATCGTTTACACAAATTGATCTATCAAGTGCTGCTGGACCTTGATAATAGTTATACGATCGTTGAATATGACCTCTAAATATTTTTTGAAGTTTTGTAATAATTTTAGACAAGGATAAATAATAATATAGACGATTTAGTAGTTCCTCTTTATTGCCAGACATTTTTAATTTATAATGTTTTAAAAAGCATTTTAATTGGGAAGCATTATATTTGTATTGAGTCAATAAATCAATATTGGTTGATGTTGGTATTTGTATTTTATCAGTGTTTATTTTTTTTAGCTTTGATTTTATAGCATTTGGGAGTTGTATTTTTTTGTGAATAATTTTCATATACTCATCAAAATATTTAGTCATATATATTATTAGATATTATCTTTTTATTATTTTTATTATATTATTATCATTTATCATCTCAAAATCTATCAAATATATCAAATAATGAAAAAAGAATTGATTTAAAGAGATCATAGTATACTTAGGTATATATACAGCATCATGGCAGATACTATCGTAGACGGAACTCAATTCAACGCACAGAACATTAAGTTCACAGCTCCTAAGGCTAACGCTTCCAATGGTAAAAGTGTCAACATTCTTAACAAGCTTACCAATACAGGTTTGCGTCTTTCCACACCTCTAATGCTAACATGGGGGGCATCTGATTTTAAGGATCCTGCAACTGGAATGGGAAATGGTAAGTTTGAAATGGCTCTTCAATTTCCTTCTTCGGAATACCCCAGTGAAGCAGCATCTAAGTTTTTGGAAAATCTTATTGCTCTTGAAGAAAATATCAAAAGTAATGCTATGACGTATTCTAAGGAATGGTTTGGCAAGGTTCATAAGAATGAAGAAGTTATCAACGCACTATGGACTCCTATGTTAAAGTATAGTAAGGATAAGGTTACAGGTGAACCTGATAAGAATAAGGCTCCTACTCTTCGTATCAAGATTCCTGTATGGGAAGGTGTATGGAGATGTGAAATTTATGATGAAGATGGTGAGGCTATGTTTCCTAATGCAAATAAGCCAGGTGTTACTCCAGTAGATTTCCTTCAATCAGGTACTCATCTCGCAGCAATTGTTCAGTGTGGAGGACTTTGGTTTGCAAATGGTAAGTTTGGTGTTACTTGGAAGCTTGTCCAAGCAGTTGTTCAGAAGCCTCGTGCTACATTAACTGGTACATGCTTTATCAAATTGAATTCTGAAGACAAGCAAAAGTTGAAGTCAGCTACTCCTCCTTCTGATGTAGTAGATGCAGAGGATCCTGTTGCTATTGTTGATGACTCTGAAGAGGAAGAGGAAGAGGAAGAGGAAGAGGAAGAGCCAGAGCCAGAGCCAGAGCCAGAGCCAGAGCCAGAACCAGTTAAGCCTAAGAAGAAGGTTGTTAGAAAGAAAACCGCATAAAAAGATTAATAAAACACGAATATAAAAACACGAATATAAAACACGAATACTAAAACACGAATATAAAAACACGAATATAAAACACGAATACTAAAACACGAATACAAAACAACTATAAAAATATATAGCCTTAGGGTTATATATTTTTATTGATTATACAAATACTATGTTTACATAGATTCCTCCTTTTGTTTCAATATCATACATATTGTTTTCATTTATTATAGATATTCCTTGATTAGATAAATAACATGTCTGTTTTTTTTTGAATAATATATCTACATTAAATGTCCTTTTTCCAATCTGGAATGAAATTTGTTGATTATCTAACAAAGAAATACCAAATGGATATTCAATATCTATATGTAGTGTCTTATATTCATCAATATATATATTATCAGGTAAATCAGGAATGCATTGTACAATAATATCACACCCTGAACCATCAAAATAAACTTCATCATGCCATAATGGTACTAAGAAAGAAGAATTATTAATAGTAAGTTTATATATATTGTGTTCTAATAAATCATCAATAGTCGGATTTAATATGTAAAGTTCATCATTTTTAAATTTTTCTAAGATCATATCTCTTACTATATCAATAGTAGCTTGCTCAATATGTAATATATTTTTATATTTTGAAATAAAAGAAAGTATATTCATAGATACGTCTTTATCAAGTTTATCAAATACCTGAATAGATATTTTTTTACATCCATTTATTACGATATCTTTAATAATATTGTATAAGTGTGGATTATGTGATTCAATCATACTTTTTATAAATAACTCTAACAAAGAGTTATATGTATTTTCAGTTTCATTTGCTCTAGTGGAACTTTCAGATGCTTCTGGTATATTATTTGCTTCTAATTCTGATGTTAAAAACTGATATGCATCACTAATAAGTTTGAATTTTTCACAACTATCGTGGCTATTATTGTTTTTATCTGGATGATATTGTAATGCTAACTGATGATATTTTTTTTTGATATTCGTAATTGTTATATTATCATCATAAATACCTAGTATATCTTTTGCATTTGCATAATTCATGTATATTACTATCAAAGAGTTCAAATATTTAAGTTGTTATGAAGATTATTCAATCTCATGAATAATACTAATTAAATATATGAAATAAAGTTCCATATGGTATATTGGTCTGTAATTATTGTTATAATATTTGAAAAATGATTGCGTTTTTACGAGTACTTGTGATATTTTAGTATTAGGAATTTTTTCTTCACGAATTAAACTAGAAAAAATATACCAAATACATTGACTAATATCTAAATTATATATCAAAATATCATATAATAATTCACGTAATGTCATAAATTTGAAATCATTTGTGTTAACTATTAGGTTAAGTAGTTTATTGGATATAATTTTATAATTATTATTATGCGACACGTCTATATATAAATGTTTTATATTGGTTATTTCTGTTATGGAGTCCAATTTTTTTTTGGAATGTAAAGTACAATTACGATATTGGGATTTACTCGGTCTAGGAATACTAATCAATTCACAGCAATTGATTATATTATCTGGTAAAAAACTCATGTGTTCAGTTATAATAATGAATACCATATTAATACGTATAGTATTATTTTTTTGCATATAACTATAAAAGTTTTCAAGAAGCTCACTATGAATATCGTGAAAATTTTTGCATACAATAATACCAGATTTGTCTATTTTTGCAGATATGCAGTCTATTATTTGTTGATAAATTTCATGCCATAATAATTTTGAATTACAACCCAATATAGACATATCTATTTCATAATGAATATCACTAATTTTGAAATAATATTGTTGTTTGTTATATGAAACACTTATTTTCTTTTCATATTTTAATTCAGAAGGACTATATTTTTTAATAGCATTTAAAAATTGCGTATATTTACCAACACCTGAAGGTCCGTAAAATATTACATTTTTTAATTTTTTCAAATCATCTGGAAATAATTTATATATACTTTCTAATTTTGGATGTAAATTATTTGTTAAAGATGATGAAATATAGTCTTCAAAATGAGTTTCATGAAATTTCATGTATATATATAAACTATCTGATGTTTTTATATATATATACCATTTAAAAACATTTTGAGTGATATATTAATCGTATGAATATAATAAAAAACTTAAATCAATATAATTCCAATGACATTCATTTTTGTGAACCTATTAAAAATAATATCATGTTAAACGGAAATTTTATAAGAATATTATATTCTACTACATATTTTACTATGAATGGAATTTATTTGTATGTTCCCTTATTGGAAACTACTATAGAAAAATATTATCAAAAATATAAATGTTCATTTGATATAATTAATAATATTGGAGTATTAGAACAGATCTCCAATATTGAGCATACACTCTTGGAAAAAATTAAATATTATATGAAAAATAAATCTCCATCATATAAAATAAATGAACAATTAAATCAAGGATCCTTTAAATTATTTGCAACTGGGTTGATAAAACAACAAAAAGCTTCCTTTTTATTAAAAATATCTGGTATTTGGGAAAATGAATCAAGTTACGGAATAACATATAAATTTACTAGGATAGATTCTATTTAATATTTTTTCGTGATTTTTTCATGTTTCGCATTTTTTTTAATTTTCTTGATTTTTTCATCTTTCGTCTTTTTCTTGTTCGTTTGCCTCCTTTTTTATTATTAAGGTCGTATACAAATTCTTCTCTTGTTAGTGGACGCCAACTATCCAGCGTATTTAATCCATTTATAATACTATTACTTCTTAGAAGTTTAATAGAACTGCTTTTACTTTTTTTTCCTGTAGGAAAAGTATACTGATTTTTATCATACGTAGGGTATTTTAGTGCCATCAAAGTAGAAGTATTTGAACTTCTTCTGCTCTTGTTATTGGGCATTTATATATTATATAAAGAATTTATCCATCAGTAGTAAATGATTCTAATATAAATCCCATAGTAACTACTAAAGATAGATGAAGAACGGCTAATAAGGTTGAGCCGCTTTTATAAGTAAATGGAAGAATTTTTTCTTCTAAATATTGTTTAGTTCGTAACCCAGATAGAATAATAAACATTTGCATTAATATAATGGATTTACTTATCGTATTAAATTGATAAAATTGACTAGATGTGTGTCCTTCTGCTATAACATTTTTGTAACTAGATAAGAGGTATATTAAATATACTAGTGCTCCCATATTTAGAAGAAAAGGCAATAATCCAGATATTATATTAAATAAATAACCCAATGAACTACCATCGGATTGAATAGCCATTCGGTTTCTTATTGCTAAAAATGTGGTACTAGTGAGTAAAGAAATGCCAACCACCAAAAGAGAATAACTAATTATAGAGAGACCAACAGATTGTGTTATTGAAAAAATCATTGTAATTAACAACATCAAAATTCCTGTATAAAATAAAGATGAATATACTACAGAAAACCAATTAGTATTTGTACTTATCATTATATAATTATAGTATTTTATTTTTTTGAGTATAATATAAAAAAAATAAAATACAAGCTAATAGTAATAGTATGAGTCGTTTTAATACAAATACAACTCACCCAATTATACCTAATTCACAACAATATATGTTTGAGCAAGAATACATATCAATTCATTCACAAGATATAAATAAGTTGAAATATCCTAATTCAAGTGAATTTGAGATTGAATTGCCTCAAGATTATTTGAATGTCCAAGGGTTTCGGTTAGCAAGTGGAGAATTTCCCATGTCAATGAATACATTTTCTGAAGCAAGAAAAAATATTACTATGTCATTTAAAATTTCAGATGTATATAATCCAGTAGAAGCAGGGGTAGTAGATCCATTAGCAATAAATATATTTGCTACATTATACGAGTATTTAGATGAATATGTTTTCAGTATTGAGCAAGGTAATTATGATGCGACTCAGATGGCAACGGAGTTAACTAATAAATTTAATAAAGCAGTAACTGATGTAATATTGGGACCAGGATCAATGCTTTCTGATTCACAAAAATCTGATTATATTGCTGCTGGAGGATATCAAGAATTTATAATAGTTCACAATAAAGTGTCAAATAAATTATGGTTTGGTAATAAAAGTTCTGGGTTTGAATTAACAAATACCACAACAGCTACAATGGAAGAAAATGATCATAATTGTGCACAAAATCTAAATGCAGTTCCCGATTTTAGTAATTGGGGATTACCAGCTTATTTGGGATTTTCACGTTGTAATTGTTTTTCTAATGAAATGACTGATTCTTCTGTAACACGTTTTTATTATGGCGATGTAGTATCTGGAGATAATGGATATTGGTTAAATGCAAATCAAACACCACAATATAGTGGTGCAAAAGCTTACTACATTGAGGCTCCTTTACCTGTAAATCTAAAACATCCTGCGTATTTTTATATGGAAATTAAATTTTTAAATTTTATGGATGAAACTGCACCTTATAATTATTCAACATGTACGGAAGGTACAAATTTAACAAATGGTATAGTAAACGCATCATTTGCAAAAATCCCATTTAATAATTGTGGGTGTAATTATTACGAAGCGTTTAATTTAGCCAATAATTACAAAATATATAATCCACCTGTAGAACGAATCCGTAAATTAAGTATTAAATTTAGATATCACGATGGTACACTAGTTGAATTCTTAAATGCAAATTATACCTTTACTCTTGAACTTACCTTATTTAGACCTCAAAATCAAAAGAATTATCATATGTATACACCAGAATCTATTGCAAATAATTGGTAAATAATATTATACACAATTGAAGATTTAAAATGAGATAGGCGCATATTTTCAAGGCATTTTATTTTGTATACAATAAAAAAAATGATATAAAAATATGCCTTTAGAATTAGTTATATAAGGGTATACAAAATGTCAAATCTACAAGATAAAATAAATACGTTTTTCAAAAAAAGAAATGAAATTTTTAAAAAACCACTCGAAAAAATGTTACAGAATATGTTAGATAAGTGTAAATATAGTAATGGAGAAAGTTTAGAACGCCATAACTGGGGTAAATCACCTATAAAATTACATTTTATACCAAATATAGAATCACCAGATTTTGAAAAACTATTATTATTAGCTCTTGATATGCCTGAAAATGAAAAATCAATAGTAGAATTATTATGGGGAGACATACAGCTTGGAAAAAGAGTTCACGCATGTATAATTATGTGGATTTCGGTTCATATACTAAAAAGACCAGTTTTGTACGTTTTTAGAAATTTAACAATAGACCAAAAACAATTGCAAGATGATATACTTGGAACAGAAAATTACAATTTTAATATTCAATTTATAAAAACATTATTTCAAGAATTTAATAATGAACTCCAAGAATATTTTCAGGAAACAAATATGGATTATTGGAAAGATTACAAACTTCCAGAATTAAAAGATATAAATAGCAACGATATTATTAATAAATTAAACAATAAAGAAGCAATAAATTCTAATGATATATTTTGCTGTCTAATGAACCATGTTCAATTAGAAAAAATAAATTCAAAGTTCAGTGAATATATTTATTATAATAATGAACTTGTTAATATAACTGTATTAGTTGACGAAAGTGATTTAATGACTCCTACATCTTCAAATGATATGAAAAATAAAAATGATAACAAAGATACTACATTATGCGAAATGTTAATTGCAAAAATATATAAAAAAGTTAAGTATGCTTTGCATATTACAGGAACAGCGCATTCTTTATTATATAATATAACAACAAGATTAAGCGATCATACTGATATACAAATTAAAATATCACAGGTTCATAAAATGAAAAGAACAAATGATTATTTTGGTCTATTTAAGGATGGTTCCATAACTTTTGACAAAGAATCTGTTGAACCTTGGTGGGAATATCAAGATAAAGAAAATGGTAAAAAAATTCGTTATGATATTGTTGAAGATTATAATATAAATATTAAAAACATAATAGTAAAAATACTAGAAAGACCAACTCCAATTAAATATAATTCGTTATTGATAAGTGAAGAAAAAATAAAAGTTAATCAACTTTGTTTAGTACATAAGATAATTAAAGATTTTGAAAATCTATTTGTCGTAATATATCATGGCAATTGTTTAAGATTATATTTATCTAAAAAATATGAAAAAGATATTAAATATTGGTCTAAGTGGGACTCAAAACATTCATCAACAAGTAAAAGATTATGCCAATTAGGAGGAGTATATGGTTCATCTATAGATACTGAAAAATCTGAAAGACTACCTAATAATTATTGCTATTTCAATATAGATACAAAAATATTAAATATAAAACTTGTGTATAAATTATTAAGAATTTTATTTGAAGAAAACGAGACACCAATATTACGTAAAACAATTATAACAATAACAGGTAAATATGGAGAAAGGGGATATTCTTTTACGAGCGACGATTATGACAATTATTCATTACATTTAACGGACCAGTATTTTGTTTCTCACGCATCGTTAAATTGCACTGACATTTCACAACGATTACGATTACAAGGAAAATATAATGATTCAGACCTTAAAAATAAAATTATGAAACTTACTTTATGGACTACTCCTATATTACATGATATAATACAGAATTTCTATGTAAAATTTATAAAACTAATTGAAAAATATATTATGAGTTGTGAGAGTTGGGAAGATATCAAAGATTTATTAGAAACTAAAATTATAGATAATGGTGAATTAAGGTTTGGAAAATATATGAAATATATTGATGTATCAAAGAAACGAAAAAATTTAAAACCAATGAAACATTATGATAGCAAAATGAACGGATATTCGTTAATAAGCACTGATGACATGGATGATACTGAAATTAGTAATTGGTGTAAAGAAACAAAATTACCTGAATATATTTGTATTAATGAAATACAACAAATGAAAACAAATGAGTTCTTGAATAAGTATGGAAATCCATGGGAAATAAATACATATTATAATTTAACTATTAATGACTTGAATAAACATTTTGAAAAAATAGGAAAAAAAAAACATAACCCAAAATTGGACATAAATGGAAAACATGTGTGTTGTTTAGCAAGTGAAAAAATACAAGTTTGGGATTACGACAACCTTTATAATAAATTAAAAAATTTTGGAAATGATTCAACTCATGGCATTCACAACGGATTACAATCAAATGATAAATATGCATCAAGAGCGTGGGTTGGTTATGACCAGAATGGAGAAGTTAAATATATACTTAAACTAGCAACTAAAACTAACAATAAATTTTTACCAAAACAAACAACCGACTACATAAAAAAAACTCCATATTTTGTTAATGGGGATAATGTAAAATACTCAGTTATTAAAGAAGAATACAAACAACTTATAGGAGACGACAATAACTTTCCAGAAAATTATTATTGGAAAACAACTGATGGTTGGTTATATTTGTATAAAAAAAATAAACAAGAAATTATTTCATTAGATATACTAGAACCTTCATCAAATATAAATATTATACAACCAAATATTTCAACAGAACCATTAATTAATAATGATATATTGTTATTCATAAATTCGTGTTGTAAAAAAACGGATAAATCAAATTTAAGAATTGGAATAAAAAATATATTCAAAATATATGAAAATTGGTGCAAAATAAATGGTAAAAAGTGCTTAAATACACAGAAAAAGTTTAAGGAAGAGTTTGAAAAGTTTAATTACAAAGAAGAAAACAGCAAAGGCGTTAGTGTAAATAATAAACCAGGCACACGAGGTTATAATATTATCGTTTCATTATAATTTGACTTAACCCTTTTCGCATTTACACTTTTGAATATTTAAGTTTGAACAAACAATGCGAATAAAGAGGTTCCAAGTATATATATATGAATAATTTAGTAATTATTCATCTAGGAAACAAGTTAAAACTAATGTTACAACTATTAAGAATGTGAAATGAAAGAATATATTATTAATTCTTTTATTTTAAATAATAATAATACACTAATAGATATATATAAATATATAAAGTTTCGTTATGATAATTCAGTTGAAATAAATGATATCAAAACAGAATTAAATAAATTAATTAAAAATAATATTATTTTTTTTCATAACAATTATAAATTATCAAAAGAAGGTAATGTAATATTAAACGACCATAAGTATTACTATTCAAAAATTATAATTAATTTTTATAAAAAATACAATAAAAATCACATAAAATACCAATTAAGAGAGATTAAACAAAAACAAAAACAATTAAGAAATTATTTAATTTCTAATAAAAAACAAATATGTATAATTTGTGAAAAAAAAATGCCATTATGTTTATTAGAAACAGCACATCTAAAACCAAGATATTTATTAAATAATAATGAAAAAAATGATAAAAATATTGTAGAATTTATGTGTAGATATTGTCACAATCTATATGACAATGGCTTTTTAGCTGTTTATAAGGGATTATTACAAGTTTCAACATTTATAAATCATTATGATTTACATTATAATAATAACAAAAAAATACATTATTACAATTTACAAAATGAAATATATTTTATTTATCATTATAATTGTATCTATAAAATGAACGTTTGAAATGAGAAAAGATGTAATTATAGTATTATATATTTATAAATATTTAATTATATAAATTAAATATTTATTCTAATTGTTGTTATGATATATCATATGTATCTTGAATCCATTGTTTTAATATTGAAGAATCAGATGTTTGTATATCGTGTGGACAGGATTTTAATGTCATAAATTGAGGTTTTTTCATTTTTGGTGTTTTATAAAATATATAATTTCCATGTTTTCCATTACGAATTGATATATTATCTGTTATTTGATGAATAATATCTCCAGTTTTATCCAGAATTTTTGTTATATCTTCTAGTGATATATTTTCAAGCGGTCTATTTCCAAAACATTTTAATGATTTAGACTCTTCGCCCCATAGTACATAGAGTCCATATTTGCCTGATTTTAATATAACATTTTTATCCTTGTATGTTCCCATATGAATTCCTTTTTGAGTATCTATTTCCATAATATCATTTAATGTATATTCTCCTCTCTCTAATTTTTGAATATCTATATCACGTTTCACTGGTTTAAATGTAACATTGCTGTCTATAGTACATTTAATAACAGGACCATTTTTACCTATAATATATTTATGATGATCGTCAATAGTAAATTCAATTTTACGCCCTCCTGTTTCAATATTCATTTCATCAACTAATGTATTTATCTGATGTAAACATTCTTGGCATTTGGAATGCCATATAATATTCTTGTCCCCTTGTGATATCAAGTCTAAATATGTTTCCATTTGCTTTGTGTAATCATAATCAAAGAGAGAAGAAAAGTGTTTTTCTAAAAGTTCAATAACTAAAACCCCTAAAGGTTGTATAACCAATTTATTTCGTTCATTACCAATTTCTCTCGTCGCTTCTACTTCATATATTTCATTATTTTCCATTTCATAGTCTTTGCATATAACTTTCTTTCCCTGAATATGTTGTTTTTTTACATAACCCCGTTCTTGAATTTTTTCTACAAGCATTGCAAATGTTGAAGAACGACCTATACCTTTTTCTTCTAATAATTGGACTAACCTTGCTTCTGTATAATGTGTTTTCATATCCTTTATTGCGATCTTAGAGAGAATCTTTGTATTAATAACTTGACTCTTTTTATAGTTCAATAAGTATTCATATTCTTTGCAATCTATTTCCTTTTTTTTGTAAGCAGATAACCAACCAGAAAACATGATTTTCTCTCTAGATTGAGTATATAGATATGCCATTGGCGCTTTAATGGTGGCTTTTATAGAATAAAATGTGGCTGGAGACATGCAAGATGCTAGAGTAGTTTCCCATATAAGTTTATACATTTTTTGTTCTCTTAATGAGAATTTATCTGGAAGTTTAGAGAGAAAAATATCAGTAGGTCTAATGGCTTCGTGTGGTGTCTCTTCATTTTTTGTTTTTTTCTCCTTTTTTTTCTTCGTAGACACCTTTTTTTGTGATGTACTTGCACCTACATAAGATTCATCAAATGTTTTGATAATATATTTTGATATATTTTCTATAAATTCTTGGCAATAATTTTGACTATCTGTACGCATATAAGTAATATAACCACCTTCATAGAGAGACTGACATAGTCTCATAGTCTCCTTGGGAGAGATATGCATTTCATTACTCGCAACTTGTTGTAATCTTGATGTATTGAGAGGAGATGGTGGCATTTTACTAATAGTAGTAGGAGCTGTACAACTATAGTGATATACAAAATTTTCACTTGCTTCTAGAAAATCAAGCAAAGTCTCTTCAGAATCAAATAGTTTATTCAAATCAAATGATATAATTGTTCCTATATTGAATAATCCTGTAGTATTATATACTTGTTTACCTGATGATTTATCAATTTCTAATTGATTTTCATATACTAATTTTAATGCAGGAGTTTGACATCTCCCAGCTGAGAGAGACTGATTAGCAATATGTTTCCATAGTACAGGCGATATTTTAAATCCCACAATAATGTCTAATATTTGTCTTGTTTGCTGTGCGTAAACAATATTCATATTTATTCGTCCGGGTTTTTGTATTGCACAACGCAGCGCATTTTCCGTAATTTCATGAAATATAATACGTTTTGTTTTATGGATATCTAAATTAAATAATGCACATATATGCCATGCTATAGCCTCCCCCTCTCTATCATCATCTGTAGCAAGTACAACATCATCAGTTTTGTTTATCTCTCTACGTAGTGTATCAACTTGTTTTTTTTTCATATCAGGAATAGTATATAATGGCGTAAAATTATTGTTTACATCAATATTATTAAGCGAAGATAGCTCTCTTATATGACCACAACTTGCGACACATTTGTATCCTGGTCCCAAATATTCTTCAATCTTTTTACATTTTGATGGAGATTCTACAATTACTAATGTAGTAGTTGTGGAATAGGATTTTGTCATTATATCATTATACACAATATATTTAAGCATTTTTCAGCGACTTGAATTCTTTCCATGAAATTTCTACAGGTGTTGGCGCTATAGTTTCATCTTCTTTATTATCATCATATTGTTCATTTATTTTATCAGCCTTTTTAATTGCGCTATCAACGTACATTTTTTTAAGAAGCGTACCAACCATAAACGATGCTTCATGTTGGTTTAATATCCCATCTTCAATTTTCTTCAAAACATCTATAAATTGATACAAGGTATCTAAATTGATTTCATCTTTACGGATTTTGTTATATATATCAGTATAGTAATTGAATAAAAAACTACATTCAATCATAGCTTCTAAATTTAATTGTTCTTCATCATTTTTATACTTTTCCTTTAGGTCAAGCAAAATAGCGATTTCTTTTTTAAATATTTCGCTGTGTTTCAGTTGACGAATTAAGTCTGTCTGATCTAATACATCGTTGGCTTGAATCATTTTTTGTAATTGTAATCGTGCTTTATCATCCATTTGTGCGTCAGGGTCCATTCTATTTATGATATATTCATATTATTTTAAAGTTGTTTTAATTCTTATAATTTTAATTCTTATTATATAATAATAATGCCCCCTCAACTCTCTCTTGGACAAGTTACGGATTATACTATTGATCCTAATATTCCTCAAAATTCACAAGATTCTGTAAACCAGATTAATGCTCAGACGAATGACCAAGTTGCGTTAATTCAAGCAACTACTGGTGGTGCACGAAAAAAATATAGATATAATAAAACAAAATATCGTCGTAAGCGTAGAACTTATAAAGGTGGTGATAATGGTGGCGATGGTAAAATATTGGTGACACCACTACCAAGTGGAGCAATGACTAATAACACTATATCAAATAATATTGCTATGAGTAACTTATACGCTGGAGCTGTTATGGATGGAGAAAATGATCAATTAGTTGTAACAGGTGGTGGAAAAGCCAACACATATAAATTGCGAAAAAACAGACGTAATAAAAGAAAAAAAAGAAAACAAAGAACAAATAAAAGAACAAAAAAAAGGCGTACAAAAAGATCTAAAAGAAAGACAAAATAAGAAGGTATGTATTCTAAAAAAATATATATTGGAAAGTTTGCTATTTTTTTATAGAGATTTATATTAGTATAAAGTATGCCAAAAGGAAGTGCGTGGATTAATTTTATATATATTAATGTTGCATTTATATTACAAATAATAGTACTTTTTTATTATGTAAAAATTAAAGAAATTAAGGCTAATTGGCCAAAATATAGATGTAATCCTATGTTTATGCCATTATCAGATGATATGGCAAATGATTTTATATATTGTGTTCAAAATATGCAAACTAATTTTATGAGTCATCTTCTTCAACCAATTACATATATGTTAACGGGGTTAACAAGTATTAGTGGAAATTTAGCAGGTAGTGTAAATAATTCACGAGGAATGTTTAGTTATATGAGAACTGAAATTACAAGTATTGTTGGAAATATATTTGGTGCATTTTCTAATATAGTTATTGAATTTCAACGAATATCTCTTGCTACAAAAGATGTAATTTCTAAAATGATGGCTATTACATTAACATTGATGTATACATTAGATGGGTCTATAAAAACTATGCGAAGTATGTGGAATGGACCGCCTGGAGATTCAGTACGTCTAATAGGATCATTCGCATCTTGTTTTTTACCTAGTACAAAAGTAAAATTACAGGATGGGACTATTCGTAAAATGAAAGATTTGCATTTAGGAGATATATTAGAGAATGGAAGTAAAGTACACGCTGTTATGAAAGTTGGAAATTTGACCAATGATATGTATTATAAAATAAAAGGCGCGGGAGTGAATGGTACATCTATTTATGTAACTGGTAAACATTTAATGTTAGATAAAACAAGTGGTAAATTTATACCTGTTGAAAAACATATAGATGCTATCCCTATGCCAAATAAAAAAATAACATGGTTTAGTTGTTTAGTTACAGATAATCATCAAATGCAAATAGGAGATAAAATATTTTGGGATTGGGAGGATCAAATTTATGAAAATATGTGTGACACATAATGATGACAGGTTTGTATATAATTCATAATATTATCTAATTATTAAATAATATTATGTTTACCCGTTCTTCTTTTATTATCCACTTATTATATGGATAACAATATTCACGCAAGTGTAAATAAAATTAAAAATATATATAAAAATTTATCATATTTTGATCAATATGGAACATCTGTTATTATATTCATTGTATTAATAGTTATTTTGTTTTGGGTCTATGGATATTTTAATATTATGACTAATGCACAGCCTATAAAGGATAATTGGGCGCAATATAGATGTAATCCTAAAGTAATACCATTTGCTGGATTTATAAATAAACCTCCTGATAAGACGGCGACAGAGTATACACAGGATAATTTTACACAATGCATTCAAACTATGTTATTACCTATAGTTCAACGTACATCTAGTCCATTTGATTATATGACAAAATCATTGTTAAGTATCTTTTCAGTATTAATATTCACAATTCAAAAGATGAGAGCGGTGTTTGATAGGATTAGGAAAGATGCTACTCGTATAGTAGAAAATATATATAGTCGTATGAGAAATGTTTTAGTACCTATACAACAAATTATAATAGCAATCAGTGATTCAATAGCAAAAATGGTTGGAATTATGCAAATCGGAAATTATACTGTAGCAGGTGTATATTTATCTTTAAAATCATTATTAACTTTTATAATGTATGCTGCTTATGTATTTTTAAATTACACATTCTCGTATTTTATATACATGTTGGTTATCTTATTGTCAGTTATATACATTCCATTTCTCTGGGGGTATGCAGGTTATATAATATCTCTCTTGGTTACAGTAGAAGTAATATATATAATAGCCTCCAAGACATTAGGTCCAGTTGCTACATTTGGCTATGATGTGATGAAAATTAAACCACCACCAATGCCAGGTGCATTACCAGCTATTCCCGTACTTTGTTTTGATAAAAATACATTAATACCTTTATTCAATGGTGACAAGAAATATATAAGTGAAATTAGCTTAGGAGAAGTTCTTAAAGATGGAGGTATTGTTACGTCTATATTTAATTTAGATGCAAGTAATGTAAAGATGTATAATTTAAATGGAGTAATAGTCTCCGGTAATCATAAGATTCGGTATAATCAGAGTAATATAAATGTACACGACCATCCAAGTGCCGTACCGCTGAATATTTATACAGAATCAGTTATTTATTGTATGAATACTACAACTAAACGTATAATGATAGAAGGTATGAAATTTTTAGATTGGGATGAAATGTCTCATTATGATATTGTTATAATGAATGATGTGTATAGACAAGACTATCCTAAAAATAAATTTAATAAAAAACAGCCAATGGATTATTTACATAAGTATTATGATGGAGGTCTTTTGGGGGATACAATGATTACTTTAGATGATGGTACGATATATGGTTATGAAATAGAAATTAGTAAAATACAATTAGGTTGTAAGTTAAAAGGTGATATGTATGTAATTGGAAAAGTGGAAATAGACACGACGATGATAAAAAATAGGAATAATATTATTGGGTCAAATAAGAATAATTTAGCAGAAAACAAAGATAAAGTATATCATTTATTGACGGATAAAGGATATTTTTATGTTGAAAATAATAAAGTAGCTGATTATAATAATTTTATTGATGCGTATGTTTATCTTTAACGAGAATAGATATTGTTTTTAGAAAAATATTATCTATGAATTATGTATAACATGGAATTATCCATCGGTGGAATGAAATTTCGTGTAGAATTACTAATAGCGATAGCTCTTGTACTTACTATTATATTTGGACAGACATGTATTTCTTGTTCTAAAGGAGATTTACCTGGTCTACCAGGTAGTAAATTAGGTTACGCACCTGTAGAAGGATTCACCGGCGCAAGTTCAAACAATGGACATTCTGCTCCTTATAGTTTAGGTAAAGAAACACCTGTTGATACAAAATCATGGGGAAACCCTAGTCTACAAGTTGTTGCTGGACAGCCTGTAAGTAAGGGAGTTCAAGATATTTTAAATAGAGAACCTCAAACAATTCCATTACCTGAAGGTCAGATGTCTATGTTTGCCAATACACCATTTAAACCAGAGTGTTGTCCTAATGCATATTCAAATAGCAGTGGATGTGCGTGTATGACAACCAATCAATATAATTATTTAGTATCTCGTGGTGGAAATAATGTTCCTTACTCTGAGTACTAAACTTATTACCAAATAACATATCAAATAATTTAAAAACATTATATTATTATTAACAAATGGTAAATAATAATAACAATAATTATTGTTCTGATCACAAATGGTATTCAAGAGGTTATCCCTCAAATACGTCTTGGGGATGGAATAAATCTTCACCTAAAAAATCTCTTTATGATATTGGCATGGCTCATACAGCTAATGTTTTTATGTTAAATTTAGTTGAATTAGTTCATTGGGCTCCAATTATTCCAGCATTTCTTATGGCTCAATCTATACTTTCAAATAGCGATACTTGGAGTATATATTTTGATTATGATGACCAAAGAATGCTTTTATTTCTTCTTTCTCCAATAATTGCATTTTTTGGAGGTCTACCAGGTATAATGATGCATACATACGAAGGTTGGCAGGTTGCTCCTTTTGATAGTCCATTAAGAGGAGAATTAGAAAATACTAACGTTATTGTTTCTGATAAAAATAATCAGTGGCTAAGAATTGTTGCTTATTTCTTTATTTTCAATATGCAGTATATTGGATTACAGGCATTTTCATATGCTATTTTGGGGCCAAAATTTTTTTATGGTTGTTTAAAATCATTATCTGTAATAGGTTTTTTTATTGGTTATTTAGGTAATCAAGATTATAAGGCGACATTTTATTTTAAATGGGGGAAAACCGCGGGTGGTTCAACCTTTCCACTAGCTTGGACTACCTTAATACCATTTATAATGTCTGCATCATTAAATATGTATGCATTTTCACATTTAGGTCACTTGGTATACTCAGGTCCGTTTAGAATTATTAATTCTTTAGCCCCACCAACTCTAATTGCATTAGGAGGCGCTATTGAAGGATTATTTGCTGAAACAATTTTTGATCAAAAAATACACGCATTTGCCGTAATTCTTTTTAATACTGGGTTTTGGCTTCAACTTAATATGATTTCAAAAGGGGCTGATGTTCTTTCTGGATCATGTGACAATTATACTTGTTAGTTCGGTTAAACTTTATAATAATATAAATAATCTAATTATAATTATATTATTTTATCTTTATTTATGAATAAATATTGCGTATTTACATTTTCATTTTCGCATTTATATCATCAACTTGTCCCTTTAAAGTGGTTACTTCTGCCTGTAACTTATCAAAATCATCTTTATCTTGTCCTTCAAATCCTTCCATTGAACCATTTAACTTGGCATCTTTTACGAATAAGAAAGTAAACGCAAAAAGAATAAATGGTAATAATACTAAAAGCCAAGAAATGGCCTCTAATCCTTTACGACATAAAAAGTTTAAGATCCACGCCCAAATAAACACGAAAAGTGCATTTACGCCAAGGGTAATAAATTGGAAATTCCTAAGGAATCCAGCGAGAATACTAATACCTGCTAAAACAAGGTACAATTGAGAGGGTGTGCAATATTTTCCAAAATCAAACTTTGCCATTATATATTACTAAAATATATTTTTTTTTTAAAAAGTGAGTTTACATTTACTACAATAGGATATATTTATTGATTTTTCTGGATCAACATCAATATGATCATCTATAATTTCATGCTCACATGTATTTTTCAAAAAATTATCAATGCTATATAATCTGTCTTTTGCCTCGCTAATTTTGAATAATATACCCGTAACATCAAATACCGAATCCACGTCATATTGAATTATTTCTGGCACGCATTTTGAAATATTTCGTTTTTGCTCTAATAATTCTGTATAATGTATTATATTCTTAATGTAGATATCTTTAATAATCAATATATCATCCATTATGTCTTGGTATTAGTACAATATATTATTATATTGTTAAGTAAGTATACTTGAATACATATTATAGAATAAACAGATTGTAAAATGTTAGATACGCTATACCTATTTCAAATATAATATCGTATCCTAATACTAGTAACACATCTGTATTTGTGATACTTGTTGCCTGGTATA
>Ga0233412_10000666_pt1 | contig 19376 bp, 13 predicted proteins | sample Na_anoxic_4_MG_FD_180667 | JGI IMG/M metagenome (GOLD analysis project Ga0233412, IMG submission 180667) | Seawater microbial communities from Saanich Inlet, British Columbia, Canada - Na_anoxic_4_MG | ecosystem: Environmental > Aquatic > Marine > Inlet | place: Canada: British Columbia...
CGGGCCTGATACGGCTGTAACCCGGCGGCCGGATGCACGGTGACAGTGATAATACGCTCGGGTGTATTGGCAGCGACCTCTTCTATATCCATGCCGCCATCTTGCGAGACCATGATCGCAATCTGTTCCTGGCCACGGTCAACGAGCATACTCATATAGAGTTCACGCTCAATCGGACTACCAGCTTCAACAAATACCTGGTTGATCGGCAATCCTTCAGCGCCGGTCTGTTTGGTTACCAGTCGCTGACCCAGCATGGCCTCAGCCGCCGCAGACACCTCTTCTGCACTGCGCGCCAGCTTAACGCCGCCAGCCTTGCCACGTCCCCCCGCATGAACCTGGGCCTTAACCACCCAAAGATCACCGCCAAGATGCCCGGCCGCTGCCACAGCCTGTTCCGGCGTGGCTGCAACCTCGCCCTGAGTTACGGGGATACCGTAACGCGCAAAAAGCTGCTTTGCCTGATATTCATGGAGATTCATGGTCCGGTCCAAAGAAAACAGCGGAGATCCCGCAGACGCATATTGTGATCGAATTAACGCGCAGGGTAAATTGGGGGCCCCGAAATAAATAAGGCCAGACCCTTATTTCCTTAGGATTCAGAGAATAGCCACATTTTATACATTTTCCCTGAATGATTTTATCTGTCGTGTGGGGGGTTCTAAAACAATCAAGTCGCTCCTGCGGCGTTTCTGAGGGGTACCCCGGCGCAAAAGGCCGTCCAAGGAAAGAACATAAATTGCAGCGACCCTCCAGCCACATATTTAAGTTGCGCTAATTCTGCGACACACCTCACACTACCCCCTGCCCGATAGGACATAATCCGGTCAGCAGAATTGATTCAGCTATAACAACGAGCCACGTGGACACAACACTCGCCGAACAAACTATTCAGGGTCAGCTGAAAGCATCGCTGGAAGGACTCAGCCGACCACTCGCGACTGAGACGTCCCAGCGTCTGCAGCAACTCGTCGGTCTGTTTCGAGGCCTGATAGGCATTGCCTTGCTTGGTGCCGGACTCATGTTTATCGAACCACCAGTACTCGGCGCACGTTACTCGGTCATTTTCATCTCCACAGCGTTGCTATACACGGTACTCGCCTGGGTCAGCCTGGCTTATATGTATCGCAGCCCACAGATCTGGCTCGCACTCGTCCCGGTACAACTATTTATAGACATTGCCGGTATCACGCTGATGATGCACGCCAGCGGCGGTATTTCGAGCGGTATCGGCGGACTGCTGGTGGTATTCATCGGTGCAGCCAGCCTGACCCTGCGCAGCCGGCAAGCCTACCTTGGTGCGGCCATAGCTGCCCTGGCGATTCTCGGTGAACAGGCGGCCAATTTTGTATTTTGGCAGAGCCCGGCCAATACTTTTCTTCCGGCAGGTGTACTGGGCGCTATTATTTTCACCATCGCATCGGCTGCCAATCCGCTGGCGCGTCGTTTACAGGAAAGCGAGGCTCTGGCCCGCCAACGTGGCATCGATCTGGCCAATATGGCGCAATTAAATGACTACATCATTCAGCATCTGCGCGAGAGTATTGTCGTCGTAGACAAGACAGAAAACATTCGCCTGATCAACCAGTCAGCCGCCGAGCACCTCGGCGTGGATCGTCACCAGACAGGTCATAGTCTGGCCTCGGTATCACCCGAACTACAACGCATTCTGCTGGGCTGGCGGGTACAAACAAACCGCGGCAATACGCCCGGATCTTTCACCTCGACTGACGGTTCGGTGCAAATTGACGTACACATTGCGCCGCTGATTGGGAGCGAAGACGGCCCGGTACTTATCTTCCTCGAAGATTCAAGCCTGATAGCCGAGAAAGTCCAGCAAACAAAGCTTGCAGCTCTGGGCAGGTTGAGCGCGAGTATTGCGCACGAAATTCGCAACCCGGTCGGGGCGCTGAGCCATGCCGGACAGTTGCTTGACGAATCACCACAGGTTGGTGACTACGAGCGACGACTGCTGGACATTATCAGCTCCAATTCCAAGCGGGTCAGCGAGATAGTCGATAGTGTCATGGGCTTGTCACGACGTGAACCGACAAACCCACAACCAATTTCACTGGGTGAGTGGGTCAGAGAATTCACGGCCGAGTTTGCCGCAACGCTGGAAATACCCGATGACCGCTTTGAAATAATCGATGAAGATGAAATTGAGGTACAGATGGATCCGGGCCATCTGCGCCAGATCTGCTGGAACTTGTGTGAGAATGCGGTGCACTATGCAGATCCGGTCGGCTGCGAACAAGTCATCACCATCAAGTGTGGGCACCTGTCGGGGAATCGCCGACCATTTCTTGAAATTGCCGACCGCGGCCCGGGTATCCCGGATGAATTACGTGAGCAGTTGTTCGAACCATTTGCGACCGGTCGTATCGGCGGTACCGGGCTGGGTTTATTTATCTCGCGAGAACTGTGCGAATGTAACCGCTCGACATTGATCTACGAAAAACGTAAAGGCGGTGGCAGTATCTTTCGACTTGTCTTCACTGATCCAAAACGCTGGGGAACTATCTCATGATTCCTTCTGGCATGATTCCTTCTGGCATGATTCTCTTTGGCATGACTACCATTGCCGTAGCTAAATAACTGGCATGAACAGGATATTAGAATGACCCGACCACTGGCGCTGGTAATTGATGACGAACCCGATCTTTGCGAGCTACTCGCATTGACGCTGGATCGAATGCAGATCGATACACAGACCTGTGGCGACATCACCTGCGCAAAAGCCAAGCTGCAGGAAACAGAGTTCGACCTGTGCCTGACGGATATGCGCCTGCCAGACGGCGATGGACTGGAACTGGTTGAATGGATGCAGGCCAAAGGCATCGGCACGCCGGTTGCTGTCATCACCGCGCATGGCAACGTCGAGACAGCAGTGCGCGCACTAAAGCTTGGTGCGTTCGACTTCATCTCCAAACCACTCGACCTGACCGCCCTGCGCAAATTAATTGGCAGTGCATTGAAGTTGCAAAACACCGATAAAGAACTGTCGGGCAAGGTCCGTATGCTTGGCAAATCGCCGGCAATTACTGCCTTGCTCGCCCTGATAGACAAGGTCGCCCGCAGCCGGGCGCCCGTACATATCACCGGTGAGTCAGGTACCGGCAAGGAACTGGTCGCACGCATGATTCATGAAAAAAGTGCGCAGGCCGAAGGACCTTTCGTACCGGTGAACTGTGGCGCAATTCCATCAGAATTAATGGAGAGCGAATTTTTCGGCCATCGCAAAGGCGCATTTACCGGCGCCGTCAGCGATAACAAGGGCCTGTTTCAAAGTGCCGAGGGCGGCACGCTGTTCATGGATGAGATCGCCGATCTGCCGCTGGCCATGCAGGTCAAACTACTGCGGGTTATTCAGGAAAAATCTGTACGTCCGGTTGGTGCAGCCGAAGAAACTCCGATCGATGTCCGCATTCTGAGCGCCACCCACAAGGATTTACGCAAACTCGTTGCAGCCGGTCAGTTCCGTGAGGATCTGTTCTACCGGATCGATGTCATCGAACTCCAGGTACCGCCGCTCAGGGAACGTAACGAAGATATCGACATATTGGCCAACCATATGCTCGACAAGCTGGCACGAGACATCGGCGTTGCAATACCACAATTGGCCCCGGATGCCAGACAGAAGCTATCGACATACAGCTATCCGGGCAACGTCCGGGAACTGGAGAATATTCTCGAACGCGCGGTGACACTGTCCGGTGATGCACCCATCTCCGCTGCCGACATCCAGATTCGCAACTCGACCAGCGCAGCAGACGAGGCACTACCAACAGCCGGCCCTGTTGAAACCCAATCAATGACTGGCGAACCCACCGCAACCGAGACAGGCGATGCACTGGGCGACCAGCTCGAGAACGTCGAGCGCGATGCAATTATCAAGGCCCTTGAAGCAACTCGCTATAACAAGACGGCTGCGGCCAAGGGCCTGGGCCTGACTCTGCGCGCCTTACGCTATCGAATGCAGAAACTCGGTATTGATTAGGTAATTAGTTAAGACTCACCTGTAGGAGCGGCTTTAGCCGCGATTCCTTGCTCCAGAACGCTGATCGCGGCTAAAGCCGCTCCTACAGGTGATCCTACATTAGCCAATTTGTGACCAATTGCGTCACTTATTGACCCTCAGCGTCGGTTCAAAGCAACCCACCGAACAACTTATGTTGAGTCAAAACAGCCTTGGCAATAAATAAAAATTATTTATTTGTTATTTATTAGTTAGTTAACTTAGTGCAGTCAAATTCTGGCACGGTCCTTGCTTTATAAATACTACTGGCGGATTGCCGCACAGATTTTTTACACATAGTTCAGGAGCATCTCATGCAAAAAGTACAGCAAGGTTTTACCCTTATCGAACTGATGATCGTTGTTGCGATTATCGGTATTCTCGCCGCGATCGCGATCCCGGCTTATCAGGATTACACGATTCGTGCCCAGGTTTCTGAAGGCATGACGCTGGCTGCCTCAGCCAAGGTCTCTGTTGCCGAAGCGTTTGGTAATCGCGGTGAAGCACCCCTCAATCGTACCGAAGCCGGTATGACGGCGACAGCGACCGATACCAGCGGTAACTACGTCTCAAGTGTACAGGTTGCCACCGGCACGATCACGATCACCTACGGCAACGGTGCCAACCAGGTCATCCTAGCCGAAACGCTCAGCCTGACGCCTTACGAGTCTGTTGACCTGAGTGTCATCTGGCGCTGTGGTAGCGCTGCTGCACCGAATGGCGCAGCTCTGCTCGGTACCGCAGGCGGTGGTCAGACAGCTGCTTATGTCGCTCCATCGGCTGGCATGCTGCCTAAGTACGTCCCTTCTGCTTGCCGTCCGTAACAGCAAGCCAAAAGTTTCTACCTCCAAGGTGGAACAAAAAGGGGGCCGCAAGGCCCCCTTTTTTATGCGACAACAACCAGAGTCAAACCTACTGCTGTCCCACAACCAGCCAGATTTATGCGCGCAGACACTGCTTATACAGGCTATGTAAAGGTAACCGGCAAGGGTGGACATGAGATTTCATAGAATAATTTTGTGTTTGCTGTGGAATCGGCTTTAAATGACGCCGGGCTTGCAGGCGGCGATTAGCCGACTGGAAGGCCAGTGGCGAAATTTATTTCGGCGAATCTGCAAGATTTGGAGATAGCCACGATTGCTGCACCTGACGGGTTTTTCGCGGCTAAAGCCGCTCCCACAGTCTCCCCGCCCCCTACGAGGGAAAGCCCGGCACCAGTTTAAGCCACTAAAATAAGCCTGCACGCGACCAGATGTGAATTATTGGACAGCAATGAGCCTGAACCCTCTTTACGACTACGTCACGAAACCAGCTACCCGTCTCTGAAAAATGCCTGATTTACCGGTTTATTCGGTTGCACAGACCAGCCATAATCAGTAAGACTATGTCACATTATCAGGCGTACACGTCTGATTGACTGAGGTATTTCTTAGGACACAGGGAATCAATGGCTGTCAGCGCAACCGCATCAACTTTATCCGGGCTATCAAGACGTCTTGTTCAGGATGGCATCATCGACGAAGAAGCCGTGCTTCTCGCCATCAAGGCTGCGCGCAAAAAGAAAATAGGTCTTGTGCCCTACCTGGTGACTGAGTCCGATGCAGACCCACGTCGCATCGCTATCGCCGCATCCCATGAGTTTGGCGTACCGATGATGGATATCGACGTCCTGGAACTGGATCTCGATGCCGTCAAGAAAGTTAGCCAGAAGCTAATCAGCAAACATCAGACACTGCCGCTGTTGTTACGCGGTAAGCGTATGTATCTCGGTGTTTCGGATCCGACGAATCTTGCCGCAATCGATGAGATCAAATTCCAGACCGGTTGCCGCGTTGATCCGGTCGTCGTCGAACAGGACAAACTCGAAGCACTCGTCACCAAGGCGCTTGAGGCGATCGACACATCAATGTCGAACTTCGATGATGACGATTTTGACCTCGAAAGCCTGGAGATATCCGGCGGCGATGATGAGCTTGAAGATGATACCGACAGCGACGACGTAGAAGATGCGCCAGTGGTACGCTTCGTCAACAAGATTCTGCTCGATGCAATCAAACGTGGCGCATCCGATATTCACTTTGAGCCGTACGAAAAGATTTTCCGTGTCCGCACGCGTCTCGATGGCGTCCTGACACAGGTTGCCTCGCCGCCTACCGCACTGTCCAATAAAGTTTGTGCGCGTCTAAAAGTCATGTCACGCATGGATATCGCCGAACGTCGCGTGCCTCAGGACGGGCGCATCAAGATGAAGCTGTCGAAGAACCGGGCCATTGATTTTCGTGTCAATACCTGTCCGACGCTGTTTGGTGAGAAAGTCGTGTTACGTATTCTGGATCCAAGCAGCGCGAAGCTCGGCATCGACGCGCTGGGCTACCAGCCCGATCAAAAGAAACTGTATATGGATGCGCTGGCCAAGCCGTACGGCATGATCCTCGTCACCGGCCCGACCGGTAGCGGCAAGACCGTGTCGTTATATACGGGCCTGAATATTCTGAATACCGAAGATCGAAATATTTCGACAGCCGAGGATCCGGCAGAAATTAACCTCCCCGGAATCAACCAGGTCAACGTCAACACTAAAGTCGGGCTGACATTTGCATCATCACTGCGTGCATTTCTGCGTCAGGATCCGGATGTCATCATGGTTGGTGAGATTCGTGACCTTGAAACCGCTGAAATCGCCATCAAGGCCGCACAAACGGGTCACCTGGTATTATCAACACTGCATACAAATGATGCGCCGAGCACACTGACCCGGCTTGTCGATATGGGTGTCAAGGCCTATGCCATTGCCAGCACGGTATCGCTGATCATTGCACAGCGCCTCGCACGAAAGCTCTGTGATAGCTGCAAGGAAATTCGTGACATCCCCAATGAAGCCCTGCTACAGGAAGGCTTTACTGAACAGGAAATCAATGCTGGCCTGAAGATTTTTGGGCCGGTCGGCTGCAAGCTGTGTAATGGCGGCTACAAGGGGCGCCTCGGCGTATTCCAAGTGTTGCCAATTTCCGATGCCATCCAACGCATCATTATGGAAGGCGGCAACGCATTGCAAATCTCTGATCAGGCTGCAGCCGAGGGTATACCTGATTTGCGCGCAGCCGGATTACAGAAAGTCAAGGAAGGGCTTACCGGTCTTGAAGAGATCAATCGCGTTACTATTGAGTGATTGTTGTGTGTCGTTTTATTTTAATTTCTGGAAGCTAAAAGTATGGCTCAGTCTGTAGCAGTCGGCCAAGCGCCGTTTAACTGGGAAGGCACTGACAGCCACGGCAAGCGTGTCAAGGGCAAAACAATGGCGCCTAATGAAGCTGCCGTTCGCTCTGAGTTACGCCGTCAGGGTGTCGTGCCAGTACGTGTCAAGAAAGAGACGGTGCTTTTCCAGAAGAAAGGCAAAGTCACGACGGCCGATATTGCAATTTTCAGCCGTCAGTTAGCCACCATGCTGGGAGCCGGTATCCCACTCGTACAGGCCTTCGATATCGTTGGTAACGGACATGAAAATCCGGCGATGCAGAAACTTATCTTTGCGGTCAAGCAGGATGTAGAGGGCGGCTCGGCATTGTACGAGGCGCTGTCCAAGCACCCATTGTATTTTGATGATTTGTTCGTAAATCTCGTCGAAGCCGGTGAACAGGCAGGTGCACTTGAAACGTTGCTCGACAAGATTGCAACGTACAAGGAAAAGACCGAGGCAATTAAGAAGAAGATCAAGAAAGCACTGACGTACCCGGCAGCCGTTGTCGTCGTCGCGTTGATCGTCACTACGATCCTGCTGATTTTCGTCATCCCCGAATTTGAAACCCTGTTCCAGGGTTTCGGCGCCGACCTGCCGGCCTTTACCCGCACGATCATCAACCTGTCCGAATTCGTTCGTGACAAGGGCTGGCTCATCGTGATCCTCACCTTTGGAGCCGTTAGCGGCTATCTGGCCATGTATAAGCGTTCACGACCCCTGCGTGAAGCCCAGGACCGTGTCATGCTGAAACTGCCAATTATCGGCAGCATCATCGAGAAGGCAGCCATCGCGCGCTTTGCTCGTACACTTGCAACAATGTTTGCCGCCGGTGTGCCGCTCGTAGAAGCCCTGGAGTCCGTCGCGGGTGCTACCGGCAATATCGTCTTTGAAATCGGCTGCCTGGCTATTCGCGACGAAGTGTCAACCGGTCAACGTCTGCAGCGTGCCATGGAGAACACCGGATTATTTCCAAACATGGTTATCCAGATGATCGCCGTTGGCGAAGAATCAGGTTCTCTTGATGCGATGTCCAGCAAAGTTGCCGACTTCTACGAGGAAGATGTCGAGAATGCAGTCGACAACATGAGCAGTCTGCTTGAACCAATGATCATGTCGATCCTGGGCATCCTGGTCGGTGGACTGGTCGTGGCGATGTACCTGCCTATCTTCAAGATGGGCGCCGTTATCTAGGCCAGCTGTTGAGTAACCTTCAGGCGTGACACTAGTAGGCCGGGACCGACTAAAGTCTCGCGGAGACTAAAACCTATTTTCGCCGTGATCTTCAATTCAAACCCGCTCGTTTACGATATCGTCATCGGGATATTCGGTCTGCTCGTCGGCAGCTTCCTCAATGTGGTGATTTATCGCGTACCGGCCATGATGGATCGCGAAGAGCAAGACTGGCACCACGACTACACCACAAAGAACGTGCAATCCCGGGCAGAAGTGGCAAGCGCCGGGACGCAGTCCCGGAAAGAAATCACTAGCGCCGAGAGCAAGCCATTCAACCTGATGCAACCAGCTTCGTCCTGCCCAAAGTGCGACGCACCGATCAAACCACACCAGAATATTCCCATACTGAGCTACCTGTTCCTGCGCGGGCGCTGCGCAAACTGTGGTGTCAGCATTCCACTGCGCTACCCTGCTATTGAAGCGCTGACCTGCATCATGTCCATGCTCGTCGCCTGGAAATTTGGCTTCTCAGTCGCCTGTGCCGGTGCGCTGATTCTGACATGGACACTGATAGCGCTGACCTTCATTGATTTCGACCGCCAGTGGCTACCCGATCGAATAACGCTGCCGCTAATGTGGATCGGACTTGGATTCAGCCTGCTCACCACCGAAGATGGTGGCATCATTTTTACGGGCCCTCGCGCATCAATCATCGGTGCAATGGCCGGGTACCTGTCGTTATGGACGGTCTACAAAGCCTTCAAGCTCGTAACTGGCAAAGAAGGCATGGGCTACGGTGATTTCAAACTGCTGGCTGCACTGGGCGCCTGGTTCGGCTGGCAGGTACTGCCAATCATTATTCTGTTATCGGCAGTGGTGGGACTAATCGCCGCAGTTGCAATGATTATTTTTCGCGGTCATAACCGGCAGGTACCGATCCCGTTCGGCCCCTATCTTGCTGCGGCTGGATTTATTGTGCTGTTGTGGGGATCAGAACTGCTAACAATCTGGCTCGGAGGCGGAATCCCGAACGGGACTCTGCAATAGACTCACCATGAGCAAGCCCGGTAATCATCAGTTACGCATCGGGCTAACAGGTGGCATCGCAAGCGGCAAAAGCACCGTGGCAAATCTGTTTGTTGAACTCAGCATAGCCGTGATTGATACCGATATCGTTGCCCGCCAGGTCGTCGAACCTGGACAACCAGGACTCAAGGCCGTTACTGATGCATTCGGCACTAATTTACTGTCCGGGGACGGACACCTCGACCGCCGCAGACTGCGCAATCTCATCTTCGATAACCCAGACCAACGCCAGATTCTCGAGGGAATCGTGCATCCCCTGATCCGCGCCCGAACAATTGAATTAGCCAATCAGGCCGGCGGTCCTTACCAAATACTGGTCGTACCATTGCTCATAGAAACTGGCTTTCGCGCCCTTGTCGACAGGGTGCTGGTCGTTGACTGCTCCGAACAACAGCAACGAGCCCGGCTGCTCACACGTGATGATGAAACACCAGAGCGTGTCGAGCGAATTCTCGCCGCGCAGGCCCATCGACACGAGCGTCTTGCCGCCGCTGACGATATCCTCGACAACAGCGGATCACTCGAACAAACCCGCACACAGGTCCAGGAACTACACACCCTGTACCTGCAGTTAGCAAAACAGGGGTCTGACCCCTGATTATCCCCGATCAATTTGCGACACTGCGCCCGGTAGCGCAGAATAACGACACGTATCAACCTTCAATCATCGCCAATCATAGTACCGAGAACCAATGGCCCAGCCTGTTGAACAACTGCCTGAATCAAAGCTCACTGCCGCGACCGCACACTATGAACATCCGCTTAGCGAGCGCATGCGAACCTATCTGCGTGTCGAGGCCCTCTACCGAGAGTTACGTTTCAACATAGAACATGAATCTCTTTGGGCCAGCCGTCGCGCCGTGGCCAACCTGCTCGACATAGCCGCTATTCTGGGCCGTGGCGACATGCGCAGCGATATGCTCAAGGAGGTCGAACGGCAGACTAATGTTTTCAACCGTTATCAGGATTCTCCGGGTGTCGATGAAAAACGCATTAGCGGGATCCTGAAGAACCTGAGCAAACTGCACAAAGGTTTGTATGGTATCGGGCCACAATATTTGAATGCTCTGCGGGAAAGCGAGTTCCTGAACGCAATCAAACACCGCAGCACAATCCCCGGCGGTACTTGTGAATTCGATTTACCGGAATTCAGTCATTGGCTCAGGCAGCCATACAAAAGACGCCGAATTGACCTCTGTAACTGGATCAGGAACCTGCTACCACTTTGCGACAGCGTGGCCGAGTTACTGTGGTTATTCAGAAGCAGCGGCAAGGCCCAACAACAGGTAGCCGTCAATGGTGTGTTTCACCATACCCTCGATCGCGTCGCCATGTCCGGCCTGGTACGTATTGCAATATCAGCCGGCACAGACTGTTTTCCGGAAATCAGTGGCGGGCGCCATCGCTTCAGCATTCGCTTCAAACACTGGCCGGACTCCGCAATAGAGTCAAAACAGATGACCGAGAATGTCACCTTTGATCTAACGATCTGCTGATCAGCTGGTGGGGGTTCGGGGGCTATTCCACCTATGAGAGGGGCTAGCTGTGAATTCTGGCCTTTCCCTGGACGGACTTTTGCGCCCGGCATCACTCTGAAACGCCGGAGGACCGGCTTGAATGTTTCAGAGCATTACCGGCCACAAAAAGTCCGTCAGACACACAGGTGGCATGCTGACGATGTACCCCGATATGTCAGCGTAATTTTCCCGGCATATTTTCCTCGAAAACATTCAAGCCGGTCCTCCGGCGTTTTCGAGGGAGATATGGTGGAAAAATTACGCCGGGGAAAGATCCAGAAATCCAGGCAAGATACCATTCCAAAAAATCAATGCTCGGCCACCAACGCATCAACTATCGGCAAATCAGCCGGCAATAAACCAACCTTCATCAATTCAGTGACCGGTTCCCACCGCAATGCCTGACCCTCTACACCAGTCGGTTGACCAGAAAAGCTTTCGACAACGAACACGTGCAATGTAACAAAGCGCTCAGGGTACTCATGTGTATAGGAGAGTAATTCATGGGCAGCATGAACAATGATGCCGATCTCTTCGGTCAGTTCCCGCACAAGACCCTCGTACGCAGACTCCTGCCCGTCAATCTTGCCACCTGGAAACTCCCACCAACCGGCCTGATGAGAACCTGCCGGACGCTCTGCAATCAGAACCCGGCCGCGGTCATCGGTAAGAACACCCGCCGCTACGTTGATTGAGGGCTTATGTGCCGTCAGGACAACTGCCCGTGACAACGCTTGTATTTTTTCCCTGATCCACAGGGACACGGCTCGTTACGACCGATCTTGCGATCATCACGAACAAATGGCGCAGCTTGTTCGCCCTCATTCGGTTCTGTAGCAGGTTGTCCAGCTTCATTTGATCCCGAAGCCACCTGCTCACCCGGAGCTTGCATAACAGATGGTGCCGCAGCGTGCTGAAACTGCATCATGTTCTGCTGCTGCCCCACCGTACGCTGATCCTCCATAGCCTCGACATCCTCCTCGCTACGCAATTGCGCCCGCATCAGAATGCTCGTGACTTCCTTTTTAACCTGATCAAGCGTATCGCCGAACATCTCAAAAGCCTCGCGCTTATACTCCTTCTTTGGATCCTTTTGTGCATAACCACGCAGATGAATGCCCTGGCGCAAGTAGTCGAGTGAAGCCAGATGTTGCTTCCATTGCGCATCAAGCCGACTCAGCATGACAACTTTTTCAAATTGCCGCATGATTTCCGTCCCGATATCATCCACCTTGGCCTGATAATCTGTCTCGATTGATGCAGAAATCAATGCATTCAACTTGCCTTCATCAAGGTCCTCAATATCTTTGACAGCAGTGGAAAGATCAATATCGGCACCAAAGCTAGTTTTCAACTCCTGTTCAAGCCCGCCAAGATCCCATTCATCAACAGATGAGCCCATTGGTACATACTCACCAACCAGTTCACCCACAACTTCATCACGTATGCCTGCAACTGCATCGCTGAGATCTTCCGCTTCCATCAACTCATTACGCTGCTGATAAATGACGGACCGCTGGTCGTTGGCAACATCGTCATATTCAAGCAAGGTTTTACGGGCATCAAAGTTATGCCCCTCAACCTTTCGCTGTGCACGCTCAATCTGACGCGTCAGCAACTTACTTTCGATTGCCTCGCCTTCCTTCATACCGACGCGTGACAACATACTCTTGGTACGATTCGGATCACCGAAAATTCGCATCAGGCTGTCTTCCATCGACAGATAGAAGCGGCTCGACCCAGAGTCACCCTGACGACCCGAACGACCACGCAACTGATTATCAATACGACGCGACTCATGCCGTTCTGTACCGATAATGTGCAAACCACCAGCATCAAGAACGCCCTTGTGTCGTTCGTCCCAGCCGACCTGCATATCAGCGACGGTATCTGCATCAGGCTCATCACCCAATGCCTTCACCTCAGCTTCAAAATTTCCACCAAGGACGATATCAGTACCGCGACCCGCCATATTCGTCGCAATTGTGACCGCACCCGATCGACCTGCATTCTCAATGATGTGTGCCTCACGCTCATGTTGCTTGGCGTTCAGGACCTCATGCTTAATACCGTCTTTCTTCAACAGGCCAGATAGTATTTCCGACATTTCAATCGATGTTGTACCGACCAGAACCGGTTGACCTTTTTTCTGGCAATCCTCGATATCCTCAATGATTGCAGCAAACTTATCTTGCTGCGTCAGGAACATGAGATCTGGCTGATCATCACGAACCATGGGCCGATGCGTTGGAATGACAACAACCTCAAGGCCATAAATTTGCTGAAACTCAAATGCCTCGGTGTCAGCGGTACCGGTCATACCTGACAGCGTCTTATACATGCGGAAATAATTCTGAAACGTAATGGAGGCAACCGTCTGATTTTCTTCATTGACGACAACGCCTTCTTTCGCTTCGACAGCCTGATGCAGCCCATCGCCCCAGCGCCGACCCGGCATCGTACGCCCGGTGAATTCATCAACGATTACAATCTCGCCATCACTCACAACATAAGCAACGTCTCGCTTGTACAACTCATGTGCGCGTAATCCACTCGTAATATGGTGCATGAGTCGAATATTGCCCGGGTCGTAGAGGCTTTCATTCTCATTGATCAGCCCTTCCGCCAACAAAAGCTTCTCTACCGTTTCATGTCCCTGCTCGGTCAAAAATGCCTGCTGGGTCTTTTCGTCAATCGTAAAGTCACCCGGCTGCTCTTCGTCTTTCTGCAACACAAGCTTTGGAATCAGGGCGTTGATCCTGACATACAGTTCAGGACTTTCGTTTGATGGACCAGAAATAATCAGGGGTGTCCTGGCTTCATCAATCAGAATTGAATCAACTTCATCTACGATGGCAAACCCAAGCCCTCGCTGCATTTGATCCTCTTTATGCTGGACGAGATTGTCACGCAAGTAGTCGAAACCAAATTCATTATTTGTACCGTAGGTAATATCGGCCAAATAAGCTTCCTTCTTATCGACACTGGTCTGACCGGTATGAATAATAGCTACTGACAAACCGAGAAATTCATACACCGGCCGCATCCAGTTCGCATCACGCTGCGCCAGATAATCATTGACGGTCACGATATGCACCGGTGTGCCAGCCAGCGCATTCAGGCAGGCCGGTAATGTTGCGACGAGCGTCTTGCCCTCACCGGTCCGCATCTCGGCGATATTGCCTTCAAGCAACACGATGCCGCCAATCAACTGCTCATCAAAATGCCGCAGCCCGAGCGTACGCTTCGACGCCTCTCGCACGAGAGCAAATGCCTCGGATATAGCGCTTTGCAGCTCAGCGCCATCAGCAAGACGCTGCTTGAGATCCTGCGCCTTGCTACGCAGCTCATCGTCCGACAACGGCTCAAGATCTGCCTCTAATGCTGTTGCCTTATTGACAATCTTGTCATATTGCCGCAATAGCCGCTGATTGCGACTACCAAACACCGAACTCAAAATATTAGCCAAACCAGCTCCTCAATCGGTCATGCGACTGTATGCAATAGCCGCACAAAGGCGGCTATTGTAAGGGTATCGGATGAAACGGGAAATGCCGATAGACATAAAAAATCCCGGCGTAGTACCGGGATTCTTTTATATCCTAATCTGGGCCGTTGTCAGGTAGCTTGGCGAATGAACTTGACAGGATTAACCGGCCGACCGCGAAACCAGACCTCAAAATGCAGGTGCGGCCCCGTGGCTCGCCCTGACGAACCCATGAAGGCAATATTCTGCCCCGGCGTGATCTGGTCACCAGGAGCTACAAGATTCTCCTGATTATGTGCATAGCGTGTGACGTAACCGTTGCCATGGTTGATCTCCACCATGTTTCCATAGCCGGACCGTGGCCCGGAATAGGTCACAACGCCGCCTGCGACCGCCACCACGTCACTGCCGCGCTTGCCGGCGAAATCAATGCCCCGATGAGTGGCCGTCTTACCATTAAATGGATCGGTACGCTTGCCAAAGTAGCTTGAAATGTAACCAGATTTGACCGGACGTCCCTGCGGGTAGACCCGATCATGAAGATTTCGGTTCATCATCAGCCGCTCCAGCACGATCAGCTGCTGCTCCTGGTCATACAACGAGTGGTCCATCGAGTCGATCGCATTGAGAAAATCACTGATCTGACCTGCCGCTGGCCCCGCCACCGAGTCCAGTGGACCACCGAGGGCCGGATCACTGATAAAATCAAATTCACCATCATCAAGACCGGCCATATCGGTCAGCCTCTGGCCAAGTGCATTCAGACGAATTGCACTGGCATTCAACGAACCCATTCGCTGCGCCAGCGCATCGAATTGTTCCTGAGCACGAGTTTTCAATTCAGCGAGCTCAGTCTTTTGCAGGGCAATATCTGTGCGAATCTCATTGACCCCGACAATTGATTGCTGCGCCGGAATAGAACCGGCAACAAAAACCCCGCCACCGACCAGAATTGTGAGGGAAAATATGATGCATGCCACAAGAATGGGCATGGAAATATGTATCTGGCGGGCAGTCGCCCTGCTCTGAGTTAGCAGAATCAGTTTCATTAGTTCCGTCTCGACCCCTGTGTCATCCGTGAGCGATCCGTATATTGACTTAAGGACCTATTGACGGTTGATTTTATTGACTTTTTATTGTTCAGCACTCTGAACGAAACGTATCTCGAATACCCCATTGGGTAACCCCGCTATCATAGGAAAACCGTTAGACCGGTGGTTTTGCGTCCCCGACTTTCGACGGGTATGCCTTTCACGCGTAAACTATGCCCAATGGAAATACCCAAAACAAGGAACGGGCTTCACATCTCGCTCTTTAACTTAATGTAAAATGTCAAGAGATAAGCCCAAGTCATTGTCTGAGTTGCTAGGCTCCTCAGAATCCAAAATTGGACAATTGGCGGCGCGCGCACGTGCGAAAGTCGGTTTGACCGATCATATCCGCAAAGGAATGACGCCTGATCTGGCAGCCGAAATTGTGCACTGCACCGTCGAGGATAATGGCGTGCTGATCATCCGCGCCACCGGCCCGGAATGGGCAAATCGACTCCGGTTCGAGAGCGAACAGTTGCTGATGTTAGCGCGGCAGCGCCATCCAGAGGCTACTCAGGTCAAAGTACGGGTAGCTCATCCAGGGTACTAAATTGGTGATCAGCGCGACACGATAGCGCGATCACCGTCACTGTCTGACACAGCGTAAACAGCACGCATGGATTGGTCCAGAATCAGCACCTGCCCGGCTGAAAATCCTGCGGCAATACCGAGTGGTAACAACAGCTCACTGCCGGTGCCAGTGGTCAGATCCGATAATATTGTACGCGCTCCGGTGGTCAGATCGACGGCGACAACAGACCGCAGTAATGAATCAATAACCAGTGCCCTATTTTTTGTGACATCAGCATCGATAAAAATACCGGTCGGCGAAAAAAACGGGTTATTGTCATCTGGCGTTTCCACATCAGACAGAATCGTGCGCACTCCGGTCACCAGGTCGATGCTCAGTATGGCACGCAGACCCTGATCAGCCACCAGTGCACGATCATGCAGCACATCGATGGCAATCGCATCGGGAATCTCCAGACTGTTATCAGCATCCGGAATCTCTGCATCAGATAGAATCGTGCGTACACCTGTTGCCAGGTCGATGGCAATTACACCAACCAGGCCCTTATCGGTAACCAGTGCCCGATTGTTGTTGATATCCAGTGCAATCGCCTCAGGGGTCGAGAACTGATTTTGCCCATCGGGTGTTGTTGCATCAGACAGAACCGTACGAGCCCCGGTAATAAGATCTACAGCCAGCACGGTGTCCAACAGTTTATCAACAACCAGTGCCCGTCCATTGGCTGCATCAACAACCACACCCGTCGGCCCGTCAAATATATTCTCGTCATTTGGTGTCGTTAGACCCGACAGAATCGAGCGTGCCCCGGTCATCGAATCGACGGCAACCAGGGCATTAAGCACACTGTCAGTTACCAGCGCCCGGTTATTGGCGGCATCGTTGGCGATTCCATGCGGTATATTAAGCTGGTTGTCGGTCAGCAACGGCACAACATCCGGCAAAGGTGTGCGCTGGCCGACCCGGGTATCAGGATCAAGATCATTGTCGCCAGTCAGGCTGACCGCAATAATACTTGCCCTCACAGTATCGATGACAAGCGTCCGATTGTTTGCCTCGTCTAGCGCCATCGCCCCCGGTGAGATGAACTGATTATTGGAATCCGGGATAAATGATGACGATATGATGGTACGTGCTCCTGTTGTCAGGTCGACAGCTAATACTGCCGTTTGTGTACGCTCAATCACCAGCGCTCTGTTATTGCCTGCATCAATAACAATGCCATCGGGTGTAGTAAATGTAGTGGTCGAATTCGGGATCGTCGCATCTGACAAAATTGTGCGCGCACCCGTGGTCAAATCAACGGCAATGACGGCGGCCAGAACCCGGTCTGTTACGAGCGCTCGATTATTCGCTGCATCTATCGCAATACCGGTTGGAGCACTGAAAGGATTGGTCGCATTGGGTATTGTCGCAGCCGATAAAATCTTTCGCTCACCGGTGTCCAGATCAACAGCAACGATGGCATCGAGACCGGAGTCAGCCACCAGTGCACGATTATTAGCCTGATTACTGACCGGGTCGATAACCCTGTCGATTACAATGCCATCCGGAGAGATAAAGGCATTCGACGCATCGGGCATCACCGCATCTGACAATACCGAGCGGTCACCGGTTGCAAGATCGACAGCAATAATGGCATCGAGAAAAATATCGGTCACCAGCGCCCGTTGGTTGTCCACATCAATGGCTATGCCGTTCGGGGCGCTGAAAGAATTCAAGGCATCAGGTGTTGTTGTAGAGGATAGATAGGTGCGTGCGCCCGTAGCAAGATCAACAGACACCACAGCCCGCAGGACATCATCGGTCACCAGCGCCCGATTGTTCGCCGTGTCCAGAGCAATCTGACGGGGACTCGGCATCAACTCCGTAACAACGATAGTAATCGTGCCGGAGTCAGAATTATTATTCACATCCGCGATCGTATAAGTGAAGGTATCCGTACCAAGGAATCCGGTATTGGGAGTGTAAGTAATAAGTGTGGGGTTTTCGTCCGGATCATTGATCAGGGCAGTCCCATTACTGGCCGCCGCCACCGTGACAATGCTCGGCTCTTCACCAAGATCGTTGACGATAAAGCCAAAGTTCTCCAGACCAAATGTCGCAACATCGAGTTCCAACTCTTGCTCTTGCTCTATGCTAAAGGTCGAATCAATGGCCCATGGCTTATCAGTAATCGTATTATCACCGGTTTTCGAACCGATCGTTGCTGCAACACCGACCACCAGCACAACGGCCAGAGCGAATATCCGTGCACATCGAATCACCAACTTGTTAGCTGTCAACTTATGCAAAACTTAATCCTGTTCACGTAACCGGGCAACAAAAGGTGCCTTCAGGATCGAGATTAAACCATGATCGACGGGCAGAAACCCGATAACTGTTTACAACTTGTTACGCAGTATCTCATTGACCTGACCCGGATTAGCCTTGCCTCGTGTCGCCTGCATAACCTTGCCAACAAGAAAGCCGAGAACCTTTGTCTTGCCCTCGCGATACTGGCCAACCTGCTCCGGGCAAGTGGCAATAACCTGGTCAACAATCTTCTCCAGTTCACCGCTGTCACTGATCTGCTTTAAGCCACGGCTGTCGATAATTTCATCTGCTGTGCCGTCACCCTGCCACATGGCCTCAAACACTTCTTTGGCAATCTTGCCCGATATCGTGCTGTCGGCAATACGCAATAACAAACCGGCCAACTGCTCAGCAGACACGGGACACGCTTTGATACCAAGGCCCTCGCGGTTCAATGCTCCGGACAATTCACCGATCACCCAGTTCGCCGCCAGTTTTGGCTCAAAACCAGCCTTAGCGATAACGTCAGCAACAGCTTCGAAATAATCCGCCAACAGTCGGCTCGCAACGAGCACCAGGACATCGGCATCTTTCAATCCATACTCACCGATAAATCTAAGCCGCTTGGCATCCGGTAGCTCCGGCAATTCATCTCTAATTGCCTTTATGACTGTGGCGTCGATTTCAATCGGCAACAGATCAGGATCAGGGAAATAGCGATAATCATTTGCCTCTTCCTTGGAACGCATCGAGCGCGTCTCATCATGATCAGAATCGTATAGACGTGTTTCCTGAACAACCCGACCACCGTCTTCGAGAATATCAATCTGCCTCTCAACTTCGATATTGATCGCACGCTCGACAAAGCGGAATGAATTCAGGTTTTTCAGTTCCGAGCGGGTACCGAGTTCTTGCTGCCCGACCGGACGCACCGATACATTC
>Ga0233412_10000669_pt1 | contig 19332 bp, 14 predicted proteins | sample Na_anoxic_4_MG_FD_180667 | JGI IMG/M metagenome (GOLD analysis project Ga0233412, IMG submission 180667) | Seawater microbial communities from Saanich Inlet, British Columbia, Canada - Na_anoxic_4_MG | ecosystem: Environmental > Aquatic > Marine > Inlet | place: Canada: British Columbia...
CATCGCGCCATGATATGTAGATTAATGCTTTGTATTTACACACAATGGACAGATGAATAAAAAACAGGCACTTCAACCTCACAAACTTCGATAATAAAAGGTGCGGCTTTAGCCGCGAAAACCACACATTAAAACAATGCTGTTCCACCACCATTCCAGTACCTTACAAAAAATGCAGGATAATTAAAATATTCTACCATCCGGCACCATGAAGTATCTGATCACTATCATCAGCTATTTGAAGCAAGCACGGAAGTTTGAGCCATGTTGGGGTAAGCTTGCCCGTCGAACTGATTAATCGGTGATGAGGCGGCTAGAATAATTTTGGTAACGAAAGGGTAAAACTCAGATTTACGTATGTGTGGAATAGTTGCAATGGCTGGGCGCGTGGATCCGGATCGTCTGGATGCCATGAATAGCTCCTTGATTCATCGTGGGCCCGACTCCGCAGGCCATTACATAAGTGCTGACGGTAAGGTTGGGTTGGCAATGCGTCGCCTGAGTATCATCGATGTCGAATCCGGGTTTCAGCCAATCCTCAACGAGGAAGAAGATATTGTGCTGGTCTGCAATGGCGAAATCTTCAATTCACCGCATTTGCGCGAGGAGCTTGAGGCGAAAGGGCATTGTTTTCGTACCCAAAATTCTGATGTTGAGACAATCGTGCACCTTTACGAGGAGTACGGCACAGATTGTCTGCAGGCGTTGAATGGAATGTTTGGTTTTTGTCTGTACGACCGCAAGCGCAACATCATTTTTGGTGCTCGTGACCGTGTCGGCATCAAGCCTCTTTATTATCATCTTAAGCCCGGTGCATTGGCATTGGCATCTGAGCTAAAAAGTTTGCTCGGGCTCGATAGTTTCGAGCCGACTGTAAACCGACAGAGCTTGTTTCACTACACGACGCTATTGTACGTACCCGATGCAGATTCAATCCTGGAAGGCATCAAACGCGTACCGCCGGGCCACTTTTTTGTCTATGACATCGAGGCGGATACCTTTACGCTGGAACGCTACTGGGCACCGCGCTTTGATATTGTGCAGCGGAGCCCGCAAGAGGCCATGGATTTTGTGCGTCAGGGTGCACGTGAAGCTGTCGGACGCTGGACGTTGTCGGATGTGCCGATCGCGTGTTCGCTGTCCGGTGGCCTGGACTCAGCCTCCATCGTCGGGTTGCTTGCTGAATCCGGTCAGAGTCATATCAAGACTTATACGCTGGGTTTCGACGGTGCGGATGAAGGCGACTACGATGAAACCCGGCTCGCGCGGCTGGTGGCACAAAAATGGGATACCGACCACCAAGAGATCAAATTGTCTCCGGAAGGCTTGCTCGATGAACTGATCGACATGGTTTGGTCTCTTGATGAGCCCTATGGCGGCGGCCTGCCATCCTGGTATGTCTTCAAAATGATGGCCATAGATGTGAAGGTAGCAATGACGGGTTCCGGTGGCGATGAATTGTTCGGCAATTATCACAAGCCAAAATTCTGGGAAGTCAGCGGACCGCGGCGTCTTGTCATTATGGCGCGTTGGCTGGCCCGCAAGAATCCCGGTGGCATGGAAGAGTGGCTGGCCCGGCTGCGTGCAATTTATGCTCAACAGAAACAGTATCCGTTTGGCGGAGTGTATCCAAACCAATACAAACTTTTCTCTGACTACGATAAATGCACGGCACTATTTGCAATGCCGGTTGCTGAGCTCGAAGATACTGGAGCCCTGATGCAGAGTTTATACGATCAGTCTGGCGCGGCCCATGTACGCAACGGTCTTGCTGCTGTGGATTTCCGTACGCAGTTAGCCGAGGAGTTCCTGCATATGACGGATCGCTTCTCGATGGCGCATTCGCTGGAGGCACGTGTGCCGTTCCTCGATCACGAGTTTGTCGAATCCGTGTTTACTGTTGACCCGATGCTGCGTTCCACTGCGGCGGAAATGAAATTTCTGCTGAAGCATTCGATGTCGGATTTGTTACCGAAGCCTTTGCTGCAAGCGCGAAAAAAAGGCTTTACGATTCCGATCGGAATGTGGTTGCGTACGCGGCTTAAATCGGTTGCCCGATTTCTGCTCAGTCCGGAGCGGCTGGCTGCGCAAGGCTACTTTGCACCAAATTTTGCACAGCGTTACCTGGAGCCGCATATAGAAGGACGTCGAGATTTTCACGCTGTTATCTGGGGTGCCTTGATGTTTCAGCTCTGGCACCTGGTATTCATCGAGCAGGGTTGCCGTGAAAAACCATCATTTACGATCGATGACATCGTCACCTGACATAGTGGATGCCGATCCTCGGATTACGTTCGGAATTATAGTTCTGAACGGTGAGCCATTCATGCGCTATTGTCTGCGTCAACTGTATCCGCATGCGCACCAGATCATTGTCGTGGAGGGTGGTTCCCGCAAGGCTGCGTCATTTGCGCCTGATGGCCATTCAACTGATGGCACGCTTGAAGTTTTGCAAGGATTCAAGCGTGACGAGGATCCAGACGATAAGTTGATTGTTATCACACGCGAGGGCTTCTGGTCAGAAAAAGATGAGCAGAGCCAAGCCTATGCGAAGGTTGCCACCGGGAATTGGCTCTGGCAGATTGATGTTGACGAATTCTATACGCATGGCGATATGGAGAAGATAAAGCAGTTCCTGCATGCAAATTCTGATGTGACAGCAGTCTCGTTCCGTCAGCGCCCATTCTTTGGTGGTCCGGGTTACTGGTTCGATAGCTATAACCTGCGCGCGGAAAATACCAGCGAATACCATCGCTTGTTTCGATGGGGGCCGGGGTATCGATACACGACACACCGACCACCCACCGTGGTCAATGCCAAAGGTGTCGATGTCAGAGACAAGCGATGGTTGTCTGCGCGCGATACGGAACGCATGGGGGTGCTTCTATATCATTATTCCCTTTTATTGCCGCAGCAGGTTCGCAACAAGTGTGCTTACTACAATGATCCTGGCGAGGATCGAGCTCAGGCACATGCTCCACAGATTGTGCGCTGGGCAAATGATTGTTATTTCAAACTTGGGCACCCGTTTCGTGTGCATAACGTTTACACGACCATCAGTTGGCTGCGGCGTCATGACGGTGCCACACCCGAGCAGATTCAGGTGATGTGGGCCGATATAGAAGCAGGGCGTGTAGACGCCGACAGGCGTCAACACGATGATATCGAAGCGCTACTAGCACGTCCGGGGTATCGATTGGCAGGTAATTTGCTGACGCTATGGTCAGATTTGTTTCGTTTGCCGGGTTTCAGGTTCATTGCGCATATTATTTTAGCTTTGCGTCGTCGCTTGGTTAGTATGATTTGTCGATTGGCAGGAAGCAGTCGCAAGAGTGATGTTTCACCATGAAAGTTCTCTGGTTTGCAGCCGGTGCAATGCCGATCGTCCGGGAACGACTAAATGTAATGGACCTCGGCAATCGCAATGTTTGGGTTACCGCTACGGCCGCCGCTTTGTCTGCACGTGGTGATATGGAGCTGGGTATTGTCTGGGCATCGCCGCTTGTCGCAGAGTCGGCTGAATTTGAAGTGGATGGGATTACTTATTTTTGTGTTCCTGCCGGCGGCAGGCTCGAATCGATTAGTAACCGGTTGCGGCGCACCCCGCGACGGCGCAAAGTCTGGCAGGTGCTGACATATTTTTTTCGTCAGTCTGCCAGAGGCCCACTGCAGGAAATGGCCGGGATTATCAATCGTTACAACCCGGATCTCGTACACATACACGGTACCGAGGGGTGCTATGGATTGCTGGCCGGGCGAACGCAGATGAAGGTGGTTATCTCTTTGCAGGGAATATTGCATGCTGTTGCTGACGCGTATTGGGGGTCGATACCCACATGGCGCAGGCCGCAGTTTCTGTTGGAGATGTTATTGCACTGGCAGATGCGACGTAACGCAAAACGTGAGAATAGGATCATTCGGCAGGCCCAGTATTTTACGGGTCGAACCGACTGGGATCGCCGCATGCTCGCCGGTATTAATCCAGCTGCCCGGTATTACTCGGATGGTGCACGGTTGCTACGTAAGGAGTTTTATGGGCCCGAGTGGGCATTGCGCAATATTACGCGCAAGCGGTTATACACGACGGCAACATCGCGACCTTACAAAGGTACGGATACGCTGCTGGATGCTGTGGCGCTGCTGCGTAAAGCACATCCTGATATCAGTTTGCATATTGGCGGCCATTTTCCCGAGCGAGGATACGGTGCATTCCTGCGACAGAGAATCCAGACCCTTGATCTGGCCGATCACGTCAAACTGCTTGGGTTTGTCGAGGCGGATGACATTATCGCCGAGTTGAAGGCGGCGCATGCATTTGTCCTCGGTTCATATATAGAGAATAGTCCAAACAGCGTGGCCGAAGCACAGCTTGTCGGCGCACCAACCATTGCTACAGATGCAGGTGGTACGCCATCTCTTGTCACCGACGGAGTCAGTGGGTTGTTATATCCGGCAGGTGATGCCCCCGCCCTGGCCCGACAGCTTGAGCGGCTGTTTGCCGACGACCGGCTGGCTGATACTTTGAGCCTTGGCGGGCGAAAATGTGCGCAGGCTCGTGGCGGTGAACAGGAGCTGGTTGATACACTCGTCACTGTATATAGGCAGATATTGGCTGATCGAAGTTCTTAGCTGTACCAGTTTATCAGTAAGGTTTTAATTTCTGTGGTGATTACTTTAACCCCGAGCTTATTTTAAATATGAAATCCTTGCTACAGAATATGATTCTGATCATCGTCAGCCTCGTTGTTGCGCTCGTTATTGGTGAATTGGGGTTGCGTCTGGCGGGCTACGGATCCGGGAATCCCTACGAGCGTCTGTTGAACAATAATGACGAGTATGTCGGGTATCGTATGATTCCCGGTGATCACGAAACAATAGACGGGCCGGATGGGATTTATGATGTAAAAATCGTGTCGCTTGGATTCGACGATGGCCGGGGGTTCCGTGATGATGGGCGTCAGAATCCAGTACACAGCATGTTCTTCGGCGATTCATTTGTCTGGGGCTATGGTGTTGAGATTGACGACAGTATTTCAGAGCAGTTTGAAGCGCTGTCCGGAAAGGATGCAGTCAATCTTGGCATGACGGCATTTACTTCACCGACTCAATACTGGCGTCTGTTTAAAAATTATGTAGCTGAGTTGCCTGCAGAGTATGCCTTTTTTGGATTATTTCTTGGCAATGATTTCGGCGACAGCCTGAATTTTGATGAGTGGTTACTGAGCGGTAGCCAGGTTTCCTATCCTGAGTGGCGCACGCGTCAGATTCGGGGTGTCATCAATAATTCATGGTCTTTGCGTGTGCGCCGATCAGCCTACGACCGCAGCGTTCTGTGGCGGTTTTTAGTCGACCGTATTAATTTTGGTTTAACCAGTGACCATGTGTTGCAGGATAATCTCCTCGAAATTAATACCGACAAGCTCGATTTGGTGCTTGATTCCCGGCAAATAGTAACCAGCATGGGCCGCAATCAGGAGCGTCAGATTAAACTCGTTCGTCGTGCCCTGAGACAGATTGTGCGAACGGGACAGTCATCGGGAGCACGGCCCATTGTTTTTGTCATTCCAACCAAGGAGCTTGTCTACCAATCATACTATCTGGAAGACTCGCGTCGTACAGTCGAAGACATCCGTTATCGAACACTGCTTGAGCTTCTCAATGAGTCAGGAATTGAATTTATCGACCTGCTGCCGGTATTTCGCCAGGCCGTTGTCAATGATGCGGAGCAACTTTATTTTCGTATCGATGGTCACTGGAATCCGACTGGCCATGCGCTCGCAGCCTTGGAGCTGTACCGGTACGTCAGCGGTCGGGCCGGACATTGATATGTGGAGGGGTAAATTCAGATGCTCGTGGCTACCGGGAATGATCTGGACTGCTGATTGCGAAAGTAAGAAAAGACCTATGCGCCCGGTATTTTTGTCTCGATGAAGATTTGTGTTTTGTCATCCGGCGTACCGCATGCCGTGCCCAGAACCCTTGCATTTTCCGGGATATTTAATGACGTTTGTTTTGTAGACGTCAGTGGCAAGGCTGATGCAGAAAAGCTGAGACTGGCCGGTATCAAATACTATGGGCCTGCAGATTTTCGCCTGTCGTTACTGAATCTGCAGCAGTTACTGCATGAAATTCAGCCTGATCTGATTATTTGTCACTTCTGTTCCGGGCCACATTTCTTCGGTGCAATTGCTTATGGGAGTTGTCCGGTTGCCGGCATCGTCATGGGCAGTGATGTCTTGTATGAACGTGGTGATACAAGAGTGCCAGGCTTGTCGCGCTTGTTAATTCGAATGGGATTGCGGCGTATGGCATACATCAGTGCCAAGTCTCCGTATCTCGAGCGACAGTGTCGTGATTTGGGCGTAAAGTCACCAATAGCGGTGAATTACTGGGGGGCTGATACGCAACAGTTCACACCCGGTGATCAGATGGCAGCCAGGCGCTCCATTGGGTTACCTGCCGATCGGTCCATTGTGCTGAGTCCGCGGACGCTGTCGCCGTTATATAACATCGATGCGATTATCGCTGCGATATCGATTGTTGTTGGCAAGATACCTGATGTGCTGCTCGTCATGATTGGCAGAGAGGCGCCGGATTACCGATCCCGAATTGACAACCAGGTTCGCAATGCCGGTCTGACTGACAAGGTGAAATTTATCGGTGAAGTAGAATTTAACCAAATCGCTGACTATTACAATGCGAGTGATGTGGTTGTGTCGATGGCAAGAACAGAAGGCTTCCCAAATTCTGTGCTGGAAGTTATGTGTTGCCGCCGACCCCTGATCATTGGTCGCATTGCACAGATCGAAGAAACCATTGAGGATGACCGAGAGTGTCGTATGGTTGAGATTGATGCAGCATGCATCGCTGAAAGCATTGTGGAGATCATAAGCCAGCCGGATTTGGCTGATCGACTGGCAGCCAATGCTTTTGAAAAGTCCAGGGAGATTGCTGATATCGACCGTAATGGTCAGGTTTTTGCAGTCGATGTCATGCGTTTTATCCCGCAGCATCAGAAAAGGTCAGTACTAAGCCTGTGGTTGTATCGACTCACATTCATTCTGCACAGTATCCTGAGAAAATTATTTCGTCAGTAGCGTATGTGGTCACTCGTTAGTTCAATGAACGGCCAAGAAAGACGTTAAACTATGAAACTCCGGCGGAGCGATTTAGCCAATGTGTTGCGTCGACCGGTTGAATCCGCAGTTAAAACAGGAGGTTGTATGAGCTCTGAAGTCACATCCAAAGAGTACTGGGATCAGTACTGGGGTGAGGGTGAAATAAAACATCCAAAATACAATGTAAATCAGGGTTTGTTTCATTCATATAAATTGCTGCTTGAGGACTGCTTTGAGAAAGCTCGCCAGCGCTTGAATGTCGATCGACTGCAGATAATAGATTGCGGCTGCGGCGAGGGTTTGATGCTCAGGTTTATTGCCGAGCAGTTTGAGAATGTTGATGTTTATGGTATCGAGTATTCGGATGCTATTGGCAAGGCTGAAAGAATGGCTGTGGATCTCGATCTCTCATTTAATCTGATTCGCGGAGATCTGCTCAAAGAATGGGAATCTCAATATCTGAATAAATTTGATGTTGTGCTGTCACTGGGTCTGATTGAGCACTTCGAAGATCCGGGTGAGATACTGGCACAGATGATTAAAGTGCTAAAGCCGGGAGGCGCACTCGTGACTATCGTGCCAAACTTCAACGGACTATTTCATGTGCTCTGGCAACTCTATGACAAGGCTAATTATGCTTACCATATACCGATCTCGCACAATGAGTTATCTGTATTGCACCAGCAGTCTGGGCTGAATGAGGTTGCATTTTATACGCTGGGTTTGCCAACCGTGCCTGGTGTGCATAATGCCAGCTCAATAGGTGAGCGTATCGTCAGGCGTGTCACGATGGTTGTTAACCAATACATATTGCGTCGCATTTTTCCGCGGCGTCAGAAAAATATTCTGAAGCGCTATCCGATGGTTTCGACTGTCGCCTGCGTAGGCATAAAATAGTTTGACAATCATCGGTCCTAGCAGATCATAATTGCCGTCAAATAATGCCGTCAGGCCCTCTATGTATAAACGACTGTTAAAAGATGCTTCCCTGTACTCGGTAAGTTCACTCATCTCGCGCGGGTTGTCATTAATTACCGTTCCTTTATTTACACGGGTTCTGAGTCCCGCCGACTACGGCGCTCTGGATTTGCTAAGTACATTTATGGTGCTCATGCCATTGTTGATCGGCCTTGCGTTGGATCAGGCGGTTTCAAGATTTTATCTGGATGCAAAGGATGAGCTTGAGAAAAAACGGATTGCATCAACAGTCCTGTTATATAACATCCTGGTATTCGCTGTCCTGATACCCTTGGCCTGGCCACTCACACGATGGATTGCGGATGTTTGGCTGGCTGGTCAAATCGACAGAATTACAGCTGCAATGGTTTTCGTCTATATATGGGTTCATTCGATATTTACCGCCGGCAGTAATCAGCTTCGTTACCAGTTCCGATCTAAACAGTATGCCTTCTGTCATATCGGCAATGTTTTTGTCAGTACGGGGCTCAGTGTTCTGTTTGTATTTTTCCTTCACTGGGGCATTATTGGTGTGTTCATCGGGCAGTCGATCGGGCAGTTTATTTTTGGTTTGCTTGCGGTCTATTTGAGCAGGAAGAGCTATTCACTGATCTTTCATTGGCCCAGTCTGAAGATGATGCTGGCTTACAGTCTGCCTCTGGTCCCAAGTACCCTGTCATTCTATGCGATGCAGTTCATTGATAGACTCTTTCTGAATGAAATGAAGACCCTGCAGGAGGTGGGTCTTTACAGCATTGGTGCGCGACTGGCGTCACTGGTAAACCTGTTTCTGATGGGGTTTCATGGTGCCTGGTGGCCGATAGTAATGAAGAGTTTCAGGGAAGACGGTGCGCAGGAGCGCTTTAAGACTGTCTTCAATTATTATCTATTCGTGACTTTGCTGATTCTTGTGGGTTTGTCCCTGTTCAGCGAAGAGATTTTGCTGGTTCTGACTACCGAAGTTTTTAGTGGTGGCTACGTCGTTGTGCCGTTGCTGGTGCTTTCAGCTGTGCTGGCTTCAATTGCAGCATATTTTACGTTTGGTATACAGATTGAAAAAAAATCAGGCTACAGGTTGGCCATTAATATTGCGACAGTGATATTAAATTGTGTCCTTAATTTTGTGCTAATTCCCCGTTTCGGAATTATCGGTGCAGCTTTGGCTACAGCTTCATCGTATGCGTTTCTGGCAACCATCGGCATGCTTATCAGCCAACGACTTTATTATGTCGCCTACCACTGGGGCCGAATATTTTCGGCATTTTTGGCAGGCACCGTGGTTGCTGGATTGGTGGTGGTCATCGATGTGCCTGTCTCTATAGCCTACGTACTGCTAAAAAGCCTGATTGCGGCAGGGTTGGTAATTGTGCTTATCTGGATTCTGGATATTCGGTATCGGCAGGTTCTGTCTGGTGGCCTGTTTGCGCGGGTACGCGGCAACAGTGAAAATTGAGGCCAACGGGTACTTGGTACCGGCGGCTTCGTATCGCTACACTGCACTGCATAGTTTAATGTATCTAATTTTATGTGGAATACGGAATAGAAGTGGCACCAGTAGAAATTGACTATGATTGAATTTCAACCCACTACAGCAGTTCGAAGCAGGGTACGCGTACAACCTGACGGCCTCAGCGCTGTAAAGGTTATTTTTGTGATTTTCCTGTGTCTGCTGATCGGACACCTTGCGATTAAGGCATATTTTGACTCGGTAGCGATAAATGGGGTCGGTGTCCTGCTCGTGACCTGCATACTGTATTGGGTGCTCTTTCTTAAGCGGGATCCATTCTCTTTTCTGTTGATCATTTTTATTTGTTCTCAATTCATCTATGCGAACAATCAGGGTGGGTTGTTCAACCTGGCAGCCTTTATCCTATTGCTGCCATATTTGTTAACCAAGAAATACCAGGAGACGCGTCAGTCCAGTGATGCGGTAATGAATGTACTTCTCTTTACATTGCTTGCCGCTAATATGCTCGGCCTATTTTTTCGCAATCCGGTGGGTATGCTCTTGCGCATACAGCAGGCCGCCGCTTTCTCAGGTTTTCTGATGGCTTTTTTCCTCGCCAGTCACCTTCGGCTGGATGCGCCACGTTTAAAAAAGATGCTGGCCGTTATTGGATTCTTCGTGTGCTTTAATTTCATAATCTCTATTAACCAGCATTATTCAATTATAAAATTTGCCTCACCGCTGTTGGGATTAGATGAATCAATATTCTATGAGGCAGAAAATGCTTTTGGCACATTTCGCAGCGCAACCGCCAATGCTCAGTATGCAATGGTCATTTTTGCATTCATTATTCCCTTGCTCAGTTCTACTGCGGCACGAACCCAGCTAAAGCTGAACTCGATGATTTATATTGGTATTTGTTTGGTATGTATGTCATTGACTGTGCTGGCAAATATGCGTGCAGCGGCTGCCTTTGTCGGGTTGTTGACGATTATGTATTCAGTGATGTTTGCTGTTTTTTACCGCCGCTCATTCCGGTACGCAAAGTACCTGAACCGATTTTCGATTGCGGCCGTTGTGTTTCTGCTCGGCTTCGGCACCATTATCGGCGTACAAAATATTACGGAAGATTTTCAGGAAGCATCTAATGCAAGTTCAGAACAAGTGCTCAGCGGTGCAGTATTTAACCGTCTGGGGGCTTGGCAATTGGGCCTGGATTTGCTTTCCCGCAAGAGCTGGATTATTGGATACGGGCATGGGGGTACAGAGAGCAACATGATAGCAACCGGAGCGGTGCGTACTGCCAGCGGCTGGAAGGGTGGTGGGCACTTGCACAGCCTGTATCTGATGCTGCCGTTATTATACGGCTGGATCGGAAGCTTTGCGTTTATGGGATTATTCCTGGTGCCGCTGGCGCGAGCGTTTCGCATTATCCGCAAACTAAGCTTTGATAATCTGGGTGTAGTCGTAAACTTGGGATTTTTTGTTTCGATTGGTATCTGGCTGCTCGATGAAATAAAGTCAGGAAGTATGGTGCAGTCGATGAACTTCACGATGCTTGCGTTTATTTGGCTGGGATGGGCGGTTGCTGCTCAGCGAACGCTACGATTTAACGCGATAATGCGTCGCTAGGAAAAATGAATTATGGATGATGAGCGCAGGCACTGTCAGTAGCGGTGAGGATGTCTCAATGCCACTGAATGTGGTGTTTGCAGGCAACTTTCTGTACCCGCAGGGTATGGCTGGTACTAAACGTGTGCAGTACTTCATCGATAGCGTCGTCATCGATGCCGGAAGTAGTGCGAGGGTATTGCTGTTCCGGCAGGGTCACAAGGGTCGTAACGACAGTCGGTTGGCAGGCAAGCATCATGGTATCCCGTATGTAACTATCGGACACGAAGTTCGACTTGATTGGTGGCTGCCGATATCTCTGGTTCGATATGTTTGGCGCGGCTGTGCGTTATTGCGTAAATGGCGTGCACCAGCACCGGTACATAATGTGCTATTTCTGTATGGAGAGCCCAATCTAGAGAATGCTGTTTTTGTACTATTTGCAAAGCTATCCGGTTATAAGATTGTTGTCGATATTGTTGAAGACTCCTACCAAGTCGCCCGTAATGCACCGATAATATCCCGTCTGAAAGCGTGGACTGTCAGGTTAGCTAGCCGGCGTATGCATTGGTTTGCTGATGGGATAATTGTAATATCGACACACCTGCTTCAAAAATTCTCCAAGATTAATCGTAGCCGGTATGCCATCCAGTTAATCCCTGTATCTGTCAACCTTGATAGGCTCCCCTATGCTACAGGAGCGTTTCATAAGCCAGTTCGTGTGTTCTACGCCGGGAGCTTTGCTAAAAAAGATTCTGTGGAGAACCTGATTGATGCATTCGAGGTTGTTGCGAGCAAGCACCCAGGCATTGAGTTATTGCTGAGTGGCAAGGGTATGGATGATCGTATGCAGAGTGTGCAACAGAAAATTTCTGCTTCACCAGTGAAAGATAAGATTCATTATCTGGGGTATTTATCCAATCAGGACTATTTTTCTACAGTTAGGGATTGCGACATTCCGTGTGTTGTCAGAGCCACAACGGAGTTTGCTGAGCGTGGGTTTCCCTTCAAGCTGGGAGAGTACCTTGCGACCGGGCGTCCTGTAATTGCATCAGCTGTGGGTGATATTCCAGATTATCTGGTTGACCGCAAATCTGCATTTCTGGTTAAGGCGGGAAGCATTGCTTCAGTCGCTCAGGCAATAGAGTATTTGATCCTCAACGAAGATGAAGCTTTGAAAGTTGGTCGTGCGGGACGTTTGGTGGCGGAAGAACATTTCGATGCAGTTAAAAATGGTGCAAGGTTTATTGCGCTATTACAGCGGCTCAATTGATGAAAGTACTTGTCAATGTGCCGAGACTTTATTTGCCTGGAGGTGTTGCAAACTACTATTTGACGTTGCGACCATACCTCGATGACCAGAAAGTATATTTTGAGATAGGCGCAACGAATAGCCGGAATAATATCTTCAGCTCGCTGCGACGTTTACTGGTAGATTATTTTGCCTTTTACCGGAATCTTGGCGCTGATCAATTTGACTTGGTGCACCTTAATCCATCACTGGTACCGGGCTCGATACTGCGTGATGGTATGTTCTTGCTGCTCGCAAAGGCACGCGGTAAAAAAGTGCTGGTATTTTTTCGCGGTTGGGATATGGATTTTGAAAAAATACTACGATCCCGGTTTCGCAGATTATTTGTATTCGTGTATGGTCGGGCTGATGCTTTTATTGTGCTCGCTGAGGAATTTAGGGTGGTACTCGAAGAGTTTGGTCTGACTGTACCGGTTTGGCTGGATACAACGGTTGTGTCAGATAAGGTGCTACAAAGTAATGTAAACCGACCTGGTTCAGATGTAAGCCGAGTAGGGGTGCTGTATATGAGCCGCATCGAGTGCGACAAAGGTTGCAATCTAGCCATTCGTGCATATGCATTGATGCGTAGTCGTGGTATCGATGGATACCTGGTTATTGCAGGGAACGGTGATCGAAAAGAAGCGGCCGAAGCACTGGTCGTGGAACTGGGTGTGCCAGACGTGGAGTTTACTGGCTATATAGGGGGGGAAGAGAAGATATCGGCCTTTCTGTCAGCTGATGTATTTCTGTTTCCCAGTGCCTTTGGCGAGGGTATGCCTAATGCGGTGTTGGAGGCCATGGGATATGGTCTTCCGGTTATTACCCGGCCAGTGGGTGGCCTGCGGGATTTCTTTCAGCACGCGAAGATGGGCTATGTCAGTGATAGCCGCGATCCGGAGGTATTTGCTGATTACTTGTGCCGACTTGCGACTGACCCGGATTTACGTGCGGCAATCGGAAGGTATAACCGTGAATATGCAGCAGGTCGGTTTGCTGCATCACTCGTCGCGCAGCGATTACAGGGCTACTACGAGCAAACCATTGGTTTCTGAGGGCTATATTCTTGAATTGTGCACTCGTGGGGATCTGCGTACATTCGATCCGTATGATATATGGATGACGAATGCGGGTTTCAACGTAAAAAATTTTTATAATCACCACCGTTATCTGGGGCTGCCTGGGGCTGCCTCACTAACTCTTTTCGATATGGCGCTGGGTGAAATGCGGTCACGCGTATTCTTGCCGCGTGAATACCCGATAGTGCGATCATGGGCACCCCTGATTTTGCTTAACTATTATGAGAGAAGTGGTGATTCTGGTCTGTTGGAACCCATACGTGCTCACTTGAAGTGGCTCAGACATCATAGTTGTCAGGGATATAGCGGGTCCTGCTGGGGTTTGGCGTTCCGCTACGCCGTGGGCAAAAATCTGGTCTATGATGTCAATACGCCACTTGCAACAATGACACCATACGCACTGGAAGCATTTTGTCGATACACAAAACTAACCGGTGAAGAACAATTTCAGGATGTAATAATTGGTATTTACCAATTCTTTGAGCATGATATTGCCGTGATGGAAGAGACCAGTCATTTTTTGGTTACATCATATGCTCCATTTCGTGATCGACGTGTAGTTAATGCCGTTAGCTATGCGTTGTATTGTTACTCACTTTTACTGGAATATATTGAGCATGACCAGCGGGTGAAAATAAAAGAAAAAATAGCAAAGTTATATGCATTTATTCGGGATCAGCAACGTGTAGATGGATCCTGGTTATACTCCCCCGATGGCAATTCTTTCGTAGACTGTTTCCATTCTTGCATTGTGCTTAAGAATCTAATCAAGGCATCGAAGTTTATTGCTCTTGATAACTGTGAAGCAGTTATTCATTCCGGCTATAATTACATCAAACAGAATTTCCTTTCTACCAATGGGCTTGCCAGGCGTTTTTCAGTCTCTAACAAGCCTTCAATGATACGATATGATTTATACGATAGTGCAGAGCTTATGAGTCTCGCTGCGCTAACGGGTGATCATGAGTTGGTTGCAAATCTTTCCGGAAATATTGAGCGTAGCTTTGTCTGTGGACAGGATATCTATAGTCAAATCGATATTTTTGGTCGCCGACGTAATAAGAACATGCTGCGTTGGGCCGTTATGCCTTACTTGCATGCTTTATCGCAGCTAGATGGTGAGGCTCAGGGCTAAATTATGTGCGGCGTATTAGGTGGGGTTAATGTCGAGATTGGCATGGACCTGCTGGATCAGATTTACCATCGCGGGCCGGATGGCCAGGGGCTGCTGCTGTGTGAGTCCGGCCCACATCAGGTGACTCTCGGTCATCGGCGTCTTGCAATTGTAGATTTGTCTGCAGCGGGCTATCAGCCGATGTCTACCACTGATAAACAACACCATATCGTATTTAATGGTGAGATTTATAATCATCAGGATTTACGTGCAGAAATATCGGGTGTGGAGTTTCGTGGGCATTCTGATACCGAAACGCTGTTGGAGCTCCTTGCCGATTCGGGGGTTGCTGCACTCGAAAAGTTAAACGGAATATTCGGTTTTGTATTCCTGGATCAGGTGCGACGTAAGTTATACCTGGTGAGAGATCCGTTCGGTGTTAAGCCATTGTATTATGCCGTCGATGGCAACCGGGTGTGCTTCGCTTCTGAGATTCGTCCCTTACTTTCGCTGCATCCTGCCGGCATTGATCTTGATAGTCTTGCAACGCTGCTGCGGCTTCGATTTACGCCCTCGCCGGCGACGTTGTTTGCCGGTATTCGGCGGGTTCGCCCCGGGCATGTGGTCATTATTGACCTGAAGGATGAGATTCTTGGGGTCGAGGAATTATCATATTTATCTGCTCCTTCACAGGCTGGTGCGGGGGGGGTGTCTTTTGCAGATTCAGTCACCAATTACGGGGGGTGCTTTGAACGGGCTGTTAAACGCCAGTTGATGTCTGATGTTGAGGTCGGTGTGTTATTAAGTGGTGGGGTTGACTCTGCACTTGTTGCGGCAATTGCGCAGAAGCACTCGGCTTATTCTCTGAAGGCATTCACAGTTGGCTTTGACGATGTGGACGATGCTGCTGATGAGACCCGGGATGCAGCGGAAACTGCTGCTTACCTCGGGATGGAACATCTGACCGCGCGTATGGGGTTTGATGACTTCTTTGAAACGCTCCAGGAGTGTATTGGTATTGTTGAGGAGCCGTTGGCGACAACTTCAATAGTACCAATGCATTACTTATCAAAACTGGCTGGCAGTCACGTCAAGGTAGTTATGTCAGGTCAGGGGGCCGATGAATTACTCGGTGGTTATGGCCGTTATCAGATTGAATTGTATCAGCAGTATATTCCGTGGTGGCTTGCAAAAATTGGAGTGTCTCTGACGGGTGCCGCCGGGATTAGAAATGAACGCCTTTTACGTGGTCTGCAGGCACTGGCTTCACGTGATGAATTGACCAGGTTTTTGACCTATGAGGTGTTTTCCATGGCGGAGATAAAACGGCTGACCGGACGCGATGAGCGCCAAGCTGAGGACTTGCTGCAATATTTCTATCAGTTACTGGATTGTGAACACATGCTGTCCAGTATTGAACGCATACTATCACTTGAACTGCGGGCAAATCTTCCTGACGATCTGTTGCTATACACTGATAAGCTTACTATGCGACAGTCACTCGAATGCCGTGTACCAATGCTGGATACTGAGTTGGTTGCGCTAATCGAGGGGATGCCATGCCAGCATCGTGTCGCACGGGGACGGAGCAAGATTGTGCATAAGGCGTTTGCTGAGCAGGTGTTGCCCGATAATATTATTCACAGGACAAAAAAGGGGTTTCTGTCGCCAACCAAGGCTTGGTTCAAAGACAGTGATCGATTGCGCAGTATTTTACTTGACCGCTCGTCCAGTTTCAGCAGCTATTTCGATAATGATGAAGTGGCGCGAGTCATAGATGAGCATCGGCAAGGGTATAATCGTGAGCGGCATATATTCCTGCTGCTGAGTCTCAAATTTTGGATTGATGAATTTTTCTGAGCACCAGGCTGGATGATGGCAAAACTTCACAAACCACTGCGTGTTGATGTGTTGGGTGTTCCGGTCGATTGCGTGGATATGGAGGGAGCACTCGCACTGGTTGAAAGTGTGATCCGGTATGATGAACGCTTGACAATTCTGGCCGTTAACCCGGAAAAAGTCATGGCGGCAAGACGGGATCCAGAAATACTTGCCACCCTCCGTGGTGCTGGATTATTGATCCCGGACGGTATCGGGGTTGTCTGGGCTGCTGGCCTATTATCAAAACAACACATCGGCCGAGTGCCAGGCTCTGAACTAATGCCAGCGATCAGTGCATTGGCGGCACAGAATGGATATGGTGTCTTCCTTTTTGGTGCAGCTCCCGAGGTTAATGCAGCTGCGGTCCGTGTGTTGCAGGTGAATTATCCTGGGTTACACATTGTTGGTCACCATCATGGCTTTGTGACAGAGGAAGATACTGCAAGCCTGATCGATGAGATAAACCAGTCAGGTGCCGATGTTTTGTTCGTTGCCCTCGGTAGCCCACGGCAGGAACTGTGGATTAACCAGCATATCAATGAATTGAATATCAAGGTTTACCAGGGTGTCGGAGGCACATTCAATGTGCTTGCTGGCTCGGTGCGCAGAGCGCCAAAATTATTTCGTGAGTTGAACCTGGAATGGTTTTATCGCTTACTGGCAGATCCGAGGCGCTTGGTTCGTCAGGTGGTTATTCCTGTTTTTGCCGTAAAGGTATTGTGGCAGAAATTCATGCAAATATTGTGACTCCTGAGTTCTCTGTCAGGTTGCGAACAAGGGGTCCCATTTTGAGTTCAGGTCGGCACGAATTTGCATGATTCTTGCTTGTGCGGCATCAGAGAGACCTTCTTTCCAAGCTTGATCTAAATGGATATCGATATCCCCGCTATATCGGGAGCGATTTCCTGCAACCAGATGCAGTTTGGTGGTGTCAATATGCACATCAGAGTAAATTGTGCTGTATCCGAGAAAAGAGGCGATTCGCTGGCGTTCCCCAGCGGGGTCAGCGGCCAGGTTTTCGTAGCGTACGCCCAATACATTCAGCCCCTTGATGCTTTGTAAAACTGAATAAATCCGATTGTACTGGTTGACCCATCCGCGGGCGGCAGAAACCGGGTCGAGACCAAGCTTTTGTTGCGAGTAGCTGACTCCATTAATATCTCGCATCAGTATGATTGCAAATGTGTCTTGTGGGCGGCTTTCATGCAATAACTTTAGTCGTAGCGCGCTTTTTGAAGAATCTACAATAAAATTCTGTTGTGTTATAGAAGTGATTGCGTCAAAGATCATCCAGTTATTTCGCACGGCATCAGCCAAGTAGTATCTGTAGGCCCTGGTGATTGGTGACAGCAGGTGGTGACGGCAGGCCAACGTATAGATTGCCCGGTTGAGGCGTTCGCATGAAAATCGCCCTGCAAAAAATTTTTCATTTTGTAGCAGGTTCATTTTAAAGCTAAATGGGTCAGCATATATATCGAAGCCCGCAGATTCGCTGACCTCATTCAATATTTTTTGCCAGACTGTGCATTCATGGAAGCCCTGCCCGCAGCTACATAATTTTTGTGGTGATGCATCTGGTCCTGCCGGTTCACTGCGACTGAGTTGCCAGGGTAGATAATTAAACTCACCTGTCGAGAAAACACCTGGAATACTGCCAATTAGCATATCCAGTAGTGTGGATCCAGAGTGACCAGCGGCAACGATGTAGATCAGTTTTGCACTCATTGGGTCAGTTGATAGTCACGGCTGTATTGGAATCTACGGCGGGGAGAATATCAGAATGGTGGAGATACAGTGTGCCGGTATCAGAACTGATAAAACTCCCGCTGGAATCGCTGTAGATAGAAAGAACGGAGTTGGAGATGTTAATTGAGAAAGTACCTCTGGATGTCAAACCAACAATTAGGACCTGATTGAATTCGGCAGATTTCGGTAGTTGGATTTCAGCCTGTAATTTACCGGGATCGCGCTGGATTAATACAAGGGATTTTTCTTTGCCATCAGCATCGCGTATCAAGATGCCATCAACATTAGTAGATCCCAAGTATAGAACAGCAGACTTGGCGTGTGTTTGCGGTATATCAACGACTGAGATTGCGTGCAGAAATGTGTCATCAGCTGCAGGTATGGGTGGGCTGATCTCCACTCGCCACTCTCCAGCTTCGCGCAGACTGCGTCGAATACGATCAGGAGCTTCACCTTCTACGGGGATATCGTTGGCATAGTTGTATGGTTTCCCCATCCCGTTGTTGGGTACAAGAAATTCCTGCTGGGTTGCGCGGCCGCCAATAACGTGAATGAGTGGATTGCGTGGCAGCAAGGTTTCCTGATAAAGGCCGGTCATTGGTGCGGGTAGTGCGAAAACTGAAATCTTGACAGTCTTTTCGCTAACCACAGGTTTGTTAATCGAGTGGAGTAAATATGTTTTTTTGAAGGTGGGGTTCTTGCTGATCACGCGATCATGGACGAGGATAAGGGGATGGTTGTATGAATGATTGCGCAGGTAGATTACGGAACGTTGAAATCGAGAAAGCTTGCTGGATGAGTATGCTTTCGTGGCATCTCCGACAGAATAGGTAAAATCTGCATGATTTTCATATATCTTGATTCCATCAAAATGGTATTCGCCACCTTGCATCATCTGTTCTAACGTCGGATTAAAATTATTTATGACACGCTGGCCGCCATCATTCGAAATAATTGTATTCTTGCGCCCACGGAATGTCTCTTTCGGATCGTAAACCAGCATCGTATTGTGAGCGATGCTCCTTATATAGTAGTTATACCAATGCTCGCTACCATAACCACGCCCGGCGCGATAAACACCTGAATCA
>Ga0233412_10000671_pt1 | contig 19307 bp, 19 predicted proteins | sample Na_anoxic_4_MG_FD_180667 | JGI IMG/M metagenome (GOLD analysis project Ga0233412, IMG submission 180667) | Seawater microbial communities from Saanich Inlet, British Columbia, Canada - Na_anoxic_4_MG | ecosystem: Environmental > Aquatic > Marine > Inlet | place: Canada: British Columbia...
CCATTTAGTATAAACGAGGGGATGCCATTTGTGGGAGCGACTATCCAGATGAGTGTGACCTATGCTCACCAGGCGGGTGATCCAGAGGTGATCCGATGACTCTCCTTCTATCAAAACCTGAACAGGTTGAGGAAGTCAGGATCCATCGGACCCTGACAACTGCACCAGCTGGAATGATCCAGCGGCGAAATGTCTATCGGTCTCATTATCCATTCCTGAGGCAGTGGAGACTGGGATGGAAGGTTGCCGGTGCAAATGACAAGAATGAAATTGTCCAGCTCTTCAGAGACACCAGAGGATCTGGAACCTTCACATGGATTCCCCCAGGGGAAACAACAGCAATAACGGTTCGATTTGTATCAGATACAATTTCCTGGGAGGCTTCATCTGTGAATGCCTATCAGATCTCAATTACAGTTGAAGAAATGAGGTAGAATGTCACTCCTGAACAGACGGCAACAGATAGCAATCAAGACAGAAGCAACAGAAGGGACGATGGAGACTGCTCTGGTAGCAGCAGATGCCGGATTCAATGTCTTTGAATCCAGCTTCTCTCCAGACATCCAGCAGTTTGAAAGGTCTCCATTCAGGTCTTCCATCGGAAGTCTGGCATCCATCGCTGGAATGAGACAGGCAAGTCTCTCATTCACTACGGAACTGATTGGATCCAATGTTGCTGAGAATGCTCCACCATTTGGAACCATCCTGAAGATGTGTGGGTTCAGAGAGTTCTCAGGTCTGAAGACTATTGATATCGGAGCGGTCACTGTTTCATCCTTTGTCCCTGGTGAAGTCCTGAATGGTGATGGCTCTGGTGTCGGTGTATGCGTCAAGTCTGTGGCGAATGGCGAAACGATGTACCTTACAGAAAGTTCCGCATTTGCAAGTGGTGAAGTCATCACGGGGGCAACTTCTGGAGCAGTGGCCACAACCAGTGGGACATCAGCATTGACAGGTGGCCAGGGTTTCTACTACAGACCCAGCTCGGAGTTCAATGATAGCGGGGAGACCGATTATCTGAGCAGTGCAACGGTCTGGATATACAACGATGGACTGCTCCACAAACTGAACGGATGCCGGGGAAACTTCACCCTCAAGGCAGAAGTTGGACAACCGATGATGATGGATATCGAACTCACAGGAGGTCTGAACATCACAACGGATGCGACTATGCTGACTGGAATCAGTTACCCCACCAACACTCCCCCCACCTTCATGGGAACGAACATCCTCTCGGTTCACGGGAGCAATGCAGTTTTTGTCAACTCCCTGGAGATGACTTCTGGAAATGATCTCCAGTACAGATCCGATCCAAACACCTCGGCAGGATTGATCTCCAGCAAGATTGTTGGCAGAGCTGCTGGCGGATCGATGGACCCAGAAGGTAATACGATTGCCGGAGGAATCGACTGGTTCAATTCACTCTATGACAACACCGAGGGTGTATTGGATCTCACCATCGGTTCTGCTCCAAAAAACAAATTCTTGATCAGTGCCAACAAAGCACAGTTCAGCAGCGTTGGTGGTGGAGAGAGATCCGGATTGACCACCAACCAGGTTGAGTTGTCGTTCAATGAAACCAACGGAAACGATGAACTTGTAATCTTAGCACTCTAGACCCGGTGAGAGGGGATCTTGATGGCGATAATTGTAGACCCAGACATACCGAAGGACTTTGTTCTTCCATCGGATGAGAAGAAACCAAAGAAGGACCAGACAGTCTTCCAGCTGAAGCCAATGACTGGGAGAGAGTTTGCCAAGATTGCAGGAGTGCTGGCGATGGCACAGGAAGAGCCAGAGAAGATCTATGATCTACTGAAGATTTCTGTTGTTGGTTGGGAGCGGTTGAGGAGTTCAAGCGGTGGGGATGTCCCATTCAGCATTGACTCAATCGACCTGCTACCTATCGACATCGCCAGCACTCTTGCAGAAGCATCACTCCAGCTCTCAGGGTTGACTCCTGAAGATGCGGGAAAGTAGTCATCGCAGTGCGGATGGGGTTTGACCTCTATCCTCACTCTTGCAGGATTTGCAAAGAACCAGGAACTCAGGGAGATGCAATGCGGAAATCATGGGGATGCGATGAGCCAACTCCCCATGAGCAAGATCGATTGCCTTGCATGAGTTGCGATGGAGACACACTTGATTGCAGTGCTTGTCACGGTGCTGGATTCACAGGGCTTCATGAGTGCCCAAGGAAAATGGTCAACACTGAGATATTTGAAGGAGTCAGGTCAGCACTGAGAGCGAAGGTTTACAACATCTGGCCAGTGGCCGGAGGAAGTCAAGATCAGTCCAGGGCATTCATGCAGCTCTTTGATGTGGTCAGCGATGAAGTCAACAGGGTGGAGGCTGAAGAAATGAAAAAGAGTCATGCCAGCAGCTAAGAAAACAACCCTCCAGATTGTCCTTCAGGCCAAGAACCTGACAGCTGCACCCTTTGCTCTGGTCCAGAGATCTCTGGTCAGTTTGAAGAATGCCGGTGTTGCTGCATTTGCGGCAATCGGTGGAGCCATCACCAGGATGGGAACAACCCTGCTCTCCCTGGCAGGACCAATGGCAGCCATCCAATCGATCCGATTGGGTGCAGCATTTGAAGAAGACATCGCCAAGATCGGAACCCTGGGAAAAGAGGCCAGGGACAGGCTCGGGGAATTCAGGGTCGAGCTGGAGCGGATAGCAGTCACCAGTGGAACCCCTCTGGATGATCTTGCAGAAGCTCTCTTCAACATGATCTCAGCTGGAGTCAGTGCCAGCGATGCCATCAAGACCTTGGAGGAAGCCAACAGGCTAGCAGTTGCGGGATCAGCAAACCTGGCCAATTCAGTCTTTGCATTGACCAAGGTGATGAGTGCCTACGGTCTCGGAGTCGAGGAAGCCCGGAGCGTCTCTGAGAAACTCTTTGCAACACAGGTGATCGGTCAGACAACTGTGGAGGAGGTTGCTTCAAACCTCGCCAAAGTAACATCGGTTGCAGCAGCTTTGAAAGTTCCACTCGATCAACTGGCTACAGCCTTTGGAGACATCACCAAGGTTGCATCGAATAGTGAAGAAGCAGCGGTATCCTTGCGGTCAGCCCTGGTCGGTCTCCAGAAGCCTTCCAGCGATCTTGAGTTGGTCATGGGGGAACTGGGTCTCAACATCGAGAACCTGTTCCACGATGGCCGCACTCTCGGAGATGTCTTCTCCCTGATCACCAAGAAATCCAAAGAACTAGGACTCCCACTGGCCAAGGTGGTTGGCAATGTCAGAGCCTTTGTCGCAGTTGCGACACTTGGACAGGATGAGGGGAAGCGATTTGCAGCAGCACTCGAGAATTTCAAAAGTGCCACTGGAGATCTGGATGTCTCTCTGGAACTCCTCGAAGCCACAACCACCAGAACTCTTGGGAGGATGCGAGAGTTCATGAAGGTTTTGGCCGCCAGGGTTGCAGCACCCTGGATGCGAGAACTGAATGAACAGCTGGAGGGGACTTCTAGCAACCTCGATGAAGCGAGGATCAGAGCGGAAATCTTCGGCCTGGAGATCCTGAAATGGGCCAAGCAAGCAAGCCCATTCATTGACTTCCTCACCTTTGCCATCAATGCCTTATCTGTTGCAGCTCGTACAGCATTTGGATTCGGCAGAATCTTGGGGAATGCTCTCAAGGTGATGGTGAATACCATCGCCAATGGATCTGAGGTGTTCAGGACTCTAGCCAATGCCGGTCAAGCATTCCTGAATGAGATGGTCTCGCAGTTTGTTTCTGTTGGTGGGATCATAGAAGCGATGCTCTGGAATGTCGCTGGAGTCATGGCGAAAACATTACTCGAGCCATTCCGATTACTGCTGGGAGCCTTCAAAGCACTCAGCAAAGGTGCAGCAGAACTCTCCTGGAAAATGCGGCACATCTTCTCTGATGCGGTCATGCCTAAAGACTTTGGTGAGTTCGATTTCCTAAATGATGCATCAGCGACGCTAGATGCGTGGTCAGCCAGTCTCGATTCCAAGATGGGGAATGTCGGATCAGCGTTTGAATCCTTCCAGCAGACGGCAAAGACATCCGCAAATGTGGCATCACTGCACTGGGATCAGGTCACCAGTTCAGTTGATAGACTCTGGGATGCAGTCAAAAGCGGAGATGCTCTTGCTGAACTGAATACAGCGGTATCTCAAGAAACTGATGCACTCCTCCAGGGTCTTCTGAGTGTCGAAGATACCAGGAAGTCTCTCTGGGAGTCCCTCTCAGACCTCTCCCAAGGAACTCTAGGCCAAGAAGAGATCGAGCAGATTGCTAAACTGAGACAACAATTGCTTGATCTAGATGCAACGGTCACGGTCTCCAAAGTCCCTGTATGGTTCCAGGCAGTTGTAGATGTGCTGAAGCGAGGATGGGATGAGGCCGGTGCAGCATATTCCAGATACGATGCTCTGGTTGCAGCTGGATTCACCAGGCTCCTGGGAATAGCTGCTGCATTCAAGATCCCAGAATTGAAGCTTCCATCCTTCACTGATACCGGTCTCTTTCAGAAAATCCAACAGCTGAAGGAGGCAGTCTCAGGGATCGGAGTTGCCTGGGACAACGCCATCGGGGCAGCAAAACTCGAGCAGACCAAGCAAGCATGGCAATCTGTCCTCTCCATGATTGGTCTGGTTTTCAAAGTTGCTCCCATCGATAGAGCCAAAGAAGCGATGGAGCAGTGGACTATGACAGTGGATGAGCTGCGGGGAGCCATCCTCCAGACAGCTCAGAATGCTCTGGCCAATTTCTTTGATCAAGTTGTCGCAGGGACTGCAAACGCCAGCGATGCCTGGAAAGCGATGCTCTCTGCGATGCTCTCTGCTCTCAACAAGTTCATGGCAGATAAAATTGTGCTTCAGTTCCTCCAGGGGTTGGGGTTCGATCTGACCACTCCAAGTGCAGGAACTGACACTACTGCGAATGCTGACCTATCTGCAAAAGGCGGGAGGATTGCTGGCGGATTCACTCCTGTCCAGAAGTTTGCCACTGGAGGTAGTCTCCCAGGGGGGTTCACTCCCATCCAGGCGTTTGCCACTGGTGGAGTTGTGACCAGGCCCACTCTGGGGCTGGTCGGAGAAGGCAAGCATAATGAAGCGGTTGTCCCTCTCCCTGATGGGAGGTCGATCCCTGTGGCCATGAGTGGTGGAGGGCAGGCAGATTCCTTCTCGATCACCATCCAGGCAATGGATGCAGCCAGCATCAAGAGTCTCCTGCTGAGTGATGCCGGTCAGAGATCGATTGTGGCAGCCTTCCAGAATGCCAGGTCCACCAGGCGGGGATTCTCCAGATGAGCTGGACCACCTTCTACTGGGACAACCTCGCAGCACTTGTCGATGATGGCGGGGGGGGAGCCACTCCCATCGCCTATGATGGTGGAGTTCTCACCCAGTCCACCATCGGGCCACAGATGGAGGTTCCAGCTGGAGCATTCCCAACAGTCACGGGATCCACCAGCGTTGAGAACTTCTTTGCCAATGAACAATCCCTCACCTCGAGCGGCAATCTCGACACCTCGACAACAGGAACCCTGGCAAACCCAATCTCAATCACTGAGATAGGTGCAAGATTCATCGATGCCTCCCTGTCAGATAGCACTGGCAGCAATTACCTGATCGGGATTGGCCATTACTGGGAGGAAGCCATCATGATGGTGGTTGCTCCTTTCCCTGTTGGAACTTATCGATACCTGGGAAATCATGCAGGGGTGGACTATCCCAGGGGGGCATTGAGACTCTCCAGGAGTGATGCAACCACCATCAATTTTGAGTGGGTCGAATCTGATGCAGCTGGAACAGGATTGAATACCTACCTCCTGGATGAGATCAATATCCCTCTCACAGATGCTGGATCGGCAACCCAACCTAAACCCTTCTACTATCGATTTATCAGGAACCAAGACTCATCGACAGGAACCATTGATCTCAGGGTTTATTCAGATGGCACAGCGTACCACCAGCAGATCACAGGGGTTGCTTCCAGCGTCCCTCCTGACCTCTCTGGGGGAACCCAGCAACTTTCCAGGATAGGGATCCAAACCGATGACAGGATCTTCTGGTGGAGGTCTCAGGGATCCGATGTTGCCACAGCGGGGACAACCGGGGTGAGTGATTTTGAAGCCACGCCAGCGGTCTATGCTCTCAGGACTTATACTCCTACCGGGCCAGCAGCAACCTCCTGGATCGACTCTCTGTACTCAGCACAATACTGGCAAGCTCTCCAGTTCCAGAATGCCAGCAACCTGGGTGGTGGATATATGCAATTCAGAGCAGTTGCAGCTGAAACCCTCCCCTCTGGGATCGGATCTTCCCTCTTCTCCAGATCGACATGGACCACCATCACCCCTGGCACTGTATCTGGATTCCCGATCCAACATGAACTCGCAGACCTTCAGGGGAGATATCTTGGAGTCCAGTTGAGATTCCAACCAGGGACTCAATACCCATTGACCTTTGGGAGGGGGATCATCGGCACCCAGATTGGCGGGCCACCAGGGAAACTTGGATCGGCATTCTGGAGTCCCTCCACTCATATCACCGGGACAATCACCATCTCTCTCAATGGAGAGGGAGCCTCCCAGGGATCGATTCCCTTTACTCCTGATTTTGTCGAGTCTGGATCTGAGCTGATCAGGCGGAAATCGACCAGGTTTGAGCTGGCATATACCGGGACCAGACCACTGGGGACACTCACGAGAAGAGCCTGGACACTCTCCTGGACTCTCTCATCAACTAATGCAGACACCCTGGAAGCATTCTTCCTGGCCAGAAGAGGAGGTGAGCAAGTCTCAACCTTGACCCTACCCGATGGATCCACTGTCAAGGTTGCTCTGGTTTCTGATCTCATCACTTCCTGGTTGGCTCCAGATGCCAAGCGAGTCTCAGGTGAAGTGGTCGAGGTGTTATAGTGTCAAGATCTCTCTCAGCCTCTCTCAAGACTGCTAAGAACCTCCTACAAGGTTCTGATGGTTGGTTGGTTCTGTTTGAAATCCAGGTCACCACCATCGAGAGACTCTATCTGGTGAACAATGAGGAAGAGATCACCTTTGCCGGTCAAATATATCGACCCTTCCCAGTTGGCTTTGAGGTCATGGAAGAGACCAGCACGGGTGATCTCCCAGTGGTCAATCTGGTTGTGGGAAATGTCAGCAGGGAAATCCAGGGATTCATGGAGCATCGAAATGGTCTGCTCGATTGTCCAGTCATCATGAGGATCGTTCACACCTCTGATCTTGAGGACAGTGCTTCAGTTCTCACAAACACATTCACGGTTCGAGCCAGCTCTATCTCAGAGGAGGGGGCTTCCTTCCGATTGAGCCAGCATCCATTCCTGGCAGTTGCATTCCCTCATCAGAGGTTCCAGAGATCTAGATGCCGGTTCGCATTCAAAGGCACTGAGTGTGGATGGGAATCCTCTAGTGCCTCCCAGGACTCTGCAACTTGTGACAAGTCTCTCAATGGTCCAAACGGATGCACCTACCAGGGGAGTCTGTACACAGCAGCTGGAAGCACTGCGATTCATCCCGGTCGATACGGGGGGTTCCCAGGGATTCCCAGGAGGAGGATCTGAATGAAACATCCAAGATTCGATGACCTGATCGGAAAACCCTATCTCGAGGGAGCCTGCGGACCAGACAAATTCGATTGTTACGGACTCACCATCGAAGTCTTCAAGAGACTCCACTGGCCACTCGATATACCAGCAGACATTCTCTACAACTTTGGATCTCGTGGTTGGTCATTTCTCAGAAGCAATCCAATGGACTGGAGGATCATTGATACCCCTGCACAGATCGGTGACCTCGCACTGATCAGAGGGGATCACAAGGACAGAACTCCAGATGGGAGGCACTACGCCAGACATCTGGCAATCTACATCGGAGAAGATAAGTTCCTCCATTGTGTCAAGAAAACCGGAGTAGGAATCATCCGCTGGAAGTGCCTGGATCCATTCACCCTATTCATCATCAGACATACTCCACAACCAGTGCATTCAGGAGGCTCAATTGAAAATTGAGATCGCCATCCTGGAATGCCTGATGCCAGTCACGGTCAGGGAGAAATACCATGCAGAGCTGGAGCCTGGAGAGTCGGTCTCCTCGATTGCTCCAGAAGGCTCTGGACCAGGATGGGCAGTCATCCTGGAGGGGAAGTCTCATGTTTATTCCAACTGGGAGAGCATTACTCCGATTGCCGGTGATCAGCTGATCTTTGTGAGGCTACCAGGAGAGGCTCTCACCTGGGCAATGATCACTGAAGCACTGGTCAATGCTGTTGTGAGCATGGCCATCTCATATGTGGCAGCAGATCTCCTCGGAGTCTTTGAACCTCCAGAGACACTCGAGGCAGATGATCCAGTATATGCCTTCTCTGGAATCCAGAACCGTACAGAGTCAGGGATGCCCATCCCAATTGTATATGGCACTCACAAGGTTGGCGGGAACTACCTTGAAACCAACCTCACAGGGAACAACCCATATCAGACGGGCAATCAATACGGAAACACCCTGGATGTCATCGTCGGAGTCAGTGAAGGACCAATTGATGCATGGCTGGATCTCACCATCAACGGGAACTCCATTTCCAACTATCTAGCTCCCACAGTTACAGCTGATTACAGATACGGGGATCTGACCCAAACAGCTCACGATACCATCGGCACGACCTCTGTAGTCACGGTCGATCAAGAGCTACTCCCAGGAGGTGGAACAGCCGACATCAGCACATGGACCAGGGGACCATCCCTCTCCTACTCCACTGGAGCAAAGGTCAACCAGGTCAATCTCAACATCCTCCACTACAATGGATTGGTGGAATCACAGAGCGATGGAGATGTCTTTGCAGTTCCAGTTGATGTCGAGTGGCGATATCGAACCAGCGACACTGGATCTGGAGCTGGAGCCTGGACAGACTGGGCAGATTTCTTCATCCCAGATACCTACTACCTGAACATTGGAGCCATCACCAGCGGACCATTCCAGAGGCTCGAGGTGGTCACTGGCGGGACTTCTGGAGCCACTGGTACAGTTGCTATTGATACTGCTGATGGAACCTCCCCTCTCTACATCTTCACCTGGCAGAATACAGGCCAAGGGACTTTCCAAAATGGTGAGACCATCACAGGGAGCATCTCTGGAGCTACTGCTACAATCAGCGGAACTCAGCAGCAAACACCCATGCCTGACTACTGGGCAAGATTCACTGCTCTCAGCTTCTCACCATTCACATCTACCGTAGAACTCCCTCTCCCAACATTTGACTTCTACGATATCGAAGTTGCACGATTCACCACCTGGGGGCCGGATATCTATCGTCGAACCGGCATCAACCTCGATGGGGTCGTCGAGATCCAATACAATGATCTGACCTATCCTGGAGTGGCCAGCACTCGATTGGTTATCCAAGCGGATCGATCCATGAATTCTGACCTTCCCAGGATCATCAGTGAAGTCAGAGGACGGAAGATCCAGAGATGGAATGGTGCAACCTGGGAGGATGATTCTCCTGACTACTGCAACCCTGCATGGGTGGTTTACGACCTCCTGACAAATACCAGATATGGACTCGGGAACTGGATCGATGCTTCCATGATTGATCTGGTTTCCTTCAAGTCCTGGGGGGATTGGTGTGCAGAACTGGTGGATGATGGCTACGGCGGGAGCGAAACCCGATGCCGGTTCGATGGTGTATTCGGTGCCAGTGGTCTCGATTCATGGACTGCAATCCTCAGGGTTTGTGCCACTGCCAGAGCAGTCCTGGTCATGGTCGGCGATACGATCAAGATCAAATATGAATACGACAGAACCCCAACTCAGCTCTTCACGATGGGGAATATCGTTGAGGGTTCCTGGGCACAGGAGTACATCTCCAGAGTAGATCGCCCCACCAGATATGAGATCAAGTACCTGAATGCAGCTGCTGACTATCAATCTGATGTGGTTGGAGTGGATGACCCAGACTCCACACTGGCTGGAGAACCTCAGAGGCCCAAGGCAATCGACCTCATCGGAATCACCAGGGAGAGCCAAGCACTGCGAGAAGCTCGATTCAGAATGAATGTGGAGAAACTCAATCAAACGGTGGAGTTTGAAGCAGACATCGATGCAGTAGCCTGTGAACCAGGCGACTTGATCATGGTTGCTCACGATGTTCCTCAGTGGGGGCACTCTGGAAGAGTGGTTGCCGGTGGAGCCACCACCATCCAGCTGGATCGAGATGTCACCCTGGATAGCGGCATCACCTATGAGGTCATGATCAGAACCTCAGGAGATGACAACCGGGAGACCAGGACCATATCCAGTGCAGCTGGAGACTATGCAGCAGGATCAGATCTCACCCTATCCCTGGCATGGACAGTGAATCCAGCACAGTTCGATCTGTACAGCTTCGGAAGACAGAACATCACCTCGAGGCCCATTGTGATCAGTGAGATCGTCACCCAGGGAGATCTATCCAGGAAGATCAAAGGTGCCATCTACGATGCAGCAATCCATGAGGATTCCATCGGCCAGCTGGATACGATCACCTACTCAGATCTCCCAGATCCTGCGATTGTTCCAGGATGTGTATCCAACCTGACTGCTGTTGAGGTCTCAGGGATCGATACGATGGGGCAACCAAGAACTCAGGTTCTAGCTGGTTGGACCTATCCAGATGGAGTGAACATCTGGAGTGCCCAGGTCTGGGCAAGGGTCACAGGGACCACCACTGGAGGAGTTGGAATCCCTACCACCTCAGATGATTACAGCTTCCAGGGGGAAGTTGAGTGGCCAGGAAACTCCTTCATGCTCGATGATCTCATCGTCGGGGCAGATTACGAGATCACGGTTCTTGCGGTCTCTCCAGCTGGAGCGTCTAAGCAGGTAGGGGATTGCTCCAGTGTACTGATCACCCCTCAGGGGGTCGCCAGTATCCCAGCATCTCCTCTCAATGTCACGGTCAGCAGGAGCGGACCACTCCTCACAATCTCCTGGGATGCGGTCGAGAATGTATCTGTTTCACTCTATGAAGTGAGGAGAGGATCCACCTGGAATGGATCCACATTCCTGGGGCAGACCAACTCCTTGGAACTCACCACAAGCAACTGGGCACCCACAATCAACAGCACCACAGGCGGGAATACCCAAGTGGATGAGGTGTTCTTTGTTCGAGCCATCAGCCTCTCTCAGCAGTACGGGACTATCGGCACTGGCCAATTCTCAGATCCACTACCAGTCTGGGGCAGCTCAGGGAATCTAACACAGCACAATGATCGGATAGTCGGTTTCAGCACCTGGCCAGGATCCAAGACGAATCTAACAGTGAACACCACAACCAAGGAACTGGAACTCACCACCCCTGGAGTCAACGGGGTATACCAAAGCAGTGTCGACCTGGACATGGGAGGATCTCGCCAGTGGACCCTCGGGGTGGTCTTGCAGTGGAGGCAGGTCACAACAAAGACCTGGACAGGCTCTACAGCTTACGATTGGTCATCAGCAATCGGTCAGGATTCCAACTGGTCAGGGTCGATCAATCCAGATCTCTGGGAGACCACTGCTCAGATTGACTATGCAATCAGCTCAAACGATGTCACTTACTCAGACTGGATTCCATTCAATGAAACCCAGCTCATCTATGGGGCAACGGTCGCATCTGTTTGGATCAATTCCTGGAGATATGTCAGAGTTCGAGTCACCTTCAATGTAACAAGTTCAACAGTCTCCCCTGTGATGGAAGAACTGTTCCTCACTGGTAGCCTGGTCTAGGAGTATCTGATGGCGTATACACCGATCACACCAAGTGATCCACTCTCCACAAGCGTTGGAGATATCAACACAGCATTTAATCTGTGTTCCACAATGTTTGCATCAGCCACTGCACCTGGGACCATCCAGGCATACTCCAACTGGATTGACACCAATGATACAGCCTATGGAAGTGATGTTCTCAAGATCAGAGACTCGACCAATAATGATTGGGTTAAAATCTACAAGCTGGGATCGCAGACTGGACCAGTCCTGAGTGACGGAACTGACTCGATCACGATCCAATCACCGGCAACCATCGGAACCTCCTACAGTTTGACTCTCCCAGCTGACCAGGGGGGAGCCAACACCTTCCTCAAGAACAATGGCTCAGGAGTATTCTCCTGGAGTACCGTTGCCGGTGGAGTCGTAGACATTGGTGACCTGGGAGATGTCACCATCACTGCTGCTGCAACTGGAGAATATCTCAGATATTCCGGGGCAGCTTGGGTGGATTCTCCATTGCTGATCACTGATCTATCCGTTACCTCTGAGGCCAGGGGGGATGTGATTGTCAGAGATGCATCGGGGTTTGTCAGGCTCGGGGTAGGTGGTTCAGGTCAAGTCCTGTCCAGCGATGGAACAGATGTGGTTTGGAGTTCCAGTGCAGCTGGTCTCGCATTCACCACCATCACCCCCTCCTCTGGTGCCAGTGTCGTTGCAGACTCAGCGACAGATACACTCACCCTCACCGGTGGATCAGGGATCACCATCACGGGTACAGCTGCCACTGATACCCTCGAGATCACCACAGCAGATGGCGGGATCGACCACAACTCACTGCTGAACTATGTAGCGAATGAACACGCCGACATTACGAGCAATGTCACGGTCACTGGTGCATGGGGATTCAGTAGGGTTGGTTCTGGTACAACTTCATTCTCAAACATCACCTCGGGCACTCACTCACTCAAATTCAGTGGCGATTTGATCTTTGATCGAAGCACCAACGATTCGACCCTGACCACTGCGACTCTCTCAGCAGTACGCACCTGGACCCTACCTGATGAATCCGGAACAATAACAGTCCAGGGCAATACCACAACAGGCACAGGAACAACCCTGGTGAAGAACGGCACTCCCACTCTTCTCGGTGCAACGATGGCCAGCATCTTGAAACTCAACACGGGAATCCCTGCCAGGTTCTATGGGACAACGAACTATGTTGGGATTGTTGCTCCCACTTCAAGTGCTGCCAGTTACACCTTGACGCTGCCGAATTCCTCTGAACTCCCCTCTTCTGGAACCTATATGCTGCGGGTTGATAGCAGTGGAACCCTCTCATTCTCTGCGAGTTAAGATGACAGAATATGCAAGCGAATTAGGAGTTGCAGCAATCGTGGTGATCCTCCTGCTGAGGGAGATCCTTCCACACTTCACCAAGAAGAATGGGAATGGCAATGGACAAATCTCAGAGGCATCCAGGTATATCGAATACAAAACCCTAGCATCCATTGAGGATGCGATGAGGAAAACCAATCACGCACTGGCCAATCATAATCAGGTGACCACTCTGCTGGTTGAGCGAGTGTCAGAACTACGGTCAGAGATAAAGGAAATCAGCAACGAGATCAGGCGAAAGGATAGATGATGAGAGATCTCAAACTACGAGAGGAGACAGGCAGATGAAGTGGACTCCATTGGTTCTTCTACTCATCCTCCTGGTCTCCGGTTGTGCATTCTGGGACGGATTCACTCGGGGAGTCACCGGCGGTGGAGGAGAAGGACTCCTCGATACTGCTGGAGAAGTCACGGGCAATGTTGTTCGAGAGTCTGTTCCACTGATTCCGTCACCTTGGCGGGAAATCGTTGTAGGTTGTCTGGCGGGGATCACCGGGTGGGTGGCCAGTGCTAGAAAAATGAAAGGTACGGTGAACACATCCAATTCTTAAAAGACATCCTGGTATCTCGCAAGAGCCAGGGGCTCATACTGCTGGTGTTAGTCGTTTTGCTCGGGGAGTCTGCTCTGGGTTTGGACTCATCCCAAATCACCCTCACAGCTGAGGGAATCATGGCTTACATTTTAGGCCGTGGACTGGCAGACATCAAAAAATAGAGAAGGGGAGACCCTCTCATCCAGCGGGGGAGGTTGCCTCCTTTCCAGGTAGCCTCCCCCCATTCCCTTCCCCAGATTGCCAGAGATCCACTCTTCTGGATACATCTTGCCTCTCAAGGCATCACTCCTGTATGCTTCCAATCCAACTCAGTTGGGGGAACTCATTCCGGGGGGAATCAGATGCATTCATTCACAATCATACATCTCATCCACTGAGATCACCGGAAAGGATGCCTGATGTGGTGTACAGACTGCAATACAAGCCCATGTGCCTGTGAGATATCATGGGTCTGGGATCTCGTTGATGAGTTCTTGAATGAGCGGAGAAGGGAACAGAGGTCCAAGAAAATCCCAACAGTCACGGGGGTTGAGATAGAAATGGATGTCCTGATCTCTGACAACAGTTGCTGCTCACATGATCAAAGTTGGTTCGCTTCCTGGAGATAGAGGACAACATTCAGAGATACTACCCATCCCGATTGAGAACCTACCTTCAGTGCGGTGAGAAATACAGACGGCGATACATCGATGGAGAGAGGATCTCCAAGTCCAATATCCCATTTGCCATCGGAAGTGCCATCCATGAATGTGCAGAAGAAGACAACAAGAAGAAGATAGAGACAGAGGATGCCGGTCTTCCCAAAGATGACATCATTGAGATTGCTGTTCAGTCATTCCAGGAGACAGCAGAGAATCACGATCTGGGAGCCACAGATGCTGAAGTGGGGAAGGGCAAGGATTCATGTGCATCAGGTGCTGGCACCTATGCGGATGAGGTTTCTCCCATCACAAAGCCAGTTTGTGCAGAAGAGCATATCGTTGCCCAGGTGCTTGGGCCTGATGGCAACACCTACGAGCTGGCAGGGATCCTCGATGTTGCTGAAGAGGGGGCAGTCGGTGACCTGAAGACCGGCACCAAGTCCTGGAATCAAGCCAATGCAGATGCTGCTGACCAGCTCACACTGTATGGAATCCTGTTCAGGTCACGATTTGGGAAATACCCAGAGCGGATGTGGATTGCCAATCTGGTCAATAAGGTGAAGGGGTGGAAGTTCCAGCACCTCGAGACCACCAGAACGGTTGAGCAGTACATGAAACTGATGAACAAAATCAGCCTCATTCAGAAGGGAATCGATGCTGGAACATTCCTTCCAGCAGCAGAGGGAGACTGGGGATGCTCCCAGAAATGGTGCGAGTATTGGACATCCTGTCCCTATGCTCAGGGACGCTAATGAACAGAAAGGAGGATCAATCGAGAGTGGAGACTGATCTACAAAGCAACATCACAGAAGTCATCGGAGGTAAAGATGGCAGGGGTAGCGAAAAAGAAACCTCAGGAGCTGGAAAAAGTTCCTGAGAAGAAGGTCAAGAAAGAAAATACAGACAAGGTGATGAGTCCAGCACTGCTGCAACCGATTGCAGATCTCACAGGACTCAACATCAGAGAGACCAGGAATCTGCTCAAGGATTCGGTATTCCGACCTGGCAAGAATGAGAAACCCTGGACAGAGAATGAGGTCGCAGCAGCTCTGGTATTTGCTCGACAGTATGACCTCAACCCGATCACCAAGGAGATTCAGTTCTTCCGTACAGGGGGCAAGGTCTCACCATATATCGGATACGATGGATGGGTCACGGTCGTCAACAGGCAGGAGGACTTCAATGGAGTCACCTTCGATGTTGAGTTGATCGAGGGGCAACTGATCTCGGTTCAATGCAACATCTACCGCAAGGGGTTTGACTTCCCCATCTCGGTCAGAGAGTTCTATCAGGAATGCAGGAAGCAGACTCAACCCTGGTCACAGATGCCATCTCGTATGCTCAGACAGAGAGCCTTCTCGCAGACTGCAAGACTGGCTTACGGGATCGGGATTCCAGATCGTGATGAAGTGGTCATGGAAGATGCTCCACCCACTCCAGAAATCGTTGACCTCTCAGTCAAAGAAATCGACCCAGACACTGGAGAGGTCGTGGACTGATGATCTCACTGGAAGGACTTCTGGAGAAGTTAGAGAAAGCGACACAGACACCATCGGGAGGTTGGAAGGCTTGCTGCCCTTCACATGAGGATGAGAATCCATCTCTCACTGTAGCTGTTGGCAAAGATGGCAAGATCCTCATGAACTGCAAGGCTGGCTGCGAGTTTGGTGAAGTGGTAGAAGCTCTGGGAATGAAGCCGGGAGACTTCTTCCCAGAGACCAGATCTCAACAGCGTCGGAAAACGATTGTCCAGACCTATGACTACACTGACCAGGCTGGAACTCTCCTCTTCCAGAAGGTCAGATTCAAACCCAAGGACTTCTCGTGGAGGAAACAGAATGCATCAGGTGAGTGGGTCTGGGGGAAGGGGAGTCCAGATGTACTCTACAACCTCCCTGCACTGCTCGAGATGTCCAGAGACCATGACACCTGCTATCTGGTAGAGGGGGAGAAGGACGCAGACGCAGCAATGGCAGCTGGAGTCCCTGGGACCAGTCCAAGTCTGTTGAACCTCGACACACTCGAACCCTTGAAGGTGTTTGATCTGGTCGTCATCGTTGCGGATCGAGATGAGAAGGGGAAGGCAGTGGCTCAGAAGTCATCTGAGTTACTGCTGAAGCATGGAGTTCTCTCCAAGATAGTCTATGCCAAGGTCGAGGATCCCAAAGCTGACCTCACTGACCACCTCGATGCAGGATTCACGATGGAAGAGCTGGTGCCAGAGGATGAGGTGGACATCGATCAGCGATTCCAGGTGCCTGTGGCCAATGCCTCTGAGGGTCTGTATGGGATCTGGATTGCAAGACGGTTTGCCAATCTCTCTCACGGAAGGCTGGAGTTCAGCACTGATGTTGCTGGTGACATCGGTTGGCTCGGGTGGAATGGTCGCACATGGGCACCTGATGCAAATGCCAGTCACGAGGTGGCTCTGGACCTGTCCAGGGAGTTGAGGAGTGAAGCAGCACTAGCGGGGACCAGTGAGAAGAAACAGGATGAGATATACAGAGCCTCGAGCAAGTGTTCCTCGATTGGGAGTGGAGTCAATGGACTGAGAACCCTGGCCAGTGAGATCATGAGGAAGGGGGCAGAAGATTTCGACTGTGAACCCCACCTCCTGAATGTTGAGAATGGAGTTGTGGACCTCAGGACTGGAGAACTGAGACGGGCACATCCCTCACAAAGGTTCACCACCTATGCTCCAGTTCCATTCACAGATGCAGATCCAGAAGGGGGAGACTGGGGGAAGTTCGTCAAGACCATCATCCCTGATGAGAGTCTCAGGAGATATGTTCAGAGGTCGATTGGGTACATGGCCACAGGCTTGGCTCATGAGCAGGTCTTCTTCATCTGGCTGGGTTCTGGAGCCAATGGAAAGAGTGTTCTCTCTCATTGCTTGAGTCAGTGTCTGGGAGATCGATTCCTGATGAGTACCCAGTTCTCTGTATTCACTACAGCTGTGAACCTCGAATCAAAGACCAGGGAATTCGGAAGGCTCAGGGGTGCCAGGATGGTTGTGGCCTCAGAGCCAAAGGTCGGGGCACAGTTCGACACAGCAGCACTGAAAGAGGTCACAGGAGGGGAATCCATACTGGGTCGGCATCTCTTCTGTAATGCATTCACCTACAGACCGACCTGGACTCCGACCTTCATGTGCAACAATCTCCCAAAGGTCTCAGAGACAGATCACGGAACTTGGAGAAGGATCAGAGCAATACCATTCAGAGTGCAGATCCCTGAGGCAGTACAGGATCGAGAACTCTCCTCCAGGATCATAGGGAATGATCTCCCTTCGGTGCTAGCGTGGATCGTTGCCGGTGCCATCTCATACTTCAAGGATGGTCTCGGATCATGTCCTGCGGTGGAGGAGCTGACCTCAGACTATCGAGCCAGTGAGGATGTCATCGGTGGCTGGATCGATGAGCAGTGTTCTGTTGGATCCGGGTCAACACCGGTCAAGGAACTCTGGGAAAGTTTTGTCAAGTGGGCAGACACAGAGGGGCATGGCAGATTCATCAAGCAGATGAACTCTGCACGGTTCAGCAAGGATCTTGGCAGGAGGGGATATCCAGCATCCAAGACAGGTGGAATCCGAGTGCGACAGGGAATCCAAACCAAAACAGAGATGCCTGAGTACCCATTCTAGAAGGAGGAAGCGATGAGAAGGATCTGGCCAAACCTCACCAAGGAAGAGCTGAGGACGATCAAGAAGGATCTCAAGGGATTGGAGGCCACTGGCTTGGCCACTGCTCCAGAGTTGATCGAGTGGTCAAAGAAGATCCTCAGGGAGGCACTGGATACAACTGCTGAATACCAGAAGGAGTACACGCCTGGTGAACCGAAAGGACCAAGTTGAAGAAGGCTACAAAGAAGAAGACTGCAAAGAAGAAGGCTACAAAGAGGTCACGGTATGTAGTCCGAATCCCAACCACTGAGCAACAGCGAGCAGAAGCAAAACGGTTGCGAGATCATTTGAGAGATGGATACCAGGCTCGCAGAAGGAAACTCCTCGAGGAGCGTGGTCAAGTCGTGATCAGCCCAAGATTCTCCAAGGAAGATCTGGTCGTGATATCTCACCGGCTCCCAGGATCTGAAGCGACTCCTGAGCTGCTCGAGAGGTGGGCCAGGATGGTCATCAGATGTGCAATCGAGGAAGAAAAAGCGAGGCAGGGGAAATGAGTAAACCTATCGGAGACATGACAATGGTTGAGATTGAATACGAGATAGATGAGATCAAAAGGAAGATCGATGGATTTCTTGACCTGGTGAACCAGGCAGAACGAAATCCATTCTTCTCAGTGCCGGTGAAAGTTGAGACAAATGGACAGTAGACCGACCCTAAATGGACAGTAGGAATTGTCTACTGTCCAGGGTCTAAGTCTTTACATCTATTGTTCTTACTACTTATTATGGACAGTAGGACAGTAGATGTCTAAAGAGGAAGAGCAAATAGAAAGATGATGAAAGTATAGGGTAATTAGGAATCTACTGTCCTACTGTCCAGTGTTCTTGATAAAGTCATGCGGGGGTTAGACTTAAAGCCTGGACAGTAGATTTCGCCTACTGTCCTGATGAATTTGGGGAGATTTGTTAAGATCATCTTTGCCAAGTAAAGCACCCCTCGAGTGGTGCAAAGTAGTTGTAGATTCCAGGGAGCAACTTCCATTCTCCTTGGATCCGTTGAGGAGTGAAGTTGGAAAATGTGATGTGGGGGACTACCAGCTGGCAGACTTCCCCAATGAGGTAGCAGTGGAGAGGAAGTCTCTGGCAGATCTAGTCTCATGTTGCGGGACAGACAGAGAGCGGTTCGAGAGACAGATCCTCAGGCTCATGGGAATCCAGTCACGATTGCTGGTGGTGGAGGGGAGTTGGTCACAGATCGAGATGGGGCAGTGGAGGTCGAGGATCTCACCCAATGCGGTGAGGAATAGTTTGCTCGGGTGGATGGGGAAGGGTCTACCGATATCGATAGCAGGAGACAGGCAACATGC